>OLPC01000856.1_pt1 | contig 28712 bp, 28 predicted proteins | sample 1672341 | NCBI WGS metagenome assembly OLPC01 (sample SAMEA3136673, study PRJEB25190) | human gut metagenome | reverse complement strand
CCTCGCGTTGTGGCCAATTCATTATAAGAATCTGTCGAGCGTTCCCAAAGCGAGCAGTCTCGCTCACCTTGGCACTCGGGGGAGAGCCGAAGCGCTAGTCCTTGCCTGCCGCTGCCTCGTCAGCCGCCTTCAGCTTATCGATACCCGCGTTATAGGCGTCCTGGATTGCCTGCAAACGCGAATCGTAGGTTGACCAATCGAAGGGTTCGGACGCGGTCGCGCCATCAATCTCCGTGTAAAGCTGAATATAGGAGTTGAGCGCGTCCTTCAGGCTGTTCGCGCCGTCAACATAGCCGGCTGCAACGTCCTTCAGCGGCTCGGGCGCTTCAAGGGAAGACAAGTCGTCAAGCACCTTGAACGCGTTGTCCGCCTGGGTGCGCATGGTAACCACATCACCGCGCGAAACGGCATCGACGAAATCGGAGAGGCGAGAATCGAGGTCGTCCATCTTCTGATTGACCTGCGTCATGTACTCGCGATTTTCCGATTGCTGGTCGTTTGCCTGAGTGGATGCCTGCTGCATGCAGCCGGAAAGCGCCACAGCGAGCATTGCGCTCACGCAGACGGCAACGAGCGTGCGGATGAATGAAGGTCGGGTCATGTGTTCTCCCATCGATGCGCGACGGGAAGAACCCGCCGCGCGATTATACGAATCGTGCAAAACTCTACTCTATCGGAACCGGCTCAGTGGTTCCACCGGAACCCCCGCCGCCGCCTCCGCCGGAATCGCCGCCACCAGTTCCGCCCGTCGTGCCTCCGCCGGAGTCGCCGCCGGTGCCTCCAGTCTCGCCCCCGGTGCCGCCGGCCGCACCGTTGCCGCCATTGCCCGTGGTGCCATGGTGGTTCCCCGTGTTAGTCCCGTTTTCGGTCGTCGAGCTCTCGTTGGACTTTTTGTCCTTGTCCTCATCGTCGGCTGAACTATAGTAGCCGCCTATGTGGTATTGGGTGTCCTTGAAATCGCTCTTGTACTGGGGATCGCCAGCTTTCGGGAAATCCTCGGTCGGCTTGCCTTTGAGAACAACGTTCATGAAGTCGGGGAACGTGCTCGCCGCAGACATGCCGCTCGGTACTCGCTGGGCATGACTGTAATCGCTGCGATCGCCGAACCAGATGGCAACGGAAAGCTGCGGGGTGATGCCGCAGAACCAGCTATCCATATAATTCTCCGACGTTCCCGTCTTGCCTGCCGAGACCTGACCGTTCGAAAGCGCCGCAGCCTTACCGGTGCCTTTCGTGATGACGCCCTTCATGACCTCGGTTGCCGCATGGGCAACTTCTGCAGAAATGGCCCGCTCGCCCTTTGGTGCCGAGTTGTCGACCACGATCGAGCCGTTGCGGTCGACGATGCGCTCGACGCACTCGGGGTCGTAGTGCATGCCGCCGTTCGCGATGGTCGCGTACGCGTTCGCCATCTCAAGCGGCGTCACCGATTCGGAACCGAGCGTGAGCGATCCCGTCGCGGTAAGCGGCGAGGTAATTCCCATGCGCTTGGCGACATCGACGACCTTGTCCGGGCCGATCGAGAGGATAAGCCGCGCGAACGCCGTGTTCGACGACACCGCGAAGGCGTCCGCTATGCTCTTCGTCCCGTAGTTGGTGTGGTTGATGTTGGCAACTTCCCATCCGGGGAGCTTCGCAGTTGCCGAAGCGTCGATCATGGTATTGGGGTCGATGCCCTGCTCGATAGCTGCCACCAGGGTGAACGTCTTGAACGAAGAACCTGCCTGCCTGCCCGACCCGCCTGTCCCGGTAGCCATGTTGACCTGCGAGGCGTCGTAGTCCTTGCCGCCAACAAGCGCCTTGATGTAGCCGTTGTCGGGATCGATCGCCACCATCGCAACCTCGTAGTTGTCGCCCGCCGCCTGCTCCTTCTCGCGCGCAGCCGCCTCGGCGGCCTCCTGCATGGAAACGTCAAGCGTGGTGTAGACCTTCAGCCCGCCCTTGAAAAGCTCGTCTTTGGAGTACGCGTACTTGCCGTTGGCGTTGGTCAGCTGGTCGCGCACGTAGCTCGTGAAGTACGGATACGCCTCGATTCCCGTGGTCGACGGCTCGGTCGGATTGAGCACAAGCGGCTCAGCCTGGGCGGCGTCGTGCTCTTCCTGGGTGATGACGCCGTTCGAGAGCATGCGGTCGAGCACCACATTGCGGCGCTTCGTGCAGTTCTCGGGATAGTTAATCGGGTTGTTGTACGTCGGCGACTGGGGAATGCCCACAAGCGTCGCCGCTTCGGCGATGGTGAGCTCGCTTGCGTGCTTCGAGAAGTAGCGCTCCGATGCCGCCTCGATGCCATAGGCGCCCGAGCCGTAGTTGATTGTGTTCAAGTACATGAGCAGGATGTTGTCTTTGGAGTACTGCTCCTCGAGCTTGATCGAGATATACGCCTCGCGAACCTTGCGCTTAATCGAGATGTCGTCCATCTCCGAAGAGAGGATTGTGTTGCGCACGAACTGCTGCGTGATGGTGGATGCGCCCTCAAGGTCGCCGCCCATGAGGTTGTTCACCAAGGCGCGGCCGATGCCCCACGGATCGATTGCACCATGGGAGTAGAAGCGCTCGTCTTCCGTAGCAACCGTGCCCTTGAGCGCGTAGTCGCTAATCTCGTTGATTTCGACCGGGTCGCGGTTCTCCAGCTGGAACTCCGCGAGCACCGTCTGCCCATCGCTCGCATAGACGACCGTCGGCTGCGCGGTGTTGTACGCGTCGGCGCTCTTGTAATCGGGGAGATCGGACAGCCATGACGAGCCGACAGACCAGATACCCCAACAAAGCGAGACGATGAACGCGAAGACCACCGCCGTTACAGCGATCACCGCCGTCGACGGATGCTTCTTCTTGATGTTGGCCCTGCTTTTAATCGCACGTGACGCCACGGGCACCTCCTCGTTAGTCCAAAGTATTGTAGCATCGGCTCGCTTTCCCCTCGAAAGCTCCCCCGTTTTGTCAGCAAATGGGCACAAGAGGCGTCTTTGACCCATGACCTGCGCCTCCCCGTAATACAGAAAGGCAGGGGCCGATTTCTCGAACCCCTGCCTTCGCGATAACGTCGCCGATCAGGGCGACAGCGCCCCGTCAGGGGGCTACGCGAGCGATGCCGCGTCGGCCTCGTCGGCGGCGAGCGCCTCTTTCGCCTGGTCGAGCTGCTCTTTCACCGCGGAATTGCCCGTGCCGCCGAACGTGGTGCGCGCGGCGACGATGCTCGCAAGGTCGAGGCACTTCGTGATGTCCTCCTCGAACAGGTCGCTTTCCGCTTTGAAGTCCTCGAGCGAGAGGTCTTCCAAGCCGCAGCCTCGCTTGTCGCACAAAAGCACGAGATGGCCCACGATTTCATGCGCACGACGGAACGGAAGGCCTTTCTTCGCCAGGTAGTCGGCCACGTCCGTCGCGGCGAGATAGCCCTTTTTCGCCTGCTCAAGCATGGCGTCGGGGTGAATCTCCATGGTGTCAATCATGCCCGTGGCGCACCGATAGCAATCCTCGAGCGTCTTCGCAGCATCGATGGCACCTTCCTTGTCCTCCTGAAGGTCCTTGTTGTACGCAAGGGGAAGTGACTTCATCGTAACGAGCAGCGCAACCAAGTCGCCGATCACGCGCCCAGACTTGCCGCGGATGAGCTCGGCGAAGTCGGGGTTTTTCTTCTGCGGCATGATCGAGGAGCCCGTCGAGAACGAGTCGGACAGGGTGACGAAGCCGAACTCCGCCGTCGACCAGAGGATGATCTCCTCGCACAAGCGCGACAGGTGCATGCACGACACGCTGCAGGCATACAGGAGGTCGAGCAGGAAATCGCGGTCGGAGACGGCATCGAGTGAGTTGGGAATCACGCGCGAGAAGCCGAGCGTCTCTGCCGTCATGAAGCGGTCAAGCGGATAGGTGGTGCCAGCGAGGGCCGCGGACCCGAGCGGGTTCGCGTCCGCGGCGTCGTATGCTGCGCGCAGGCGGTCGAAGTCGCGGTCGAGCATCCACACGTACGCGAGCATATGATGGGAGAAGAGCACTGGCTGCGCATGCTGCATGTGCGTATAACCAGGCAGAATGACGTCGAAGTGCTTCTCCGCCTGAGATACGAGCGCATGACGAAGCTCCACGTTGGCAGCCATAAGATCGCGTGCCCGCTTCTTGGAGAACAGGCGCGTGTCGGTGCAGACTTGGTCGTTGCGGCTACGACCCGTGTGAAGGCGCGCGCCCGCATCGCCAATTTCTGAGGTGAGCACGCTCTCGATGGACATGTGGATATCCTCGTTGTTGATGTCGAACGGGAAGCTTCCCGCCTCGATCTCGCCCTTGATTCGCTCAAGGCCCGCATCGATCTTGTCGGCATCCTCCTGCGAGATGACGCCTTGGTGCGCGAGCATCGCCGCGTGCGCGCGCGAACCTGCGATATCCTGCGCGTAGAGCTGCTTGTCGACGGGAAGAGATGCGCCGAAGCGCTGCGTGAACTCGCTCACGCCCTCTTCGAATCTGCCTGACCAGAGTGCCATGGTGTGTGCCCTTCTTTTCAGAGTTGCCTAAATACTGTTTGGGAATTCGCTCTCTCGTTGTCCGACTTGGAGGAGGCCGTCCGGGTTTGGCGTCCGACAACCTTCAGTCGCTCAGACAGTCCTCGCTTCGCTGCGGAACTCGCTTTGTGAAGGCTGTCGGACGCCAAACCCTACGTTTCGGGATTTGAGCACGCCCGCACCGCCTCGACTTGCGTTAATCATTACGAGAAGGGCGCCCTTTTGTGAGCGCCCTTGGGTCGTTCGCTTCTGAAGACAACGCTCGCTTCGACCCTGTTCAACCTGCACGATGTTGAAACTTGCAAGTCGAGTCAAAGTCAGCGAGCGGCGTTCTGGCGAGTGCAGATGGCGCGAAAGGCTGAGGAAGCGTACTTAAGGTACGCGACGAAACCTTGGAGCGCCAGCTGTGCCGCCGGAACGCCGCGCGGCGTCGGCTCGTTTTGCTGGTCGGAAGACCGGCGAAACCCCCTTTACCCGCGGTGCTTCTCTGCCCAGACCTTTCCGAAGAGGCTGTAGATGTTGATGAAGCCCTTCGCAGATTTGTGGTCGAAGGTGTCGCCCTCGTCGTAGGTGGCGAGCTCCTTGGTATAGAGCGAGTAATCGCTCTTGGAGCCCGTGACCGTGCAGGCGCCCTTGTAGAAGGACAGGCGCACCGTGCCCGAGACGTTGACCTGCGTCGTTGCGAGGAACGCATCCAGACCGGCCTTCAGCGGGGCGTACCATTTGCCGTTGTAGACCTGGTCGGCCCACTCGTGTTCCACATGGAGCTTGTAGTGGAGCACGTCGCGCTCGAGGCAGATGTCCTCAAGCGCCTTGTGCGCCTTGATGATGGCGAGCGCGCCTGGAGCCTCGTAGCATTCGCGGCTCTTCACGCCGACGAGGCGGTTCTCCACCATGTCGAGGCGGCCGAAGCCGTTCGCGCCGGAGATCTTGTTCATCTCGAGAATAATGTCGAGGTAGCTCATCTCCTTGCCATCGATCGCGCAGGGGACGCCGTCCTTAAAGGAAATCTCCACGACAGTCGGGGTATCGGGAGCCTTCTCGGGGTCGGTGGTCATCGTGTAGATGTCCGCCGGCGGCTCGTTCCAGGGGTCTTCCAGAACACCGCACTCAATGGCGCGGCCCCACAGGTTGTCATCGATCGAATAGGGCGACTTCTTGGTGGCGGGAACTTCCACCCCGTGCGCCGCCGCCCAATCCATCTCCTGCGGACGGGTCTTCAAATCCCACTCGCGAACAGGGGCGATGATTTCCAGCGACGGATCGAGCATCATGATGGACGCCTCGAAGCGCACCTGGTCGTTGCCCTTGCCGGTGCAGCCGTGCGCCACGTACTTCGCGCCGAACTCGTGCGCGATCTCGACAAGATGCTTCGCGATCAGCGGGCGCGAGAGAGCGGACACGAGCGGGTACTTGTTCTCGTAGAGCGCGTTCGCGGCAAGCGCAGGAGTAAGGTATTCCTTGGCGAATTCCTCGCGCATGTCGACCACGCGGCACTCGATGGCGCCGGTGCGCAGGGCCTTGTCGTGAATCTTCTCGAGACCGTCGTGTTCCTGTCCAACATCGCCAACGACGGCAATGACGTCGAGCCCGCGCTCCTCCTGCATCCACTTGATGCACACCGACGTATCAAGGCCACCGGAGTAGGCCAAGACAACCCTATCCCTCTGTTCGCTCATTTTTGTATCCTTTCCCAGCTCAAAACTGTTTTAACCACGGTAAACCAAATGCACCCTGAGCATTTGGCGAACTATAAAATCCCACCAAGTTTCTCGATTAAGGCATCAACGTCGGCCTTGCTGCACACGAGCGGCGGCAGAAAGCGCAGCGTGTGCGCACCCGTCGCATTGAGCAGAAGCCCTGCGGAAAGCCCGTCGAGCACGACGTCAGGAGCTCCCTTGCCGGCCTCTGCGAGGTCGGCCGCCAGCATGAGGCCCATGCCGCGCACCTCGGTGACCTGGGGAAGCGCGGAAAGCTGCTCGCGCAGGTACGCGCCCACCTCAATCGCGTTCGCGGCGAGGTTCTCCTTTTGAATCTCGCTCAGCGTCGCCTCTGCCGCCGCCACCGCAAGGTTGGACCCGCCGAACGTGGAGCCGTGATCGCCCGGCTTGAAGGCAGCCGCCACTTCCCCGCGCGCGGCGCACATGCCGCAGGGGAAGCCCGACGCCACGCCCTTCGCGATGGAGACGATATCGGGCACAACGTCGTAGTTCTGGAAGCCGAAGGGCTTGCCGGTGCGGTAGATACCGCACTGAACCTCATCGCAGATCATGAGCGCGTGGCGCTCAGCCGTGAGACGGCGAACCGCTTCCATGAACTCAGGGCTGCAGGGATGCACGCCGGATTCGCCTTGGATAGGCTCGAGCATGACAGCGCAGATGGAGTCACCCTGCGCCTCGAACAGCGCCTCGAGCGCCGCGATGTCGTTTTGCGGCGTGGGCGTGAAGCCGTCGGGCAGCGGCTGGAAAAGCTCCTGCTTGGCCGGCTGCGCGGTCGCGGCGAGCGTGGCGAGCGTACGGCCATGGAAGCTCTTCTTCACCGTGACGATCACGCGCGGTGCCGCCTCACCGTTGCCGCCTTCGGCCTCAACGCGACGGCGCGCGTAGGCGCGGGCGAGCTTGATGGCGCACTCGTTCGCCTCGGCGCCCGAGTTCGCGAAGAACGTCTGCCAGGGCGTCTGGTCGGCGGCGGGCACGTCCTCGTTCAGCGCATCGGAGAGCAGCTTGCCCACCTGCCCGCGATGTTCGATGTAATAGTAGTTGCTCACGTGGATGAGCGTAGAGGCCTGCTTGGTGATCGCGCCCACGACGGCGGGGTGGCAATGCCCCAAGCTCACCGCGCCGATTCCCGCGATGAAATCGAGGTATTCCTTGCCAGCATCGTCGCGAACGACCATGCCCTCGCCTTCCACCAGCTCGACCGGCTTACGGCCGAACGTGTGCATGACGTAGGTTTCCTCCAGCTGCTGCTGTTCAGCAAGACTCATTGTTTCTCCTTCTCACTAAGGCGGTGAAGTGACCGCCCACGTTACACCAATTTGCTCGCGAAGCTGCCCTCGCGCGTGGAGTCGAACGCCGCGTCCCCGTCGGGCGGGACGATCATGGTGCCGACGCCCTTGTCGGTAAGCATCTCGAGCAGAAGCGCATGCGGCGTGGTGCCGTTTAAGATATGCGCACGGTGCACGCCCGCGTCGAGCGCGCGGATGCAGGATCGCAGCTTCGGAATCATGCCCGTCGAGACCTGCTTTTTGTCCACCATCTCGCGGACTTCATCAAGCGAGATGCGCGAGATGAGCGTCGACTTGTCGTCGAAGTCGCGGTAGAGGCCGTCGACGTCGGTCAAGAAGAACACCTTGTGCGCGCCTATGGCCGCTGCCACATGGCCCGCCACCACGTCGGCGTTCACGTTGAAGAAGCCGCTGCCCGACTCTTCCCCAATACCGACCGACGCGAGAACGGGAATGTAGTTCGCCGACACGAGGTCTTCCAAAAGCTGCGAGTTGATGCGCACGACGCGCCCGACGCGCCCGAGCTGCTCGCTCGCCTGCTCGGCGATGATCGTGGCCCCGTCGGCACCCGAAAGGCCCACCGCAACCCGGCCATGCTCGTTCATCGCCTCGACAAGCTCCTGGTTCACCTGGCCGGCAAGCACCGAGCGCACCACTTTCATGGCCGCATCGGTGGTCACGCGCTGGCCATCGATGAACTTCACGGGCATGTCGAAGCGCTTCATGGCCTCGGAGATGGCAAGCCCGCCGCCGTGCACGATCACCGGGTTCACGCCGATGATCTTCAGAAGCACGATGTCGGCCATGACCTCGGCGCGCAGCTGCTCGTCGACCATGGCAGATCCGCCGTACTTGATGACGATGGTCTTGCCGGTGATGTTCTTGATCCACGGCATCGCCTCGGCGAGCACTTCGCCTGTGATGGTGTCGACCCCGTTCGGTCTGCTGTCCTTATCGTAGTTCATGGCAATTAGGTCCTGTAATCTCCGTTGATGGTTACGTAATCATGCGAGAAGTCGCATGTCCACATGGTGGTTTCGCACGTGCCGGCGCCGAGGTTCACGTCGATCGCGATCTCCGGCGCCTCGAAACGTCGCAGCGCCTCGTCCTCGTCGAAGGCGACGGTGAGCCCACCTCGGCAAACGGGCATGCCCATGATGTCGATGGACACATCCTCCTGGCGAAACGCCGCACCCGAGCGCCCCGCAGCTGCGGCGATGCGGCCCCAGTTCGCGTCGTGACCGTAGATGGCCGTCTTCACGAGCGGCGAGTTCGCGATGGTGCGCGCAGCCGCGTCGGCGTCGGCGTCGGTGGCGGCGCCCGCGACGTGCACGGTCACAAGTCTCGTGGCGCCCTCGCCGTCGGCGGCCATCATGCGCGCGAGGTTCGTGCACACTTCCTTATAAGCGGCGGCGAGCGCACAATAGGCGGGAGTTCCCGGCTCGATGGGAGCCGCACCCGGAGCCGCAGCCCCGCTCGCGAGCGTGACGCAGGTGTCGTTGGTCGAGGTGTCCGAGTCGACGGTGATCTTGTTGAAACTCACACCCACGGCGTCGCGCAGGATCTGCGAGAGATGCGCCGCGGCGATGGGGGCGTCGGTCGTGACGATGGCGATCATGGTGGCCATGTTCGGCATGATCATGCCCGAACCCTTCGACATGCCGCCGACGGTGAAGGTGGCGCCATCGAAACCCAGGTCATCGCCTGAAAAGCTGACCGCATATTCCTTTGGGTGCGTATCGGTGGTCATGATCGCGCGCGCGGCGGAGGCCCCGCCTTCGCGGCTTGCCTCGGCGAGCGCTTGGGGAACGCCCGTCTTGAAGGGGTCGAGGGGAAGATGCTGCCCGATGACGCCGGTCGACGCGACGAGCACCTCCTCATCGGTGCAGCCCACAGCGTCGGCGGTGATGCGCGCCATCTCGCGGGCATGTTCGAGTCCGGGGACGCCCGTCGCGGCGTTCGCGATGCCGGAGTTCACCACCACGGCGCGCGCGGTGCCATAGCTCGGGGCGCCCGTACCGCCATCGGAGAGATGCTCCCTCGAGATGATGACGGGCGCGGAGCAGAAGATGTTCTTCGTGAACGTGCCCGCTGCCGCGCAAGGCTCGTCCGAGACGACAAGCGCGAGGTCGCGGCGCTCAGGCTCCTTACGGAAACCCGCATGGATGCCGGCGGCCTTGAAGCCGAGAGCACTCGTAACGCCTCCGCCCTCGATCTGGGTGAATGCTGTCATGTCGATTCCTTCCATCGGGTTTTACACCCCCACGGCAAGCGAGGTGAGGCCTTCGGTCTGATCGAGGCCGAAAATGATGTTCGCGCACTGGACGGCCTGGCCGGCAGCGCCCTTCCCCAGGTTGTCGATCGCGCCGATCGCGATAATCATGCGAGCTTCCGCGTGATAGGCGACGCCCACCTGCGCGCGCGCCGTTCCGGCGACCGATGCGGTCTTGGGAAGCGAGCCTGCAGGAAGCGCCTCGACGAGCGGGGATTCCTCGAAGAAGCGCTGCTGGATGGCGGCGAGCTCTTCGGGATCGGGAGCGGCGGCGCCCTTCACGAGCGGCATCTTCACCGTGGAAAGCAGGCCGCGGTTCATGGGAACGAGATGCGGCGTGAACACGAGCCTGCCGGGGGCAAGCCCCAGGATTTGCGAGATTTCCGGCGTATGACGATGCGTTCCCACCCCGTAGGCTTCGACGCTTTCGTTCGCGAAACAGAAGTGCGTGCGCTCGGTGGCCTTCTTGCCCGCCCCGGTGATACCCGAGAGCGCGTCGACGATGACGGTGGCGCCCTCTTCGACGAGCCCGGCGCGCAAAAACGGCGCAGCGGCAAGCGAGGTCGCCGTAGGATAGCAGCCCGCGCAGGCCACGAGCACGGCTTCACCTGCCGCTCGACGCGCCGCGGCAGAGGCGAGCTCGTCGCCCGTGAGCTCAGGCAGACCGAAGGCAGCCTTTGCGAGAAGGTCGGTGGAAGTGTGCGCCACCTTGTACCACTTCTCGTAGATTGCGGGGTCTTTCAGGCGGTAGTCGGCGGACAGGTCGATGACCGTGGTGCCCGCAGCGATGAGTTCTGGCGTCATCGCGAGGGACGCCGTGTGAGGGACGGCGAGGAAGGCCACGTCGAGGTCGGCAAGCACGCTCTTATCGTGCTTGGAGAAGACGAGGTCGCTCGCACCCGCGAACGCGGGGTACACCTCGGCGAGCGCGCGCCCGGCAAGCGCATCGGAGGTGATCGCACACAGCTCGAAGCTCGGGTGCCTCAGCAAAAGGCGCGTGAGTTCCGCACCTGCGAAGCCAGCGGCCCCAACGATACCGGCTTTAATCTTCATAATGTCGATTCCTTATCGAATTGGTTCCCGCACCTGTAGATATGCGAACAACGAGCCCGGCCGTCAGCGATGCTAGCTGCGGCGATGCACGCGATACGCATAGAGCGAAGCGCACGGACAATAGTAATGAAAGGGGGTTCCCATCCAAAGAGGACGCGGAAAAGTTACAGAGAAGAAACGCGCGAAGCGGCACGGCGCGAGGCTTTGCCGTCGCGCAAAGGACGTCGTCGGGACATGACAGCAAAAGAAGCGGCGAGCGCCTTGCTATTCAGAATGCCCAAGTTCACGATTCGTCCTCGTTTTCGATACATGCCCAATTCCGTCGCCGCAACGTGCTACGATGTGCGGCGAAATTATTTTATACAAACCCGCTGGGGTTTGCACCACTTTTTTAGGCCAAGGAGCCAAACCATGAATGAACAGGCCAGTGACCAGGCATCAGACGCGCAAAATTCCCCCGCGAACGGTATGGAGATATACGATCGCAACGTCGACGCAATCGCGGCGTTCATCGAAAGCGGGTGCATAGCTGACGAAGGCGCGCTCGGCATCGAACTCGAGCACATCATCGTTCGCGAGGACGGCTCGCCGGTGAACTACTCGGGCGAAGACGGCATCCAGAGCGCGCTCGAGGCGCTGCGCGCCGATTACCCGCAAGCAACCTACGACGCTGAGGGCGACCTTTTGGGCGTAGCGCGCCCCGGCGAGGCGGTGACCATCGAACCTGCCGCTCAGGTGGAACTTTCCGCAGGTCCTTTTCATGAACTGGCCAGCGCGAAGGCGTGCTTCGAGCAATTCGAGAAAAAGCTCGAGGACGTGCTCGCGCCGAAGCACGGGAAGCTCGCGAAGTCGGGCTATCATCCCACGGCGCGCGCGACGAGCCTGGAGCTTATCCCCAAGCAGCGCTACGAGTACATGAATCGCTACCTCGGTAGCGTGAGCCCCTTCGGGCCCTGTATGATGCGAGGAAGCGCATCGACGCAGGTGAGCATCGACTACACGAGCGCCGACGACTGCGCGCGCAAGTATCGCGTCGCGAGCGCGCTCACGCCGGTCCTGTCGCTTATCTGCGACAACTCCCCCATCTTCGAAGGTGCGCCGCGCACTCACCGCATGGTGCGCACCGAGATTTGGCAGCACTGCGATCCCGAGCGCTGCGGCATCGTGCAGGGCGCTGTCGAGGGCTCGTTCACGCTGCGCGATTATGCGCGCTGGGTCTACGACACGCCGGCGATTCTCGTGCCCGACGGGCAGGGCGGCTGGCGCGAGGATTCCCGCCGCTTCAGCGAGATTTATGCTGAGCGTCCCATGAGCCGCGCCGAGGTCGAGCATGCGCTGTCGATGGTGTTTCCCGACGTGCGGCTAAAGACTTACCTCGAGATTCGCCCCGCCGACGCGATGCCCGTGCCTTACGCCGTCGCATACGCCGCACTTGTGAAGGGCATCTTTTACTGCGAGGAGAGCTTGGCGCGCGTGGAGAGGCTTTTCGAGGGCATCGCGACAAACGATATCGAGCAAGCGAAGAACTCGCTGCAGGAGCTGGGCTATGCGGGCGAGATCTACGGCAGGCCGGCCGCCGAGTTCGCCGACGAAGTGATAGCCGCCGCACGAGCTGGGCTTTCCGACAACGAGCGAGGATTTCTCGAACCGCTCGAGAAGCTCGTCGCCGCGCGGACAACGCTCGCCGATCGGGAATAGCACGATGTATAGCGAGGCTCGGGAATCAGACGCAGCGGCCGGTGGCCTTGGCCACGGACTTCGGATAGACTGACAGCTAACGCTTTTCAGACCGAGAGGAGATGTGCTTCATGAGCAATGAAGGCAAAAAGGTGAAGACCCACTACAAAGGCACGCTCGACGACGGCACGCAGTTCGATTCGTCCTACGACCGCGGCGAGCCGCTCGAGTTCACTTGCATGGCAGGCCAGATGATCCCCGGCTTCGACAAGGCCGTGCGCGACATGGAGGTTGGCGAGACCAAGACGGTCCGTCTCGAGCCCGCCGAGGCATATGGCGAGCACAATCCGGCGCTCGTGCAGAAGATGCCGCGCTCGAATGTTCCCAATGCCGATCAGCTGCCTATAGGACAGACCATCTACTTGCGCTCGGGCAGTTCGGCGCCCTTCCCCGCACGCGTCGTGGAAGTGACCGACGACTCCGTTAGTTTTGACATGAACCACGAGTTGGCAGGCCAGGCGCTCACCTTCGAGATCACCCTGGTGGAAGTCGCAGACTAACCGCCGCACGCATCGCGATCCTGAAAGCCCCCGCATCCATCCGCTTTTGTGAAGGACGCGGGGGTTTTCTCATTTTATGTGGTCCCTAACTGCAACCTCAAGCGAGACGTCGCAACGCGCGCATTCCCGCCCATCTGCCCGACGGCCCCACCCTCACGTGAAGCGGGCGCGTCTACTTGATGCGAGATTGCAAATCGCCGATTTTCGTCTTCGCCCTGGAGTAATGATAGGCGCCGATGCCGACGAAGCCGGCCGCTACAACCGCAATCGCATAAGTGACTACGCTCGCCGCAACCGTCTCGGGGTCGAACATGCCGTTCGCTACCAGGACCTGGCGAATGATCAGAAACAGCACGAAGATGATGATGCCGCCTGCCATCTGCATGAAGCCGCGCGTTTTCTTTTGCTCGAGCTCGGCGATTTCCTCGCGGAGCTTGCGCTCCTTCTTGCTCATTCCCTTTGCCATTTCCCACTCCTTACAGCGCCGCATGCGACGCGCGCGAACTCTAAAAAACCAATACCATCCAGTATAGGGCAAGCTTTCGAAAAAAAGCGGGCTTCCCCCATACGAGGAAAGCCCGCCAAGATGAAACGCAAAGCAAGACGCGTTGCGAAACGCACTCCAGCAACGCGAGTTCGCGATACGCACGACGCACAGCCGTCGTACGAAAAGCGGTCGCTTAAGCCTTCACCGCCTCGCACATACCCGCAGGCACGCCGCTGTCCTTGGTGGCGTCGTAGCCCTCGAGCTCTTCCTTGTCGAACTTCTTCACCATGGAGGCGTCGTAGCCGAGCTCCTTAAGCGAGTTCAGCGCCATCTCGGCATGAACCTGCTCGAGCGGCTTGCGACCAAACGTCCAGTTGTAGATGAAGAAGGTGAACAGCGCGGTGATGGCAAGGCCGGCGACCGCAAGCAGGAACGATCCCAGGTGCACGCCGGCGCCTGCGAGGTTGCCCGCAGCGAGCTCGATGCCCACGTTGAACATATTGTAGCCACCGACCGTGATCATGACGGAGAAGCCCTCGCCGGAGAAGTTGGCAAGCGCACCGGAGATTCCGAAGGGCGCGAAGATTGCGCCCAACATCCATGCCGTGATCAGGATGTGAAGCGGGGTGACCTTCTTGGTGACCCTCTTCAGACACACGAACAGGATTTGGAAGAACGCGGCGAGCAGACCGCCCACAAGGAACGCGCACACAAACAGCATGCCGCCCTCAGTCTTTGCGACGCCGAGGTTGTTATTGAACCCGACCGTGCCGCAGATCCAGCCAATCGCGATGCAGATAGCGGCGAACAGCACGTTGAACCACACGACGAACCACACACAGTTCCAGATACACTTGCCCATCTTCTCGTTGTTCTTCGTCCAGGGACCCACGGCCTTCATGCCGACCGCCATCGCAAAGCCGGAGAACGGGAGCAGCGCGCCAAACGTCGCCCATTCCTCGACGTACTGATAGCACGCAAGGCCGCCCAGGATGCAGCCGATCACGCCCATGCTGATAAGCGTGGCGCCACCCATGAAAAACGCCATCGGCGTGCCTACGAGCACGGTCTGCCAGAACGTGAGGATCGCCTGGGCGATGAGCGCGAAGGTGCCGCCCACCAGGAAGCTGTAGATAACTGTCTTGTATGGTTTCATGACCATCCCCTTCAACTATTCTTTTGACTCCACATCGCGCGAATGCGCAAAAACAGACACGCTTTCCCTCAAAAGCGTGAACATGCACACGATAGACTACCCGAAAGCGCGCAATCGACCTCAACCCGCAGGGTCGAATCGGCGGGTTGACTTGGCCGTGCGTCCCTGCGGCGAGAGGACGAATTTGCCCCGGGAGCATGAGAAAGGGACTGGACAGATAAGCGAATGGGGAACGCGAAAGAAAGGGTATGTAAAATAAGTGGTTGGAAGTTGTTAAGTAATCGGTTGGGAAAGCTCTATGGAAAATATAGCGTCCCTACCAAAGATTTAACAAACTAACACCCTTGAGATTCAACCACTTATTTTACATACCCGAAATTCACGCCGTCATCCAACGCCCGCCTCACAATGGCGCGGGTGCCTTCCTCTCCAACTGTCCAGCTATGCTGGCCCGCTTTCGGGTCTCCGAACCCCATGCACCCAAGACAGATGCGCGATACCTCAAGGTCCGAATTGCCCAGCTTCGTGTGCTCCATGATATTCCCCTGCAATCTTCGGCTAACGTTTAGTACCTGTTGATGCGGCACTTCTTCTTGATGCGCGCAATATCAGGCGGAAGCTCTTCTATCGGAATGCTCTTTGGCGCATCGCATGTTCCCGACTCCTTGGCCACCTCGTAGAACCAGCACTTGTACTCGATGAAGTCGCGAGCGAGCTTCAGCTCCTCTAGCTGACGGTCGATCTCGTCACGTCGCGCCAAGACAATGGCCAAACGCTCCTCAATGGTAGAGTCTCCCTCCAGGTACAAGTCGATGTAGCGTTTGATCTCCTTCAACGGCATTCCGGAGGTCTTGAGCCTCTCAATGAAGCGAACCCATTCCAGGTCGTCCTCGGTGAACATGCGGATGCCGCTTTCGGTCCTTCCCATGTGAGGCAGCAGGCCGTTCTTGTCATAGAAGCGAATGGTCGACGCAGGCATGCCAAGCACGCGCGACGCATCTCCAATGGTGTAAAGCTTGTTCATGCCGATCTTATCCCTCCGCAAACTACAACGTATTACGCATCTTTCGAGAAACATTATTGACTTAAACCATAGTTCAAGGTCAATCATCAATTTCATGCGTTTCGAAAACGCCCAAAGCGATCAATCGAAAGGGAAGCGACATGAAGAAGAACATAGGCAGCAAGCAAGTCCTCTATCCCACCCCGCTCGTCGTTGTGGGCGCGATGAGCGGCGACGAGCCCACTTGGACCCTTGTTGCCCACATTGGCATTCCGACCCATAGCAACATCATGGTCAGTCTGGCAAAGCCCCACTTCATCAACCAGTTCGTAAAGAAGAACGAAGCGTTCAGCATCAACATCGTCGACGAATCCTGGCTCAAGGAAGCAGATTATTGCGGATCCGTCAGCGGTGCCAAGACCAGCAAGGCAGATGTTTTTGCATGGACTGCAGGTGACGCAGGAACGCCCATCATCGATTCCGCCAAGGTCTCCATGGAACTGAAGGTGGAAGACATCTACGAGATGGGCGTCTTCGAGAACTTCATGTGCTCGGTGCCGAACACCTATGCGGAAGAGAGCGTTCTCAATGAAAAAGGCGCCGTCGACTACACCGCGTTCAAGCCCGTTTTGTTCGAGATGCCCGGCTACGCCTATCTGGCAACGGGCGACAAGATCGCAGACTGCCTGAAGCTGTAAGCTGGCTGAATAGGCACGTCATGCAAAGAGGCTGGGCAGAAGCGCTCATCTACCCAGCCTCTATACTTCTACTTCAACGATCCATACCGCTCTTCAGCCACAGCCTCCAGTCACTCACTGGGGCCGACCTCGCCCGGCTGCCATACCTCTTTTGCCGGGTTGAACACCGCCCAGCCCTTGGGCCATCCGGCATAGAACGCAGTATGTGCGATGATCGCCGCAATCTCTTTCTGAGTGACGCCATGGGTCTTCGCATTCATCAGGTGATACTTCAGCGAGGAATCAGTGACGCCGGAAGACATGAGAGCTACCACGGTGATGATGCTCCTCGTCTTCACATCAATGTCTTGGTTGTTCCAATTCTCGCCGAACAGAATGTCATCGTTGTAATGGGCGAACTCTGGAGAGAACTCACCCAGAGCGTCCCTTCCCGCCGTCTGCACAATCATTTCAGGCATCTCCAATCCTCCTTGCGTTGTCGATACTACTCGGTCTTTCCAACCCATTGAGCAATCTCAGAAGAAGACGCTCCCGCTTCGAAACGCTTGCCATCGAGCCAGGTCGCGCTGAGCGCCGCAGCCTTGAGCTCGCCCAAGCTGCCAGCGATGCCGCTTTCGCCCGATGTGCAGAAAGGGGCGACCCTCTTGCCTGCAAGATCAACAGACTCCAGAAGCGTCAGCATGATGCGCGGCGCCCTTCCCCACCAGATAGGGTAACCAAGGAAGATGACGTCGTAAACCCTCAAGTCTGGCGCGCCTCCGGCAATCCCTGGGCGAGCAGAGCCCTCGTCCTGCTCGGCGTTGGCTCGGCAGTTCTTGTCGTAGTTCAAATCGTCTTCGGTATAAGGATCCTCTGCTTCGACGCGGATCAAATCCGCCTCTTTGGCATCTGCCAATTTCCGAGCGATACCCCAAGTGTTGCCCGTTGCAGAAAAGCAAACCACGGCCGTCTTTGACGCGGTGCTTGCCTTGGGTTCCTGCTTGCCGTCTGGGGCAGGTGCGGATGCGTTGCTGGCCGCACTGCCCTGCTCTGTCTTTCGGGGATCAGGGGAGCATCCGGAAAGGAGCCCAATCGCTGCCAGAGCAGAGGCGGATGATATTACGAGAAATTCCTTGCGGGTAATCATTAACTTCCCCCTCTCCTTGCGGCTTAACGATACTTGGCTACGAACTGCTCCAGTTTGGCTTCGCTGGCGCCGTTCAGCACTTCGCCGGGGACGATGGTGGCGCCAGGAGCGCAGGGCTCGAGGACTTTTGCGGTCTTGCCCATGCCGCTGCCGCCAGAGGTAGCAAAGAGCACGATCTTCTTTCCGGAGAAGTCATAGGACTCGAGGAAGGTGTTGATGATGGTGGGTGCGACGTACCACCAAATGGGGAACCCCAGAAGCACGGTGCCATACGCCGCGACGCTATCCAGCTTGGAAGAAATAGCAGGTCGGCTGCTTGGGTTCGCCATTTCCACGGAACTGCGACTCTTCTTGTCGCGCCAATTGAGGTCATCCGAGGTGTACGGCTGCTCAGGGACGATCTCGAACAGGTCTGCTCCTGCTGTTTCTGCAAGAGACTTGGCAACACGTGCGGTGCAACCGCTTGCGCTGAAATAGGCAACTAGGGTCTTGATCATGAGAATCCTTCCTTCATTGGGTAAGTGACGCATTCACTAAAGCGTACAAGTTAAACCTTGGTTTAAGTCAAATGCCCGCCTGCGCCCCAAACCACTCCTCAGCTTCTAACCAACCCACATACCATCTAGCCGACATCTTGCCGAGCATGTTCGAGGAGTGCCCAATCTTTAATTCTCATCGTCTCGCCGGCTACGGATTGGAGGAAGGAGCATATGCAAAAGCTTGAACGCCCCTTCAGGACCGCTCGCTTAAAAACTCGGCTTCCGTCCTGAAAAGGCTTCTATTCATCAACGACCTCGTAGTAGTACGAGTAGTCGATGCCCTTCATGAACAGCTCCCTGCTATCGATATCGTCAGTGGGAGCCGCGGCGATCAGGGCATGGATACGGGAGGAATCGACCACGCTTTTCTCCATGGCCGCAAGGTACTCCTTCTTGGCGACGAGCCTCCAGTCGACGCACTTTCCCAACCTCTTCTTTAGGAGCATGTCGAGCCAGATCCTGGCTGCGCGTCCGTTTCCCTCCATGAAAAGGGGTGGGCGATGTTCATCTCGACGTACTTGTCGACGTTCTGCTCGGCAGTTGAGTCCGGAAGGGCGTCGATCGAGGGGAGAATATCTCCGAAAAAAGCGCAGTTGGCGAATTGAAAGCCGCCCTTCGAGATGTTTTTGGCGCGGATCTGGCCGGCGAAGTCGTACAGCCCGTCGAACAGGAAGGCATGGACCTGCCTAAGGCCCTCGACGGTTCCAACCAGCTTGCTGTCAAGGATGGGGCTATCCCACAGTTCGTACGCGCGTTGCTTGCTCCGCTCGTCCAGCGGCGAAGCCATGCCTTCAATCCAGTCCGCAGAACCGATGCGGTACTTACCAGGCAGGATGAGCAACACGCTGTCGACGCCCTTCTGCGTGAGACAGTCTGTTGAATATTGTTTCCCATCTGCAGCGGTAAGCTTGAGTTGTCTGCAAAATGTAGACAATTGAGGATTCCTGGTCTTGAGGGCATTCCAATAGACACGCGGACTTTTCGGCCATGGTCGGACCGCTCTGTTGATAGATGATTCCAACCAATGATTTTGCAACTTGTACAGGTGGATTTACAGCATTCCCAACCAGGTTTTTAACAACTGAGGTTAACCGATTCGACCAACCAAAAAACTAACGAATCCAACCACTTATTTTACATACCCGAAAGAAAAGCGGACGAAGGGGAAAGCGGACGCGCCTCCTACCCGGGCGGCTTCCCTGCACACGCAAAGGGGGCCGGCGGCGTGATAGCCGTCGACCCCCTTGTTGCGCAAGCGCCGCCTCGCGTCTGTTGGACGCGGCAGCGTCTTTAATTCCCTGCAGCCCTTGAGGCTTGGTATTCCTCCACGAGCTTCTTCGTGACGTCGGCAGGCGCCTGCTCGTAGCCGTTGAGCTGGATGCTGTACGAGCCCGAGCCGCGCGTGATCGAGCGCAAATCCTTCGTGTACTTCACGATCTCGGCGTAGGGCACGCGCACGATGATCACAGTCTCGCCCTCGTCGTTGGAGTCGGTGCCGACGATGCGGCCGCGGCGCGTGGAGATATCGCCCATAACCGGACCCGCATAGTCCTCGCCCACCGTGATCTCCATGTCGGCCATCGGCTCGAGCAGCACAGGATCGGCCTGGTCGCACGCGGCGCGGAAACCGATGCGCGCGGCGGTCTTGAACGCCATCTCGTTGGAGTCGACGGAATGATAGCTGCCGTCGAACACGGCGACCTTGATGTCGACCATCGGGTAACCGGCGAGCACGCCTTCCTTCATGGTCTCCTGCACGCCCTTGTCGACCGCGGGAATAAGGCCGCCGGGGATAGCGCCGCCCTTGATCTCGTCGACGAACTCGTAGCCCGCCCCCGGGTTCGGGGAGATGCGCAACCAGCAGTCGCCGAACTGCCCGGCACCGCCCGTCTGCTTCTTGTGACGGCCCTCGGCCTCGGCGGTCTTGCGGATGGTTTCGCGATACGGGATGCGCACCGGCACGAGGCGAACATCGACGCCCGTCTGCTCCTTGCAGCGGGAAATGAGCATGTCAACCTGCGTGTCGCCCATCGCGGTGAGCACGGTCTGGTGCGTCTCCTCGTTGCGCTGGATATGGATCGACGGGTCGTTTTCCGACGCGCGGGCAAGGAATGTCCCGAGCTTGTCCTCTTCCTTCTTGTTGACGGCCTCGATCGCGACCGGGTACTGCGGCACCGGCAGCGGCAAGGGGTCGACGGCAATCTCGCCAGTAAGGGAAATCGTGTCGCCCGTGCGCGTCTCGGCAAGCTTCGGCACGACGATGATGTCGCCAGCCTTCGCGCTCTTCACGTCAGTGGCTTCCTTGCCCATCATGACATAGAGGTGGCCTAGGCGCTCCTTCTTGCCCGTGCGCGCGTTGATAAGTTCCATGCCGGGCTCGAGCACGCCCGAGAGCACCTTAAGGAAGCTCAAGCGGCCCACGAACGGGTCGGAGAGCGTCTTGAAGGCGAAGGCCGCGGGGCGGTTCGTCTCGTCGATGGGGATGGAGGTGCCGTCGGCCATCTGGAAGCGGCCGTGGCTCCTTGGATGAGGGAAGTAGGTGCAGATGTCTTCCATAAGCCCCTGAATACCCTGCTTGATGATGGTGGAACCCACGAACACGGGGATGAACAGCTCCTGCGCGATGGCCTTGTCGAGCAGCGACTCGAGCTCGTTTTGCGTGAGCTGCTCCTCGCCTTCGAGATACTTCATCATAAGCTCGTCGTCGGCCTCGGCCACGAGGTCGCACAGCTTGTCGCGGGCCGCCTGCGCGGCATCGGCGAACTCGGCGGGAATGGGCTCGATGCGCTCGGAGTCGTCGCCCTCGCCGAAATAGCGGGCTTCCATGCGGATGATGTCGATGACGCCCTTGAAGTCGGCGTCTTGTCCGATGGGGATAGTGACCGGGCCCAAACGCGAACCGAAGCGCGCGTGGAGCGTGGCCATGGCCATGTCGAAGTCGGCATGCTCGCGGTCGATATGGTTGATGAACACGGCTCGTGAAAGGCGCATTCCCTCGGCCTCGCGCCACAGCTTGGTGGTCATGACCTGTGGGCCTGCAACGGCGTCGACCACGAAAAGCGCCATTTCAGCAGCTTGCATGGTGGACAGCGTGTCGCAGATGAAGTCGGGGTGGCCCGAAGTGTCGAGCACGTTGATCTTGTAGTCCTTGTACGGGATGGGGGCGATCGAGGTGCCGATCGTGAACTTGCGCTTGATTTCCTCGGCGTCGTAGTCGAGATAAGACTTGCCGTCGTGTGTCGTACCCATGCGCGGGGTCTTGCCGGAGACGTAGAGCATCGCCTCAGCGAGCGAAGTCTTCCCCGCGCCGTCTTGACCCACCAGGACGACATTGCGCACGTGCTCAGTGGCAGGAGCTGCCATTTTGACCACCAACCTTTCGTTGCGTGGCCGCGCCCGAAAGAGCATCTTTGAGGCACAACCACTTTTAGTCTTGCACACACAAAGAACCGCTTGGTCAAGCCGACTTCGGCTTGCGTTGTAACCAGTGTAACGTACTTTCGCCCTTTTTCATCCGCTTGCCCCAAGATTTGCCCCGCACTTTGGAAAGCACTTGCATTTTACGGGGAAATACGCGCTACACGCCCCCGCGTGAAGCCATAGGGAAAGTCGTGCGACTATTCTGCTCGCTTCATGCGGACGCTCATGTCGATGGGCTTGGCGGTGAAGGGCGCTGTGGTGGCCAGGCCGTCAACGCCTGTCGCAGCATAGGCCGCAGTGTTTTGCAGGTTGATGCCGCCCGCCGCGATGAGCGTGAGATGAGGGTCGATCACGCGCAGCTCGGGCACGAGCGCTGCCAGATCGTCCACCGGCATCTTGTCGAGCTGGATGCCGTCGACGCCCGCTTTCGCGAGGCGACGCGCCTCGTCAGGCCCCGCCTCCACGAACAGCTTCTTCTCCACACAGCGGCCACGAAGGGCGGGAAGCGCTTCCAAGAACGCCTCAAAGCCGCCCATGAAGGTGATGTGGTGGTCGAACACGAGCACAGTCTCGGACGCGCCCAAACGGTGTGGGAAGGCGCCGCCGCAGGTGACCGCCTTCGTGAGCAGGTCTTTCACGCCTGGCATGCTCTTGCGCGTGGTGAGCACCTCGCATGCAGGGTTCGCGCTGTGCGCCGCGTCCACGATCGCGCGCGTCTTGGTCGCTACGCCCGACAAGTGGTCACACAGGTTGAGCGACACCTTCCACGCCATATGCAGCGCCGCCGCCATGCCCTCCGCGCGAAGGAACGGCTCGCCAGCAACGAGCCGCTCGCCCGAACGCCGCGACCAGATGACGCGCGCGCCCGTCTTTCCGAGCACGCGGGCGGCCTCCTCCACACCGGCAAGCACGCAGTCTTCGCGCGTGAAGTACTCGATTTCCCCCGGTTCCTCGCCGATGCCAAGGACTTCGGTCGTAAGATCGATATAGGGCATGTCTTCGAGAATGAGCTGGTCGATGCGGCCATCGGGAATGAACACGTTCATGAGGATCCTTTCCATTTACCGTTGCGACGCGCTGGCCGCAACCCGTTGATTCGGCCATCCCGCCGATCGAAGCGGGACAGAATAGCGGAACGAGCCACCCGACGTCCCGCACCTTTGGTTCGACTCCAAGCCTAGGCTTAGGCGCCCGCACATTCAACCTAGCATCTCGATGGGAATTATCCCTCAAGCGCCATAATCTGAAAAACTCGAACTACCTCGCTCGCAAGCGTCGCCATTTTCTCGAAATAAGACTAGAAGTGTGTCTTGTGGACTTTTGCCCTTTTACGCCTTCTTAGGGCAAAACGGAACGCATTGCCTGCTGTCCGACACGGCCCAAGGGGAACCCATATGACAACCAAGGAAGCTGTCCCGAAATCGCCGCAATCGAAAAGAAATCCGCTGACTACCCGATCGCGACCTCGCTCATCACCGAGTTCACCCCCAAGCACCACCGCGCGATATCCATGGGCATGGTCTCGGCGGCGTGGTATTTGGGCGCTATCGTGGCTGCAGTCGTCGGCTTCGCTTTGTGCGACGTCGATGGCGGATGGAGGCTCATGCTCGGCTCCGCCATCGTCCCCTGCGTCTTCCTGCTGATCGGCAGGTGCAAAGTCCCCGAGTCGCCCCTGTGACTGAAAAGCAAAGGACGCCACGAGGAGGCGCGCCGCGTGGTGTTCCGCGTGTACGGCGCCGATGCCGTCCTCGAGGACGAGGAAGAGGAGCCCAAGCACAAGACCGGCTTTGCGGAGATGTTCTCGAAGGGATACGCCGCACGCATCGTATTTTTGGGGATCCTCACGTTATGCCGTGGGCCTGTTGGCGTTAGGGCTGTTCCCCACCGCGCCCTTCCCCCAGCAGCCCGCATGCAAAAACAACAAGAGCGCCCTTCTCGCGATGAGAGGGGCGCTCCCGCTTTGCGAGCCGTTTGCCTTAGAGCTCGGAGATGATGCGCTTCGCGCGAGCGGAGACCTCGGCCTTCACCTGCTCGAGATCGATTCCCGGGCACTCGCCGTCGCGATAGACCACCTCGCCGTCGCACATGGTGAGCACGACATCGGAGCCATGGCCCGAGAACACGATGTTGACCTCGGGGTTCGTCATGGGGCACCACGAAGCGCCCGTCGTGTCGAGCACCGTGAGGTCAGCCTTCATGCCCACCTTCACAAGCCCGCAGTCTTCGCGACCCTGCGCGAGCGCTCCCCCGCGCGTGGCAGCGGCGATGACCTGCTTGGGCGAAATGATCGCGGGATCAAGCTCATGCCCCTTGTAGATCGTGCCCATAAGATACATGTCCTGGAACAGGTCGTGGTTGTTGTTCGAGGCCATGCCATCGGTTCCGAGCGCCACGTTCACACCCGCATCGAGAAGCTTCTGCACGGGCGCGAACCCGCTTGCGAGCTTCATGTTGGAGGCAGGGTTCAAGGCTACGGTCGCGCCGCGCTTGGCGAGGATCTCGATGTCCTTGTCGTCGACCCACACGCAGTGCGCCGCGATAACCGGCACGTCGAACACGCCGATGCTCTCGAAGTACTGCACGGGCGTGAGGCCGTCGTGGCGGCCCTTGCATTCCTCGTGCTCGCTTTTCGTCTCGGAGATGTGGATATGGATGGGAAGACCCGCCGCCTTTGCGACCTTCCCGATATCGGTACAGGTAATGGGGTTGGATGTGTACTCGGCATGGATGTTGTAGTCCACGCGGATACGCCCGTCCTGCGCGCCGTGGTACTGCTTGACGATGCGCTCCATCTTCTCGCACATGGGGTATTCCGCAAACGGCTTCGGCTCGAAGTAAAGCACGCTCTCGCAGACGTTCATCTTCATATGGGCCTCGCCCACCGCCTGAACGCGCTCGTCGGTGGCATAGTACATGTCCGACGCGCTGACCGAGCCGTAGCGCGCCATCTCGGCAAGGGCGAGCTTGGTCGCCCAGTAGTTGTCTTCGGGCGTCATCTTCCCCTCGAAGGGCCACACGAGGTTGTTGAGCCATTCCTGCAGGGGCACGTTCTCCGCGTAGCCGCGCAGAAGCGTCATCGGCAAGTGCGTGTGCGCGTTGTAGAGCGCCGGCATGAGCAGACGGCCGCGACCGTCGTAGGTCTCGCCGTAGTCGGCGGCGTTTTCAGGTGCGGCGTCGCCAATGTAGTCAATCGTGCCGTCTTTGACGCCCACCCACTGATGGGCCTGGTAGTCGAGATTCTCGTCGAGGATATCGATGTCGGTGAAAAGCAAGGGGGATGCTCCTCTCTGTTCGCTTTCAATGGCACCTATTATAGGACTGCATCTAGTAATGCGCGAGGACGCTTTCGAGAGAGACGCTACCAGGTGCGGGTCTTCCAAGTCCCTAGCCATCGAGCGCGCGCCGATCGCAATGGTCAAGTGCTTCGGAAAGCCCGCGAGAACCAATTCGCAGCTCGCCTCTTCGCAACGCGCCTGCGGCACCGCGCAGAGAAGCTGCTACTGCGAAACTGCGGGCCCGCGCGAGCCTCGTTGGACTCGCGACAATCGTGCAGAAATCGACTTTGTCGTAGAGAGGCAGGGATGCGTGTCCGCGATTGAGGTCAAAGCGGGCGAGAACACGCGATCTCGAAGCCTGTCCTCACTTAAAAAGAGCCATCCGGGCGTGCGCCTTATCCGGCTTTCGACTAAGCCCTTTGGAATGAACGAGGGTCTCAGGTCTATTCCGCTCTATGCGGCTTTTTGTTTATAGAGCGCTATCCTGTGGTAGCGCATGAAGTGTGGAGCGCATGCCCGCAAGAGGAGTTCGATTTTCGCCAGGACGGCTTCGGTCGAAGCCACGCTTTCCACGTCCGCGACCCCGGCGGGATCATCCTAGAAATCATTCAGCCGCCGAATGATTAACGCGCACTGCGGATTGCCCAGGCGGTTATGGGCAATCCGCAGCTGATGAATAGGGGGTGGCAAGGGAAACTGGCATTTTTTGGGCTCTGGCGCTCACTCGTTTTGCCCCCAGGACAAAACGAAACTGCAGGCTTCGGCGGCCCGAGCTGGTTTACTGGGGCAAATCATCCCTGCAATCAGCAGAGCCAAGGAGGCCATCGACCCAATCGTCTCCGAAGAGCTCTCGATTCTCGAATCCTTCGAAGCTTTAGAGTTCGAGTTTGACGAGGCGGTAACACGCGGGTCGCGGGGCACGGCGACCATAAGCTATGGGTACCCCAGATGAGCAGGCAAAAAGTCCCCTAACAGCAAAAGAGCCCCAACCCACAAGGGCTTGAGGCTCTCAGTCGCCTCGTGCAACGCGCGCGGGCGGAAGAATTGCTAGTCGACAGCGACCATGACGTCGGTCGCCTTGATGATGGCGACGGCGTTGACGGCGCCTTCCTTGACGGTCTTGACGGTGCCCTTGATCTGGTTGCGAGCGCTGATCTTCATGATGGAATCCTTTCGTTGATGAGGAACCGCCCCTGTGGCTCCGCGTTTGCACGGTTATGCCGCCTCTCGTTCGGCGACACCTGCATAATCGTATGAATGGGCGCCGACAGATGCGCCACCGGGCGCCCTCCACAGCCGTCGTCCCGTTTCGCTTCGTTTCATCCCAAAGGGAAGATAGGAGACGCACTCCTTATCAATAGATTTTTCCTATGACGAATACCAAGAATCAATTATTTTTCGATTTCCGAGCGTATGACTATACTTCACAACGAAATAAGGCGCCGCAGCCGCGAGCGCACGAAACCGAGCAGCGCCTAGGCGCATGCGAGCAAGCATCCAACCGAAAGGCAGACAATGGCAGTGAACTATGGACCGAATCGATACGACGTCGTCGGCAGCTTCCTTCGCCCCGCGAAGCTGAAGCAGGCGCGCGAGGATTTCAGCGCAGGCGCAATCGACGCCGCAGCTTTGAAGGCAGTCGAGGACGAGTGCATCACCGACCTCATCGCGAAGGAGAAAAAGGCCGGCCTGCGCTTCATCACCGACGGGGAATTCCGCCGTGCGACCTGGCATCTTGACTTCATGTGGGCATTCGAGGGCATCGGCCACTCCGCAACCGAAGACGGCCTGCCGTTCCACGACGAGGCCGCCAAGATCGACGACACCTATCTGACGGGGAAGATTTCGCTCGCAGGCGAGCATCCCTTCGTCGAGCACTTCCGCTTCGTCCAGTCCTTCGAGGACGAGAACACCACGGCGAAGCTGACGATTCCCGCGCCCGCGCAGTTCATCGAACAGTTCATCATGCCCATGAACCGCAAGGCGACCGACGCCGCATACGGAAGCGACGCTCTCCTAGAAGACGACGTCGTCGCCGCCTACCTGGCGTTCATCGAGCAGGTTCACGCTGCAGGCTGCCGCAACCTGCAGTTCGACGACTGCTCGTGGGGATGCCTTGTCGACCCGAAGGCGGAGCTTTTCTTCGGGACCGACCAAGCGGGGCTCGCGCGCATCAAGGAAACGCTGCTGCGCGTGAACAACCGCGTGCTCGACGCCGCACCCGCCGACCTCTGCATCAACACGCACGTATGCCGCGGCAATTTCCACAGCACGTGGGCCTGCGAGGGCGGCTATGACGACGTTGCCGACGCACTGCTCGCGAACGAGCACGTGAACGCTTTCTTCCTCGAGTTCGACGACGGGCGCTCCGGCAGCTTCGCACCGCTTTCGAGCGTGCCCGCGGGCAAGAAGGTCGTGCTCGGACTTGTCACCACGAAGCGCGCCGAGCTCGAGGACAAGCAGGCCGTCATCGCGCGCATCCACGAGGCGGCGAAGTACGTGCCGCTCGAAAACCTCTGCCTCTCCCCGCAGTGCGGCTTCGCAAGCTGCGAAATTGGCAACAAGCTCACCGAGGAGCAGCAGTGGGCGAAGGTGGCGCTCGTGCGCGAGATCGTCGAAGAAGTGTGGGGCGACTAGCTTAGGCCGTGCGCACGCCGCGCGTGACCCCCGAGGGGGAGGGCAGACAAGCTCTCCCCCTTTTGAGTTCTTTGCGCGAAACGCCTGCAAGGATGTTATTTTCCCCTATCCTTGAACACCGATGGCCACAGGCGAGGAGCGCTCATGAAACTGCAGCAACTGAAATACGTCGTGAAAGTCGCCGAAGTGGGCAACATCACCGAGGCGTCGAGGCGCCTGTTCGTGTCGCAGCCTTCCATCACCGCCGCAATCCACGATCTGGAGCACGAGATGGGCGTCGCCATCTTCGAGCGCACGAACAAAGGCGTCGTGGTGACATCGGAGGGTGAGACGTTTCTGGGATATGCCCGACAAGTGCTCGAACAGGCCGACCTTCTGGAGGAGAAGTACAAGGGCGAGACGCAGCAGGTCCCCCACTTTGCCGTCTCCTGCCAACATTATTCCTTCGCCGTCAACGCGTTTGTCGACGTCATACGCGAGTTCAACGCCTTCCGCTACGATTTCACCCTGCGCGAGGAACAGACGCACGAGATCATCGAGGACGTCTCGCGCATGAAAAGCGAGCTGGGGATCATCTACCTCTCCAAGCGAAACCACGAGGTCATCGAGAAAATGCTGCGAAGCCAAGACCTTCTGTTCGAGCCCTTGTTCACCGCCGAGCCGCATGTGTTCATCTCGAGCACGCATCCGCTTGCGGAACGCGAGTCGGTAACGCTCGACGACCTCGACGACTTCCCCTACCTTTCCTACGAGCAGGGAGATTTCAACTCGTTCTACTTCAGCGAGGAGCTGCTCAGCACGCTCGACCGCCGCAAGAACATCCGCGTGCGCGACCGAGCGACGCTGTTCAACCTGGCCGTGGGGTTGAATGGGTACACCGTGTGCAGCGGGGTCATATCGCACGAGCTCAACGGCGAGAACATCATCTCCGTTCCGCTGGACGTGGACGAGACCATGACCATCGGGATTATCACCCGCAGAAACACCACGCCCACGCGCTACGGGAAAGCCTACCGAGAAGCGATCAAACGCCACATCCCGCAAAGCGCATGATTGCGACGAGCGGGAAAGCAGAATCGCAACGCAACAGGAACAAACGGCTTATAGGACAAAAAGTGTGTCTCGATAGAACGCATGTTCCCCTCATGCTAATCCAGCCAGAACGGGAAGGGGTCCTTGCGGTGGAGTTCTTCCCAGACGGCCCTGTCGCCCCATTCCGGCCTCCCATCGCCTTGCTTCGGGGATGACGAGTAGACGTCGTAGAGCAGGTCGATGTCGGCGTCCCTCGGCATGGTCGCCAGCTTCT
>OLPC01000840.1_pt1 | contig 29061 bp, 20 predicted proteins | sample 1672341 | NCBI WGS metagenome assembly OLPC01 (sample SAMEA3136673, study PRJEB25190) | human gut metagenome | reverse complement strand
CGCCCAGGTGCTCGACGGCCTGCTGGGCCACGGTCAGGCCGAACAGGCCCGCGCCCACGACCACCAGATCGGGATACTCCACCGCATCAGTCATAAGAAAACAACCTTCCACAAACAGTAATCGCACAAAAGCTATGTGCAGTTCATGCTCATACTACCCTCATGGCGATATATGAGGGTGAATGTCAATAACTCTTGGCTATTTATCTCCAAAGATATGCGCCCACGTTTCCATGGAAGCAATGCCATAAGCCTGATATTGGGCGGCCAAACGCTTCCAATGCTTGGTGATACGCCGAGTAAGACGATACCCTTCGAGCATGCTCTTGCGGAAACGCTTATTGTCACGCTTCAACCATGCCACGCCATTGCCATCAGCCGTAGTGACTAAGGCCGAGTTGACATGATCAAAAGCAAGCCAGGTCCAGGCAGCATCCCGTGCCGGAATAGCAGCATCCGGACGGACAGCCTTCTCCGGATTGACGTTCTTGACAAAGCTCTTGGCAATCAAACCGACCGCGGCCTTATACCGGCTCTTCATGGTCGAAGGATGGTTCTTCGGCGGCTCGACCTCGCCCGCAGGCTCTGGGAACGCTTCAAAACTATCTTTAGCCTGAGCATCCGGATATTTCGCACGTAATTCTCGCACTTCGCCAAGCTTCGTCGGCAAACAGTCCACAAGATACTGCGGCCCACGAAGAATATCCCTCAACGCCATGTGGTGCAACGCCATGGCCGAATACACGAAACGCAATCCAAGGCTTGCATCGCCGTACAACGTTTCCACCAGCATGCGAGGAGGCCTGTCCGGGTATGTCAGAAGGGCCGCAAGCCAGCGGTTGCGCTCGGTGAAATACTCCTCCCAAGAACGGGCCGGATCCTTGTCGTGCCATGCTTGGTGCCACACGGCCACACCCGGCAAGCAGACCGTCGGGAAACCGGCTTTCTTGGCACGCAGACCGTATTCGATGTCATCGAATTTGATGAACACGGGCATCGAAAGGCCGATTTTCTTGACCACGGCAATCGGAATCAAACACATCCACCAGCCGTTGAAATCCTCATCGATGCGTTGGTGACGATCCGGAGAGTCACGAAGCGGTTCCATAGAGAAGTCGTGATTGTACCCCATGCTCTTGGACGGATACATCCACATTCGCTGCGGATTAATCCTCTCGCCTTGCGTATAAAGCATGGTGCGATTATCAAGATGAAGCATGCCGCCGCCGACAAGAACCGGACGGATCGTATAGTCGGAGAACTGGATGGAACGAAGAATCGATTCAGGCTCACTGATGGCGTCATCATCCAGCAGCAACACGAAATCGCTGTTCCCAGCTTTCGCCGTTTCGTACATACCTCGAGAGAAGCCGCCGGAACCACCTAAATTGGCTTGCTGAATATACGTAAGCTGCTTTCCGAGGTCGGCGGATACTTCGGCAAAGCCTTCTTGATTTTTGACCAGATCGTTGCCTTGATCCGTGCAGTACACGGTATCCAGTCGCTTACGCAGTGCCGGCGCTCCTGCGATGGCGCGCAATTGGTTCATGCAGTACGAGGCACGATTGAATGTGGTAATGGCGATGGACATGGAAGTGCCATGCTTGGCTGTGCGCGCTTCACGCGGAACAGACCATGTCGCATTGGAAATAACGACTGGCCCACCTAGCGATTCCGCGTCGAACCAGAAGTAACCACCGTCCATGAGCCCGGTCATAGGCACATCCACGCATACGGAAGCCGAGGTATCCGCAGCATGGACAATCCGCTCCGCTACCGGATAAATCAGGCCTCGACCCGTCGACCGGAAGACGTTGATCTTGGCGTTTCCTTGAACGGACACTGCGAAGCGCACGGTCTTCACACCAGTCCAACGACGCCAATACGATGCAGGGAACGCGTTGAAGAACGTGCATCCGGACATGTGACCATGATCTCGTAGTGTTACGGAAGTACGTCCCGTAATTTCGAATGAATCGCAGGAAACCCCGTTAGAGGATCCCGCATTCCGTAACATGCGTTGCAATGTGGACTGGTTCATGGAGCTGAATTCCAGACGACGCATGTCGATACGCGAATCCAGAGTGGTTTCCGCCACATGCGGGCGAGTCCAGTCAATCGCATACAGAGGGAGGGTCTGTTCAGCATCTTTGATCGGATACACAACGCGCATCACCGTTTCCCACGAGTCCATTCGCTCAGTATCCATAGAGACCTCTTGTCCCATGCGTCTTCTCCTATCGCCATTTTCTCCGTTCATCCACTAATCGTAGTGGCTACATTGCACTTTAAACAATCGTCCACACCGTTACGCACGACATCGGTTCAGATGTACCATCACAATAACCCCTGCCGCAATTACTTTAGGTCTAAAATTTAAGTATCTTATCCATAACAACAAGAGGGAGATGATGGATATGATTTCTAAGAGCAAACTTATTCATGGAACCATTGCCGCAACCATGGCTCTTTCAATGACGATTTTGCCAATTGCTCCAGCTAGCGCGGAAGAAACCGTGTCGGCGCCAGAGTCTGACTACACCGGTTGGGTAACTCAAGACGGCGAATACTACTGGTTTGATTCCGGCATTATGGCGCGTTCAAAAGAGATCTATGATCCAGGCAGCGATGCTTGGTATTGGCTCGATGCCGATGGAACAATGGCACACGACAAAGACGTGTATCTCTCTTCCGGAAATAAATGGGTCAGGTATGACGGGGATGGCCATATGGTCAAAGGCGAAGATTACCGATACGGCGGTTGGTATTACTTCGACCAAACAACCGGCGCAATGTCCAAAGGCATGAAATATATCCATTCCAATGGAGGCAAATGGGTATATTATGACTGGACAACCGGCAAAATGGCCCATGGTGAGGCCTTCGTGAATTACGACAGCAGCCATACGGGCTGGTACTTGTTCGATCAATATACCGGTGCCATGTTCCATGGAGATACTTATATTCGTTCCAACGGTGGAAAATGGGTACGCTATGACCGGATAACCGGAAAGATGGTCAAGGGATTACACTACCAAGATGGTGCTTATTACTATTTCGACCAGACCACTGGCGCAATGGCACACGGGCGCGCATGGGTTCCTGAATGGAATTCATATGCAACTTTTGATTCCGTCACTGGCCGTTTTGTCAGTAAGGCTTCAAACAACAATGCCAATCCTGGCACTAACGGCAATACTGGAGGGAAAAACATCCGCGGACAATATTGCAAGAAATCCGAACACGGACAGCAAAAGAACGATGCTGACGGCACGCCAATAATCTGCGAATGCCGCAATGGCAATAAAGTGCCTCACTGGTACGCTAAATAATAATTTAAAACAGCCTTTTAAAGGGATATGATGCCAAGTTTAAATACAGTATCATATCCCTTATTTTTAATTCCATTGAACCAAATATGAAATTAAAATACCTATATATGAAAATAATATTAACAAAAATACAGACATTCTATATTTCTTTAAATTGACATTCTCAAAGCCAATTAAACCCGGAAACAACAAAGCAAATAACGGTAAAACCGGTATCAAATATCTACTCTGCATACCCGACACACAACCATCCACCGTTCCGCTCCAGGTAACTGCCATAGCTACGCATGACAGGACAAAATACAGAACAGGAATCGCCAATACAATTGCAATCTGATATCCGCACATACGCTTATATGAAGTATGAACAATCAGCAACATCATAATGGCAATCAGTACCGGAGCCATAACAATTAAAGGCAATTGGACCGTTTCGGTTCCAGTAAAAAACTGAAGATTTCTTCTCGGATTTACTAATTGACCGTCAATTTTTTCATAATCAAAATCTAAAGGTTCAAACAGTACACGTCCAAGCAAAGAAAATATTTTCCAAGGAGAAAGCATCAACTGCATCTCAAAATCGTGAGTCTCCTGCAAGGAAACACGATTCGGTGCAACCGCTATATGCGAAGTCTTCATACGCCACAACCACATAGACGTAAAAGCACATAGCACGGGAAGCGATAGAGATACTTTCATCTTTTTATCGGTTGTTTTAGGTAAAAGGAAAAATACAAATAAAACAATAATCGAGCATGTAATCTTCACCTGCCCCAACATAATGCTCAGAACACAGAGCAAAACAATATGCCTGAAATGCAACGCACCATCTCGCTGATACAGACACAACACAACAGCTATGAACAATAAAGAAAAACTATTAGTTATAGCATCGGCAGTTGGGAATATCATCCCGAAAAAAGTAGTAGGAAGTACTGCTATCGCCAGAATGATATTAGCATAACATCCAGCAATACGTATTGCTACGGCAATAAGGCTGGCCGAGCATATCAATGTCGCTATGCTCGAAATGCGAAAATCGCCACGAAAAATTAGACTTGGAAAATAGACAAAAGGAGAATTGACAGCAGTATTATTAAAAGTAATTATTTTCCCATGTTCAGAATAAACAATCCATTCTGGATATTCTTTAGAAAAAGAAGGTATTATTTCACCTGACCGTAATTGCAGAATACGCGCCCAGTGCGCCGCCCTATCATTAAAACAATGATATTTTCCCCAAAAAATAATCACGCTTCCAATTACGATAGAACCAATCCAATATAGTAGAGAAATACAACTAGGAACAGATAGTCTTAGTTCTCTGCGATATTGTCGACGTTCACCGGAATAATGTTGAGGCAAATTAGGTCCCTTTATAAAATAAAAACTGGTTTTGACACAATTTGCATTGCGCCAAAACCAGTCTATCTCAACTCATCCTCTTCCTGTAGTTGGATCAAACCAATGCCAAGATTTCCATTCAGGAACCCAGACACGGCCTTTCTGCATCGCCCCCGTAGTTGAATCAAAGTAATACCAGGAATTATCATGACGGTTTAGACCTTTGACCATTTTTCCTGTGGTGAAATCATATCTGACCCATTTTCCACCGTTGGAACGAACATAAGTATCCCCGTGAAACATGGCGCCTGTATATCGATCAAACAAATACCAACCTGTATGCTGCGCATCATAGTTCACATATTGTTCGCCATGAGCCATCTTGCCGGTCGTCCAATCGTAGTACACCCATTTTCCGCCGTTCGAGGGCACGTATTGCATGCCTTTAGTCATGGCTCCTGTGGTGGGGTTGAAGTAATACCAGCCTCCGTAGCGGTAATCCTCACCCTTAATCATATGGCCATTGTTATCATACCTAACCCATTTGTTCCCCGACGGAATATAGACATCTTTATTCACCGCAAGGGATCCATCCTTATCGAACCAATACCAAGCATCACTTGCTGGGTCATACACCTCTTTAGAGACCGCCTTCACACCATTGTCATACCAGTAGCGCTTCCCGTTCTCCGTGACCCAACCATTTGTTCCAGGCCGATATGCTCCATAACCTGCACGAATCCTTGCATTCCAAACAATATTTTTTGCAACAGGATCCGTCACGGTTATCACAGTTCCGTGCCGATTAGGAATGCTACGTCCATCAACATTAGTTGTAGTGATTCGACGCGTACCATGCCAACCGCTATTCAGGTTTGATGACTGAGTAACGAAAGTACCCGCAGTGCCATCGGCTTTGCCATACGGATAATCTTTAAGTTTATCAGTATAGAAAAAGTATTGCCCGTTATAGTACGTTAACGATGGTCCTTCATACCCAGTGACCACATTGGAATTTACCAAATGCCATGCATTGACGTTCCCGGCTTGATTCAAATCATGAATAGAATAAATCTGATTGGTGACCCCATTTTTCTTAATGCTGAGATAATAGGTACCATCTTTTTCAAACAGAGAAGGATCAAGCCAATTACTAGTGCTTGTATCAGGCAATTTAATGGGATTTAAATTACCATAATTCAATTTAGGCTGAGCACCAGGATTAACTGACGGATCACCACCAGGTTGTAGGCCAGATACCTTAACGATATACGGATACATATAATCCTTCTGCGCATTTCCATGAAAAGCGCCATAGTATCCAAGCGTGGTCACAATCCACATATCGCCATGGCTATCCACAAATCCATCTGTTCCAGCGGAATCAAATTGTCCATCCGCAAGCCCATTAGTATAAGGCTTTACAGAGGGAGCAAGATTCGTCTGGCTACCGCTATTAGGATAGCTCCAATTCACCAAATCCTTGGAATACCCCATCATCGGGGTAAAACGCCATCCCAGATTCTGTTGCTTTTGCACATAGCCGCCAAGAATCCAAAACGTCCCATCTTTATACGTAATACTCGGATCATGAATGGCATTGACGTAGCTCGGTTTTCCAGAAACATGCGAGCTACCGTTACCATCAGTCTTATATGCGGTGCTGATTTGCTGGAAGTCGGAACCATTGTATGACATGTACACGGTATCAGAACGATCCGAGTCGCTGTTCCAAAATACCCCGACTTCCATATCTGGATAATTCGTTTCAGCACCAGTCGCCATCTGAGTTCCAAATGGAACCACCAGAGATATTGCTCCCAATAATGCAGTGAGATGCTTTATTTCTTTTCTCATCTTCTTGTCCATTCTTGAAGGAACGGTATTGCCTCCAAGAATAGACAAGTTCATTTCCGAATGCAACCAAAACTATTAGACACGTTTAATCGTAAGAGCACGGTCACTTAGCAATGCGTATTCACGGTTTCGGTCATCACGAATCACGAAACTGCATGCATTGTCATCAAGGGCGACGCCCACAGCATCGGTTGCTTTTGGATTAGTTGGACTAGGAGTGCGAAGTGATGTAATCAGACGGAACTCGCCATTATTAAACAGATTGAGAGGCATCTCAAAATGCACAACCTGATGGCCATGTTTATCCATCTTCAACACTTTTGAACCGGTATCATAAGTGATTCCACCACGGCGAATGTCATGCAACGCAATGGCGAGGTAAAAATCTCCCGGCTCATCATATTGGTATTCAACATCAAACCTGAACATATCCGCACTGGTGCAGACTTTGGGGGAAACGGCAATAGTTCTCAACAGCGGGCATCGCTCGTTAAGACCATTCGGGTAGCCTCCGCGTTCTTCTTGACGCTTACGTTCGGCTTTCTCTTCCGCTTCGAGATTGGCAAGCGTGTATTGCTGTGATACGGTCTCCGGATCGCCGATGGCTTCCACTTCGCCATCGGCAATCATCATTGCCCTAGAACAATACTTCTTGACGGAATTCATATCGTGAGTCACGAGAATAACCGTCTTAGTCGGATCCTTTTTGATTTCCGTAAAGAAGTCATCACATTTACGTTGGAATGCCTCATCGCCAACGGCAAGGACCTCATCGAGGACCAGAATATCCCCTTGTGCTTTAATCGCAACAGAAAAAGCAAGGCGGACCTGCATACCAGAAGAGTAATTCTTCAGCTTTTGATCCATGAACTCTTCAAGCTCGGCGAATTCGACGATATCGTCATACATCGCGTCGACTTCTTCATGTGTGAATCCCAGAAGAGAGCCATTTAGATACACGTTCTCTCGGCCGGTAAGTTCAGGATTGAATCCCACGCCCAGTTCGATGAATGGAACCAATTTGCCGGAAACAGTAATGGAACCGCTTTCCGGATAATAAATTTGCGAAATCAGTTTAAGCAGGGTTGATTTGCCACCACCATTTCGACCGACAATGCCGAAAAACTCACCTTGGTGAACTTCAAAGCTGATGTCCTTAAGAACCTGCTGCTTCTTATAGCCTTTGATTCCTCTAGTCCAATTGATGAACGCCTGTTTAAGACCAGTGGCCTGCTCCGTCGGCAATTTGAAGCATTTGGAGACATGGCTCGCAGACAATACAACTGGATTTTTGGAATAATCGATTTTTTTGACGCTTTTCTCTTCGGACATCACATAACCTCCGCGAATTTGCGACTATTACGGCGGAATAACACCACGCCCAGCCACAACAAAACAACGGTCAGAGCAATTGGCAGCAGACGGATTCCCCAATTGTTGAACTGATTCCAAACGGTCGGTTGAGTCTCTGGTGCAATGAAATTATGCCGAATGTCCTGAATCGCCTGAGCGAATGGATTGATAAGTTCCAAACGGGCGACATCAGCCAAAAGTCCACCGCGATTGGTCACATATGTTAACGGGTAGATAATTGGCATGCCATAGAAAATCAACTGCTGAAGAACATCCCAGATATGGGCGATATCACGGAAATACACGTACATAGTGGCCATGAGCAATGTGACGGCAAGCGTCATTGCGTAAAGCTCGATGATGCTTAGAGGAAGCAGCACCACTCGCCAAGTGAAATGAACTCTTGCGATAATGGCGAAAATCAAAACAACAACAAGATTGATCGCATAACTGATAAGTGCACCGACAGTAGCCGAAACCACAACGATATAGTTCGGGAAATGAATCTTGCGGAGCAAATCCCCTCGATCCACCACGGATCGAAGTCCGACATTCGTCGATTCGGTAACGAATTGCCAAGAGCTAATTCCTAGCAACAGCACGACCGGGTATGTGGAAGTACCATCCGACATGCGCAGGAATTTACCGAATACCACATACATTACGCAAAACATCATCAGGGGCTTAAGCACCGACCATGCGATGCCAAGGAAAGATCCTTGATAACGAAGTTTGAAATCCGTCTTTACCAAACCTTGCAGGACGGTCCATGCATACCCGTATCTGTCCCGTATCTTTTTCACCAACTGTTTCACAAGTTGTATCCTATCAGTGGATGTCCCTTAGTCATCGAGCGTTGCCGAATGCCCGAAATATTATTACATCAATCGTTGCGCATGATGCTTAATGTTCGTCCGATTCCTTCTTCAATCGAATATTTCATATTCCAGCCTAAAGTCTGCAATTTATGTCCATCCATCAAAGCAACCGTCGCAGTAGAGTACCCTTTTGTCTCCAAGGAATCGGGGAGTTCAAAATGGACATTCACACCACACTTTGAAGCTACCAAGGAAGCCAAATCCTTTAACCGGCAATCGGAAATAGGTGCTGCGATATTGTATGCGCTTCGGCTTTCACCCTCAAGTAGGCAATACAGCAGACCAGCAACTGTATCAGCGACATATGCGTAGGAAAACAGCTGCGTTCCTTCGCTTTTCAGAATAATGTCTTCCTTCATTAACCCTTTGTGGATGAATTGAGAAAGCGCCTTGCTGTCATCCTTATGCAAAGTCGGGCCATAAGTTCGAGCTATGCGGGGAATGACAAAATCAATTCCATGCTGTTCGGAATAAGCTTGGCAAAGAGCTTCGCCCAGACGCTTGGCCTCTGGGTAGCCAGCACGAAGCGTATTCGGATCGATATAGCCGCAATACTGTTCATCAAAGCGCTCCGCATCGCCGCGGTTCTTTCCATAAATTTCCACGGATGAGGCAAAAACGAATCTGCCATCACGATGATCGTTTCCGCCCACCAATGAGTACTCGAGAAGGTTCTGCAAACCAGTCACATTTGAGGTAATCGTTGACACTGGTTCGGAGGCATATGCTCTGGGATGTGTTGTGCTGGCAAGATGAATGACAACATCAGCCGGACGATTGGGACGAACACCTGGTATCGACACATCCAGCTGCTCAAAATGGAAATGAGCCTCATCAAAATATGGGAATCTACTCCGTGCGCGACTCTTATTGCGTCCAATCGCAATAATCTGGCAATTAAACTTCGGGTCTTCGTTCTTTTTCATCAAGACATCAATTAAAAAAGTCCCGATCATCCCTGTTGCGCCAGAAATCGCAATAGTTTTATCCGCCAGTTTGTCCCATTGCAAGGGAAGATTGGCACAATACTCAATATCCTGCTGATAAAGTGAAGAGTCAAATCGACTGGGCAAAAGTACCTCCCTCGCCTTATTTCAGCCAAGTATCTTCATCTGCGGTGATGTATGCCTTGAACAGTTCCAAGTCGCCTTTGGTAGTGAGCTTGATATTCTTATCCGACCCTTTGGCAAAATGCAAGGTCTCACCAAGATCCACCATCATGGTATTCGTATAGCTAGAACCGTGAATTCCAATATTCTCGCGGAACGCCTTACGATATGCATCCAGCAATTTCCCATAACGGTAAGCTTGCGGTGTTGAGACGCGGCGCAATTGTTCCCTAGGCACATATTGTTTCGTAGTCGAAGCGTCTTCTTGGCTAATCACGAAAATTTGCTCGTTATACGGCAAAGAAGTCACCGCATTGCCATATCGATTACAAACATCGATTACATCAGTCAGAACATCAGCATCAATCAAAGGCCGAATGCCATCATGAATGATGACATTGTCTTCCTCACTGATTTTGTCGGCAAGGAATTCCACACCGTTTCTGATGGATTCCTGAACGCTTGCGCCGCCCCGCACAATCCACTTAAGCTTGTCGATATTGAATTGCTTCGAGTATGCTTCCACCATGGTTTCCCAGCCTTCAATGCATACCACCTCAATCGCGTCAATATCAGGATGCCGCTGGAAGCTTTCCAATGTATAGATAAGCACTGGCTTATCGAATACATTAATAAACTGCTTCGGGATGTCCTGCCCCATCCTGGTTCCCGATCCGCCAGCTACTACGATTGCAACGTTCTTAACAGATTCCATCCCATCACTCCGTTGTTCTGCTAAATCTTATCGATTCACATATTCGCGAACAGTCTGTTCGTCAACTTGGGCAAGCGCTTTCTTATCGACATGTTCGAAATGTAAACCGATATCATTAGGCAACGCGAAGATGTTGCCATAAGCATGAGTCAGCAAATACATATAGTTGGCCGGCACAGGGTACTGCTCCCCTTCGAAAGTTTGAACATCCAGCGGACAGAACTCGTCAAGACTACTTATCCATTCAAAACCGCTTGGATGGTCCATATTGTCATACGCGCGGACAATGCCTGCCGCTGCTTCATGCGAACAGACCACGCCGTCCCTGCGCATTTTGTCAAGCTGCGTATCGAAAGCATCCGCAATATGCTTCCCAGCCACTGATTCCGTTGGAATATAAACGTTTCTGTCCCAGGCTTCACGGATAACCATATCCGCTTCGGCTGTTTCAATCGCGGCTTTCCGGTATTCCTGAACTTTTAAGAAAGTGTCGTGGTTCGGCGAAGATACCCAATCGAAGGGGAACAAATCAATGAACCCTGGAATTCTTGTGTCTCGAGGAGCGAATCGAATCTGCCTGCAATGGACGATACGATCCCAGATTACGGTGATCTTGTACTTTGAATTATTAGTAAGCACTTCCTGAAGACGAGTCAGATCATCGCGCATGATGCCCAAATCAAGGTCATCATCCCAAGGAATGAACCCATGATGTCTCACCGCACCGAGCAGCGTACCTCCGACAAGCCAATACTGATTTATTCCATTTTGCCGGCAAATTTCAGCAAAATCGCATAGCATTCGGTTTAAAGCGGATTGCAGAAGTCTGAGATCTCCCTCTGCCTTGGGCAAATTGAGGAAAAACCTTTTTCGTGTTTCCAAATCGGTCTCCCCGGGATCACGATACTGCGCCCAAAAACGGATGTCTTCTTTGGATCTTTCTGCAATTTGAGCACGCTGAACCTCATGAACAACCCTGCAGGATTCCTCGCCGATTTCATGCATCCAGTCACGAATTTCAAATAAAACCGATTCTTGTGCCTTCAAACTATCACGCAACTGGGCATTCTCATGTTCCAAGGAATCGATTCGGCCCATCAACTTTTGCATAGACCGCTCCGACGGCCAGAACAGCCTTTCACGCAGTCGTCTTGCCAGAGATGCCATAATCCCGTTCCTCTTCTACGATGGAAACCAGTAACAAAGCAAAATAATACCGCATACGCCCCTTGTGAGCGCATGCGGCTTAGAATCCTAGATGGTTTTGATTTACTCCATCTTGAGGTAGTTCTTCCAATACTCCAAAGACGTCAACTCCGAACGCGCCTCAGCGTATTCCTTTCGAATGCGTTCGATGTTCGCCTTGTAGTATTTTAGATCCCGAGCATAGCGCTTCTTGATCTGCTGGTAACGCTTCACGTCCTTGACGCGAATCGTGCCCTTGCGGTTGTACCAATCCAAAACCACCAGCTTGTGCTTGCCACGAATCGCACCGGCAGGATACAGCCATCCCTGCAACGGAATCACCGCATATCCAGTACCGTCCTTCTTGATATAACGCTGATTGTTATCAGTAATCAGGTCTTCCAGACGTTCAGGCAAGCTGCGTGGCTTGTCCCCTTCAATAAGCTGCCTGTCGATTTCTTTGATATCAAAGCCCGCAAGTTCAGGATCTTGATTAGCCTGAGCCTGAAGTGTAGCGAAATCAACGAGCTGCTCCTTGTTGCGGTTTGCAGCCATGAAGCTTTGTTCAGCCTGTCCCGGCTTCTTGATGAAGGATGGACCTTTCAGGAAATCTTCGAATGCGTCCAGGCACAGCTCCGCGTTTGCATAACCGAATTTCTTCAGTTCGAGGCGAATATTATTATGCAGTTCACGCATAAAGTCAGCACCAGGAGCCATTCCACATGTTGCTTGAGCAATCATGGTGTTACGCGTGGTCTGGTACCGTTCCACAGCCGCGTTATAACGCTCGAAGAATGACATATGCCATACGCAGAGGCTATTCATGGTAATAAAGCCAGTCTTGCAACGAATGCCATATTCAGCATCGTCGCAACGGACAAACACCGGCAAAGGCAGTCCATTCTTTTCGATTACGGAAATCGGAATGCAGCAGTACCACCAAGCGGCGTACATGTTGTTTCGCTGCCACTTGGTAGGCGTGTACATCTCGTTATAGATGAGGTCTTCGAACAGCGTCAAACGCAGCGGCGGCTTGCAGCCAGCGAAGGTGCCTTGCTGGGTCATATTGCCGATATCTTCCCACTGGTCTTCGCCGATTTCATAATTGAGCATGGCGCCGCTAATCATGTCCTCACGATGCTCAGGCTTGAGGATGCGTAGCAGATTATAGGTACGCTTGATGCTCTCCGGAGAAACAGCAACGTCATCGTCCATAAGAAGGATATTCGTGGCCTTCGGATTCTGCTCCATAGCAGTGATCATGCCACGGGTGAAACCACCGGCACCACCGACATTATCGTTCGGAATAACCTGGATGCGATCTCCGCTCAGTTTTTCCGCATCCAAAGTCCGGCCATTATCCATCACATACATGTGGAAATGGTCTGCAATGGAATCGTTGGAACCGATAATCTGGTTCTTGACTAAATCAATGTTGCGTTCAATGAACGCTTCCTTCTTGAAAGTAGTGGTGGACAGAACCAACTCAACATCGTTCAGCTCGCCATCAACGTCAAGCTCGTAATAGCTGTTCCTAATGGAGACAGTTCCTTCGGTCTTTATGATGAAGCCGACAATTACCATGTCGTCAGTGACGGTCAAAGGCAAATCAACAGTCTGCCAATTGGTAGACGCTTCCAGCTTCTTAGAAGCTCCTTCAACCGGAATAGGATCATGCGCGAAGGCATCGCCCATAGTCTGCAGCACTTCGCAAGCGGCACCCTTAAGCTCAAGATGCAGAGTAAATCCCGTCGCACAGGTATAGCGCTTCAGTTTCATGACCGACAAAGAATTGAAATAAGTACTGAAATCGAACGTTCCAGCGTCATACATTTTCCATTCGTGGATCAACTTGTCGAAGACGACAGGCTGATTGGAACGGCAGTACAAAGCTGGGTATGCAACGGAGCGAGGATTCGTCTCCAACAAGATGTTCGCAAATTTCATCGAAGTCATGGTTTCTAGACTACATTCAGCCCTTGAAGAGAAACATAAAAAGCCTCATTCCTCCGGCGAAAACGCACGTTTAATTCACGGTACCAGATTGACTTAATTGATGTCGCTTTGCCAATTGTGGGTAGAACCACTCATTGATTACCGGGACATAGTAGAGCAAAACAGCACCGGCAAGATCGATTGGCAGCCGGATGATGAAGCTCAATAAGACCAATGGAATCTGCGGAAAGAAGGCCCGTAGCGTTCCAAAATACGTCTGCAAAGACGGCAACAGCATATCATCCTCAACGAGATGCACACACAAGATAGCCAAACTCGCTTGCCCGATTTTGCTGAACATTTTTCCTAACGCTGTGACCTGATCAAACAGTTGAGAGATTCCGATGGTGCATAGAGTGCCTGCAATGCTGCCAACCGCAGCCAGAATCGGACGCGAACCGTAATTATTCATAGCCATGCTCATACCACCGAAGAAAGCAATGTCAGCTATCCAAATCAATAAAGCAATAATCCAGATATAAGGTGCATGCTTCACGAAATCAAGCACATCATATTTTTTAGCAAGATAGCCAAGATAAAGAAACGCGACTGCGCACATTCCCGCTTGAATGCTCCATGGCAACCACACATAGCGAGACGAACTATAACCGACAAGGAAACAAGCAATCACCCAAATGAAGGTATAAGGAAGTTTCGCAAAAAAATGCAGTAAAAGACGCGCCCAGAATAATGCCAACAGGAACCAAATCGCACCAATTCGAAAATCCACTGGCCATAACGTCAAATCGGAAACGTCTCCACTTCCATATAATGCAGCCATGCTCCATTGACGCAAAGCGAGTACACGGCTCTCATGGTTTAACGTTGCCACACAAGTCACGCCAATAAGGACGCACAAAGCAGTCACAGCATATGTGCACAGCAGTTGCTTCGATTCCTTCGCCCATCGAAACTTACGTTCCGGATGCATAAAGTAACCGGACAGAATAAAGAAAAGTGGCATGTGAAAGGAAAAACAGATTGACACAATAATTTGCGCCGTTCTGTGGGGCATAAAAAGATTAGCCTCGATTGCGCTATGGCCAAGAATAACTGCCAATATCGCTATGCCCTTGGCAATGTCGAAGAATCTAATGCGCTTCATGAATTTATTCAGTCTCCCATTCCACAGGTTCTCTCCGCCACTTGCCGGATTCACAAGCCCAGCAATTGTTCCAAGGATCGGCGCAGCACGACTTGCCCTATACGATTTGGATGAATGCCGTCTGTATACAATGCATGTTGAGGCATTCCCGTTGAGCGTCCTACCGTGCGGAATGCCGCATATGCCGAAGCGAACCACCAACCATGCTGCCGGCAGAGGGATTGCAACACGTTATTTTCTTGTTCCATAGTGAGTGGTCTAGGATCTGACAAAGTATCAATACCAGCAATCACGTACACGTTGCTAGATCCGTATCTTGCAGAAACTCGGTTGAGATACCGCTCAGCGGTTCGTGCGAAATCATTGCTGTTTGAGAGTCTCAGCCGATCATTCGTACCGAGCAAAACAATAGCAGCATCTTCATGTCCAAGAGTTTGATCTCCGATGGAATCATATGCGGAATAGGAACCTTTTCCAGGAGCACTGGCATTAGTCACGCTCACCCCTCGCGCTTGCAAATCTCTTATCAAACCATTCACTGCGGAATCTGTCTGATGAGACGGTTCAAAATAAACATTCCCTTCAAGACGAAATAGCTCACGCGACGTGCAAGGATATGGGTTCGCAGCGCCCACACCAGCAGCGATACTATCGCCAAGAATACGAACAGAATGGTATTTCCCCAATCGAATGTTCTTTCCGAAATCCCCCGCAACGGATGGAACATAATCGCTCGGCAGAGAAGCCGAGCGTCGCATATCCAGAGCGCCCGTACGGTTGTTAAAGTAATAGGTGGCGCCATTCACGTTCTGACGGCCATAGAGCATCTTGCCGCTAGGCCAGTTGTAGCATACTGTCTTTCCAGAAAATCTCTGCCATCCGTACTGCACCGCACCGGTATGTAGGTCCAATAAATACCATGCGCCGTCAATAGGCTGTTCACCGTACAGCATCCAGCCCATTCGACGATCATAGAACACCCATTTTTGAGATTCCGGCAAATAGACGAAGCCGTATCTCACCGCACCGGTTGAACCATCAAAGTCATACCAATGGTTGTTTATATACTGTTCTCCATACATCATCTGGCCGGAGAAACGATCGTAATAAACCCATTTATGCTGGGATGAATTGTAATAGAAGCCATGCGTCATAGCTCCAGTGCATTCATCAAAGTGGTACCAGCCAGTATGAGATCGGTCGTAATTCACAAAACGTTCGCCATACTGCATCTTTCCTGACGTTAAATCGTAATAAACCCATTTACCGCCATTGGACGAGACAAAAGTCATGCCTTTCGCCATCGCTCCAGTGTTTTTATCAAAGTAATACCAGCCTCCATACCGATAATCCTCGCCTTTAACCATATGTCCAGCAGCATTGTATCGAACCCATTTCCCACCGTTGGAACGAAGATAGACGTCTTTATTCCGAGCGACAGATCCATCTTCATCTATCCAATACCAGTTTTTTTCTTTCGCATCATATATTTCCTGGGAACGTACTTGCTGTCCATTCTCGTAGTAATGTTCCTTGTTCGAATCCCAGCCGTTGTCAGGATGAGATGGAGCAGTCTCAACAGACGAGGTATTCAAAGCATCCGCATGTTCTTCAGCATGCGCGTAGGGTATGTAGAAGCATGCATTCAACACGAAAAAAGCAAGCGAACCGAAAAGAACGGATAGTGCGATCTTTTTCGCATAAACCCATTTATTCCTCGCTATGGAATTCATCGAAAAATATTTTCTATCCATATCAATCTCGATTCAGGCGATTTTCTTTTTTATACTGCTTATTAAATCAGCAATATTCTGAATGCCATAAGCTGCTACTGGGAACAACAATAAGAAGAAAGGTAGCGTGTAGATACTTTTTGCTTCCCAGAAAAGATAGCAGAGGAATCCGCCAATGAAAGAGGCGCACAGCAGAACTCTCGTAAAGACTTGAGATGAATCAGCGCCAAGAGACCGTTCCTTCATTAAGGAATGCACGAGACCGATTACCCCAATAATTGCCAGAAAATAGACAACAGTCTGAGCAACATTTTCAAATCGAAGCAGCACATCCGCGCCTTTCCCCAGCAAAAGGAATGAGCCTAATCCTGAGAAATGGTTCGCGGATTCACCTAACTCCGAATACAACGACGTCATAAAAGAGGGCTCCGCCCACTCTGACGCAAGTTTATTGGTAAAAAAATTTAACCCATCACTAGGATTGCCCGCAAAAAACGCCAGACGATTCCGAACAAAATCATTGGATATCTGAGATTGCAGGGCATAATCGTTCCCCGTACGTTCAAAAGCGTCTATAGCAAATCGGCTCCACCATCCAGCAGGCATATTATCCGGTTGTCCCAAGCCAATAGCAATCCAAGAAGACATCGGCATCCCTTTACCGAACTTCTGCCCGGTCCAAGTCTGAACCACATATACGGGAAGTTTTGAAACAAAGAACGCAGCCACTGCGGAAAGAAAAGAAACCACCAACTGCCAAACACGACGGTTATGCCAAACTGCAAAGATGACTGCCACAAGGGCCGCAAGCACAAGAATCTGGTACGTCGATTTGAAAACAATTCCAATTCCGCAAATGAGGAATCCGCCAACAATTGCAAGGCTGCTAGCCCAAACTTTCTGCAGCCGGAAGCCTTCTGCAATCATCCAAGTGCCGCATACCGTGAAGAAGAAGCCAACCGCATTAGGATAGACGAACGTAGCGAACATCAGCAAAGGGACACTAGTCGCGACTATGACGGTGAAGGCCCCATGTCCTTTCTCATTCAAACCGATCAAACTGCCGAATCGCCATAGCACTGCCACCAAAGCAGTAACCGCCACAGCACTCACGATTTGAAAAGCAAGAATGCTATCCAATCCAAAAACCGCAAAAACCAGAAGGTACCACAACATTGGGCCGCTTTGGAATGGATAGTAGGAGAAATAGGTATATGCGCTCGGAATACCTCGCGCGCCGCATTCTAGACGGATGCTGCCCTTCGGACAAAAATCCGCACCGAACTGGTTAATGTTACCATTAAGCAGAATATCGGCTGCGTCCATCAAGCTCCGTGAATCCGGGTATGTGTAAGTCACCAGATTCAATGACATCAACCAAATGATCTGCATTGCAGCCACATATATCAAAAGAATGGCAAGAACCCATTGCTGCGGGAGCTTCGAAAAGCCAATCGCAAGCAAGATCATCATGCCAAGCAGTATGATTGTTCCCAATCCGAACGCAACCGATGGCATCCCAAAATGGTAATCAACTTGCTCAGTAATACTGCCAAGCTGCGGACTGTTTCTCTTAAAAGTGACGGTGAAAAAGACTGACAGCATAAGCAGTATCGTCACAATGGCGATTTGCATTCCCAAAGCGACTGTGACCAGCCATCTCGGAAGCACTTGCTTAATGAACGGCTGTTTTTGAGCTACAGCACTTTTATTCACTTGGTTCTAATCCCATCTTCTTCAGAAAGAAATTCCTATCGCTCAGATCGTCGTTTCAATGATATAGCGCGGTCGAGCTTTGACCTCCATGTAGATTTTCGCGATATATTCGCCTGTAATTCCAAGAGCTAGCAGAATAAAACCACCCAAAATCCACAAAGAGAACATAATGGAGCCCCAGCCGGCAACCGCATGCCCAGAGAAAACAGAAACAAGGGTATAAATCAACATGATGATTCCGATAAACACAGAGAACAGCCCGATGCCGGTAATCATGCTCAAAGGCTTTGTCGAAAATGATGTCACGCCCTCTACAGCGAAAGAAACCATTTTCTTCAAAGGATATTTCGATTCCCCAGCAACTCGAGTTCCGCGCTTGTAATACACCTTCGCCGTTTTAAAACCAAGTGAAGGAACCAATCCTCGAAGGAACAGATTGGACTCCTTATATTGAGATAAAGCCGTCAATGCAGTACGACTCATCAAACGATAATCAGCATGATCCGGCACGGTTTCCGTACCAAGCCACTTCATCAAAGAGTAGAAGGCATGGGCCGTTCCGCGCTTGAATGCAGTATCAGTATCGCGATTATCACGCACACCGTATACGATTTCAGCTCCCTGACGATATTCCTGAACCATGCCATCAACAGCATTGGGATCGTCTTGCAAATCAGCATCCATGGAAACAACAGCGTCGACATTCATGCTCAATGCCTGCATTAAGCCAGCAAAAAGAGCATTCTGATGACCTCTATTGTGAGCCAGCTTCACGCCACGAAATAAGGAGGGATCCTTCTCATGCAGCGATGCAATCACATCCCAAGTCTTGTCGCGGGACCCATCATCGACAAAAATAACGAAGCTATCTCGCGCAACAGCCTGCGAATCCTCAAGCTGAATCATCTTTTTCTTCAAAACGTCCGCAGTTACGTGCAATGCGGCTTCTTCGTTAAAACAAGGAATCACAAAAGCCAGTGTCGGTTCACGTCTCATCTGAACTCCACGCCCGTTCGCTTCCATATCATGAGTCATGTCTAACAGTGTATGTCATGCTATCAACGCAATAGTCAAACGCTGTCCGCAACTTCGTCATGCACCTTCAAATGTTTCCTTGTACATCGGCACCACCACGCCTCTAGCCACACGCCAAAAACATCAACTCCTCTTGTAAATGAACGACTTGTAAAACAAACTTTTTTGTCATAGCAACAGCTATAATTATCCCCCCCGAATAATGAGAGGGAAAGGGGAATAATGCTTCAACGGAGAAAAATTCTAATCAGTTTTCTAGCCATTACAGTACTGCAGGGAATTACCTACCCGGCAATCGCGCTGGGCAGCGAATCCAACGCAATGCAAGTATCTTCCAATAGTCAAACTGCCGAGCCGAATCAGAATTCAAATAGTATCCAAGGAGGTGATTCCAATACAATCACTTCAGACGCTGATGATGCCTCGCAATTTTCTGATTCGGCATCCGAATCAACACAACCGAACAGTGTAATTCACTCCAGCCGACAGAACAGGAATGACGACGGACCCGATTCTTCCGAACCGGACAAGAATAACGACAGCACCAGTCCTAACGAACCAACTAAACCAGACAAACCTGAAAACGGTTGGGATCAGAATAAAGAGCACTACTACGAAAACGGCACTATGGCCGTCAGCAAGGACGTATTCATTTCAAGTTCTCCCAACAACCGCAAAGACGGCATCTGGGTTCGTTTTGACGAAAACGGTAATTTAGTCAAAGGAGAAGATCACCGCAATGGCGGCTGGTACTACTTTGACGAAGAGACAGGTGCCATGGCCAAGGGAGTTAAACACATATCCTCCAACAATGGTAAATGGGTGTACTACGACGTGGTCACCGGCAAAATGGCGCACGGCGAAGCCCATCTCAACTACGACAAAGAACATACTGGCTGGTATTATTTCGACCAAAATACTGGCAAAATGGCGCATGATTTCGTCTACCTTCGCCAACATGACAAATGGGTATACTACGACAAAATAACAGGCAAGATGCAGTACGGCGAGCACTACATTAATGATGGGTGGTACTACATGAAACCTGTCACAGGAGCCTTGGCCAAGGGCAGAACATGGCTGGACGCCGGTAAGAAATGGGTATATTACGACAAAACCAGTAGTCGCATGATTCATGGTGGAGCCATTCTTGACGGGCATCATTATTTCTTCGATCCCCACACAGGAGCCCAATACAACAAACAACAAATCATCGATAGACTGACTTCTCAAGCACGCGCGCTCTTAAATCAGCATCCTGATTGTCCAGGTGTGCTCGCTGCAAATGGAGGACTCATTTGCCCATTCGGACCATGTATGGCTTTTGTCTGGTACATATTCCATTCTGCCGGTTTAGACATTTTCCTCTGCGACGGAGCTAAAACCGGCTGGCCACACCATAACTACGATTGGTACAGATCCCGTGGGCGTGTCAGTCATACACCACATGTTGGAGATATCGCTTTCTGGAAGTTCGGAGATGCTTGGGCTCATGACTATGACGCCAGCCATGCAGGTGTCGTAGTCGAAGTGAATGGAAGAAATGTAATAATTATCGACGCAGCTTATGGAGATATTGGCATTCGTTCGGCTTACAACGGAGCAAACTATGCTCACCCATATTACGACGAGTAACCATTTAAACCTGTATAGAAACAGTTTATAAGGAGTCCATATGAAATACGGTGTCCGCGCATGTGCATTAGCAATGTTGGTCATATTGCAAGCCTGTTCTTTAACAGCATGTTCTGGACAGAATAACAATGTTGCGCGGACACCATTTCCCCAAAAGTCCCCTGCATCATCTATTTCTAACGATTTTTCCAAAGTCATTCCTGACAAAAAATTCGCCGCATGCTTAGTCTCCGTACTCAACGCATCCAATAAGGGTTTTCCCTCAGTAAAAGCCTCTAAAATTAAGAACCTGTCGTTTACTGAATACACAACCAAATATCAAAATTGCAGTACGAATAATCTGCAAAAAATCACTTCAGTCGAAGGACTGCAGCATTTTACCGGATTGATCTCACTGGATTTGAGCGAGTTCAAATCTCTAAAAGAACTACCACAGATTGAATCCATGACCTCTCTAACCCAAATTAATTTGCAAGGCACTAAGATTTCCGATATTTCAGCTCTAGCGCATCTCAGTACCTTGCAGAATATCGCGCTTTCCGATAAATCATGCAATTTGACGCCGCTTTCCAGACTATCTCCTATTACGATTAGCGCGCAATGTCCCACCGTAGATTTGTCCCCTCTTGATGGCAAGAAAATCCAAATTTACGTTTCCGAATCAATCAGTGAATCCAAAGCACGAAAATCAGCCATGACAGGCAACACCGTCGCCATTATGAAAGCGGCTGGAAAATTCACCATTTTCCAGCCGAATCAATCAGGTAACATAACCGAATCTGAAATGTAAGTCACGAATCAACCTCGGCCTGTGACGTTATCGAAATAATGCCATGCTTGCCATTGTGGAACCCACGTGTTTCCGTGAGCCATAGCTCCCGTAACTGGATCGAAGTAGTACCATGAACCATTCTGTTTCTGCAAACCTTTTACCATTTTGCCGGTTTTTCGATCATAGCGGACCCATTTACCGCCATTCGAACGTATAAAAACATCGCCTACGCGTCTAGCGCCAGTAACTGCGTCAAACATGTACCATCCAGCGCGCTCATCATCATAGCCAAGATAAACTTCGCCATAAATCATCTTGCCAGTAGTCTCATCGTAATAGACATATTTGTCCTCATCGGACAAATATGTCATTCCTTTACTCATCGCACCGGTCGTAAAATCAAAATTGTACCAAGCTCCATACCTGAAATCCTCACCTTTAACCATCCGGCCGTTCGAATCATAGCGAACCCACTTACCGCCATTCGAACGCAAATACACATCTTTGTTCTGAGCCATAACGCCATTTGCATCTATCCAATACCAAGCATCTGTCGATGGGTCATATATCTCTTTTCCTTGAGCATATGAGCCATCCTTCTCCTGCCAATACTGGCGACCGTCCTTGTACACCCATTTTCCCGATGCGACGTTGGTCGCTTTATTACCAAAAGCATTCATATCCACGGAACCGCTGATGCCGTTGATATGGCCGGAACTGGTGTATTGCCAGCCACGGTCGTTGGTACCGAATGAGGGGAACTCCATTCGGGCGCCGTATTGCGCCACCCAACGGGTCTTTGCGTAGATGCTCGAATTGTTCAACGGGCCTTGCAGGTAGCTCGTATACGAATACACACCGAGATTCTTGTATCCGGCGGACTGCAGTGCGCCATACCAGGCGTCGGCCATACCGCTATAAACATTCGGATTGGTCGGCGGGGTATGACCAATCCACGTCCACTTCTCCAGGTCATAATACACAGGGTATTTCAGATCGTTCGGGCTCACGCCCATCTGGCGGAGTTTGGCAGCCACATCATTGCCTTCCGCACGTGCGCAGTTCGCATCGTATGCATACGAATACCAGTAGATGCCAAAAGGAATACCAAGACGTTTGCATTCGTTGATGTTACGTTGCGCTTTGGTATCGGCGTCATTGCCCCAGCCATAGCCCAAACGAATGATTGCGCCTTCCACGCCGTCGGCTTTCGCCTTGGCCCAATCGACATCACCCTGCCATGAGGAAACATCAATCACGCCCTTGGCCTGCTGGGCGAACAGGTTGTTCCTATAATCGAAAAACGCCTTTGTTCCGTTGTAGGTTCCCCAGTGTGCTCCGTATTCGTTGCTCTCGAATTTAGCGAGCCGGACAGTCGAGCCACCCTTCAAGGACGACTGCTCCGCAGACTGTTTCACAGGTTGTTCCACAGCATCTTTCACATCCGAGGCACTCACCGGAATGAATGATTCGCCATCCGTTTTGGCCAGTGGATCAGGTTGCTGCGATTGCGTACCGACCAGCTGAGCATCCGTCACGGTTTCGCCGGTCTCAATGTTCTGTACATCACCTTCCGGCGTAACCGCAAGGTTCTCCGAAACCACAGTGGAATCGTCCGAAATGTTTTCGCTTACCGTTTCCGGCAGCGTCGCGTTCGGATTGTCCGGCATGCTGTTTGACGAATTCTGCGCATCATCCACAGTTGCGGCAAAAGAACTTGGCGTATCCTCAATCGCAATATCCTGCATGGCGTAAGCCGGCACCACGGCAACGGAAACCGTCATTGCAACCACGGAAGCGGTGGTCGCAATCTTCATCAAGCTTTTCGGCGATATCATCGTCAGCCTCTCTCACAAAACGCATTTTCACTCGTTGACGCAATTGCACACGCAAAACTTAAGTGTATTCTGAGATGCCCCCACTCAAAATAAAGCAGATGGACTCCAGACCAAACTTCCATTTACCGAATATGCCACAACATGAAGTGCTGGCATTCGGAAGTGGAACGGGTAACATACCTTATGTATTGTCATTTGGGAACAGAGGACCTTGTCGGACCACCTCCAATAGACAACATCAGAACGGTATCACGGACTCCTGGAGGGAAGCATGGCACGGCACGAAAGGCAGCCAAATAAAGCTGACAGTCAAGCAAGTAATGTCCGCAAGCCCCGGACTTTCAGCAGTACCGCGACCGTCGGGACCAGCAAATCCAACAATTCCGTCAATGCCACCAATCGTGACGAAAAGCTTAGAACAAAAGCACCGGGGACTTCCTACCGAACGGCTCCCGAAGATCCGTTCCAAATGGCCATATTGCAAGGCGTGCAAGATGGCGACACTTGGGTACATAACCATGTCAAGAACTTGATTCGCCGTTCCATCATCGTAGCCGTTATCGTCGTTGCGGTATGCATTGTGGTCTTCGGCGTCATGGGCGTGAGAACATCGCAGAAAATGCGCGAACTGAATGCCATCAACGATTGCAGAGACGCGGTTGCCGCCATGAACGCTTCATATTCCAAGGATTTCCAGCTCAAGGGAAAGATTGTCGACGCATTTTCCAGCATGGATTCCTCATATGATCTGGAAAAGCTCAGCACCTTGTATCAGGAAGAAGTCAAATCGCCGAAGGCGCTTGACTGCAAAGCCGACCCGTCCGGGACCACCAGCAAAGCCAACACCGAACGAGCCGCATATGACAAACAGGCCAGAACCTTCGAGCGGGCGTTGACAAAGAACGAGGCAAATCAGAATTGAATACGAAACGATTGGCAAGAACGGCACTTGCCGTTATCGTAACCGTAGGAATAGTCGTTGCCATCATCGTCGGGTGCGGCCCCAAATGGGGCAACGGAACGGCAACCGGTAAAACCGGATCGCAATCCACCGCCACCGCCCATACTGCGGCCACTGTTGATGTGCAGCTGCCCTCGTACTACATGGACAATATGGTGTTCCAGCGCGATCAGCCAATCGTAGTCAAAGGCAACGTCAGCTCCACGGAAAGCAACCCCATCGACGTTTCGAAACTGTCAGCGACACTTACGCAAGGCAAAACCTCCGAGAGCGTCAAGGCAAAGGTAGCGAAAAACGGCAGTTTCACCTGCACGCTGAGCGCGCAAAAGGCAAGTCTCAATCCGTATTCGCTGCAAGTGCAGTACGCCGGCAAAACCGTGCTGAAACTGGCCAAAGTGTATGTGGGAGACGTCTTCGTAGCCGCTGGCCAGTCGAATATGGAACTCAACTATGTGCAGTATTACGAAAACGCTACTTACAATTTTGGCAATGGACTAATCACGACAGGCGATTTGCCGAAACCGCTCGTAGATGACAGCGTGAAATTTGTCATCGCAAATCATGATGTTGAAGACACTGATTTTCCACTGTCCGCTGTTAATCAGAGCGCCGATGCATGGCTGACTGCAGATTCCACGAATTCACTGCACCTCAGCTATCTGGCTCAGCAATTCGCCATGCAGTTGCGCGCCAAGCACCCCAATGTGCCGATTGGCATCATCCAGACCGCGTGGGGTGGCACGCCTATTCGCCGGCATGTACAAGGCGGCGATATTTATGCGAACCATATCGCGCCGTTGAAGGGATTCCATGTGGCGGGCGTGCTGTGGTATCAAGGTTGCGATGACGCCAATAATTACGGAACTGCTTTGCAATACGAATCGCAAATGACCACGCTGATCAACCAGTACCGTAACGTGTTCGGACGCAAGGACCTGCCGTTCCTGTACGTACAGCTCGCGCGCTGGCCAAACTACCAGTACACGCAAAACGTGCGAGAAGCGCAACGGACTACGCTCGGCAACACCAACCTGCACGATTCGTCGAATGTGGCGATGACGGTTTCCCTTGACACAGATAAGGGCACATCCGCGCTGATCCATCCGCTCGGCAAGGATATTCTCGGGGCACGCATGGCCGCGCAGTATCTCGCCATGGAAGACGGCACCACCGTACCCAACGGACCGCTTATCGAACGTGCCCGGCACACTGCGAACGGCGCAATCGCTTTGTCTTTCCGGAACGGCACCGCAAGCGGGCTGAAAGCCATGCAGCCGAACTATTCGAAGACCGCGAGCGCAATCGCACCAAACTATAAGAGCGTTCCGAAAGCGACCCCGTTAAGCGGTATCAGCAATATCGCCGCTCCCACCACTACGGCATTGCAGGGGTTTGAGGTCGCCAATTATTCCGGTCAATGGCAGGCGGTCAATGCCACTATCAGGGGCAATCAGGTGTTGCTCACCGCAGCCGATGGTTCAACACTGAACGATCTCAACGCCATGAGCCAGGTTCGTTACCTGTTCAGTGGCAATCCGAAGTGCGCGAGCATGCTGTACAACGACTTTAATCTGCCGGCTAGCCCATTCATCACTATTGTCGAGTGATCTTTGTTGGGGGCCGCCGCGAGATAAACCAATACGGGCGGGATAAGTACGGGTGGTCTGAGCCGTTGCTTGGCCTGCTTGGTCATGTTTTGAGCAGGCTGTTCCGGATTCTGGTTTGGTTTCTGGTTTCCTGCTTAAACTATGAAGACTGCTGCAGCATCGCAGAAACTAGACAAATGTCATTTTTCCACCGGTTTATTTAGGCACATTCCCCTCCTACTATGGCATACGGAATGAACGCGAGCGCACAATCACAGATCGAATGCAAACGTGCGCAGGAGAGGAACCACCATGAGGAATCGTATTGCAGCAGCTGCAGCGGCGGGAATATTAACCATCGGCATGGCCGTCCTGCCTTCCGCGGCTTCGGCCAGTGAAGTCGCACCGTCTACGGACGGATTGGCCGGCAGCACCGCCATCAGCGGGCAGATCGACCAGGATATGGCCGTGTGCACCGATCAGGCGTGCGAGGCCGTGCAGCACTTGAACAAGACGAATCAGCAGATCAAGTCGGATATGGAAACCGCCAAGCAGCACGCCGAGCAGCTGCATCAGAACGCGCACGAGGACGCCGACGCGCTTCGCCAGTACGGCGAGCAGGCCTGGAAGAACTACCAGGAGGACCGCGAGGATATAAAGAATGCGATTGACGGCGCGGTCAAGCGCGGTCAGGAGCGTCACGACGCTCTGCATCAGGATATACAGGATACGCAGACCCATCTGAACCAGATGCATGCCGACATGAAAGAGACTCACGACGAGCTTAAAACCAGGCATGATGCGTTCGCGGCGAGCAGCCACCAGTGGCATCAGTCGTTCATCGCGGCGCTGAAGGATGCGAACTCCAAGACGGGTCAGCAGGGCGGCTCATCCGTTGCTACCGGCACGCATGGCATCACGGCTGGAACGAATGCCGGTACGACCGTTACTGGAGTCAACGGCACCACTGGCGCTGTGCGCACGGCTGCCGACACTGGCGCGAATGGTGCTGCAACTGGATCCGTCACAGCGTCCGGCGATCAAACCGCCGCGTCCACCGGCGCGCTGACCAAGTCGGAATATGGGCAGCTTGCGCAAACCGGCATCGGCATTTCCCTTGCCTGCGCAGCCATTCTGCTGCTTGCCGGCCTTGCCTACGCCATGAAGACGTTCGTGCAGTATAAGCGCGAAACCAGCGAAGACTGAGCCGGCTCGCTGCCGGACAGCGTTTGCTTCATCGACTCATGAAAAAACGGTCTCGAATATATCGGGACCGTTTTTTCATGCGCGTTTTTCGTATGTGCTTTTCATCTGCTATACGCATTGTTGCGATTCAATTGGAATGACGTAGTACAGCGACGTACAATGCAGCGCGAAGCGCGCGTACCGTGCGTGAACCGCGTGTATGTCCAGTATTCCCACTGATTTGTTACGTTGGCCGTTCTGATCAGTCCACTGGTCAATTCGCATAATGGGGAGCACTGCTGGCGATCCGCGGCGACGGCGTATCGCCATTCCCCACCGTCCGTCCGGTACTACCCGCGCTCCCCGCATCGCCGGCCTTTTCAGCATTGCCGATGTTGGTTCTACGCAACGACCCCGCGGCCAACGAGCGGATGGATCGCCTGCGCTGCGCCTGTTCCGTCTGCGAAGCGGACTGAATTGCGGGAAAAGCGCCCGTTACGGGACGAATACGACCGGTTGCGGTCGGAATAAAGCTTGGTGGCAAAACCTGCGTTGTGATGGCGCTTATGGATGCCATTTGCGGCTGCTGCGTATTATCAGGACCATCCACAGCGTCTTTTTCTTTCACGGTTTGCGATTCTTCCGCACGATTCGCGTCATCATTCGCATCCTCGCCCGTTTGCAAGGCAGACCCAGCTTCGCTCTGCTTTTCTTGTTTTTCCTGCTTTTCCTGCGGAGCGGCCTGCACATCACTCTGCAATACGATTGGCGATGAATTCGAACGGCGTCGGGCAAGCGCCGCCAGAGAGTCACGAGTATCAGCATCGCGTTGGTCAGTCTGCTGGCTGCCGGCAGCCGTCTTGTCAACCATCGTCGTGCTTCTTTCTCTCAACGTCACGATTTCGAGCGTAACGTAGCGCAGCGCAAAAGTGCGCGTAAAACGACGATGTACGCAACTCCCCCACCGAATCGCAATCAAATATCGACATATGAGGGCAAACAATCCCATTATTGAGACCACAGACTGGCACCAATAAGCCGCAGCATGGCAATCAGAGACTTTCCTGGATGCCGGCCCGTACACGCGAGACTTGCGATACGGGACGATTCAAAAAACCGAGGCCAATGAAAGAAGCATTCGGAGGGAATCTGGAAGGAACCGGAAAACGGAGTGGAAAAGAAGGAACCCCAGAAACCGAATGATTCCAACGGTTTCCAGGGTTCCAATCCGGGCGGAGAATACGAGATTCGAACTCGTGAGGCTGTTACACCAACACGCTTTCCAAGCGTGCGCCATAGACCACTAGGCGAATTCTCCAATTATGCAACGCTTTCCGGTGTCTATCCGTTAAGCGCAACTTGACTAGAATACAACAGGACTGGCAGAAGACCAAATCGGCGTGTCGCACTGCTGGTTTGCAGAGTTGGGCATACGTGTCAAGGTTGTGCAACAGGTATGAGCGATCGGCTGCCTTTACTACGGATACTTCTTATTTCGCACACTGTAGATGCTATATTGCCGCCGATGGAATCCAATAGGCAACGGGATTCGGTAAGCATGGGAAAAGATACGAAAAAAGGGTTCCCGGAGCGACGCCCGCCGGGAAGCCCGGAAAGAGAGCATGAAAAAAGGGACCTCCCGGGAGCCAAAGGCTCGACCGGGAGGCCCGATACGTTTGAAGCGGCGGCGTGCTACTCTCCCACACCCTCTCGAGTGCAGTACCATC
>OLPC01000810.1_pt1 | contig 29559 bp, 17 predicted proteins | sample 1672341 | NCBI WGS metagenome assembly OLPC01 (sample SAMEA3136673, study PRJEB25190) | human gut metagenome | reverse complement strand
ACTCAAGAATTTCGCACCAAAGATTTTGTTGTGCGTTCAACTCATAGTATTGAGCATCAGAAATGCAAATATTGTGTCGGACGACAAGGGGTTTATCCTTTCAATGCTCGCATAGCGTTAAGCACAGCCAGTACTGTCACGCCTACATCCGCAAACACAGCCATCCACATTGTGCCGAGGCCGACAGTGGCGAGAAGCAGGATGACGACTTTCACACCGATGGCAAACCATACGTTCTGCTTTGCTATAGCAATGGTGCGTCGGGCAATCTCCACGGCTGTGGCTATCTTCGAGGGATGGTCGTCCATGAGCACTACGTCGGCAGCCTCTATGGCAGCATCACTACCCAGACCGCCCATGGCAATGCCCACATCGGCACGCTTCAGCACGGGGGCGTCGTTGATGCCGTCACCGACAAACGCCAACGTCTTGCCTTCCGGCTTGTCCGCAATGAGACGCTCCATGCAGTCCACCTTGTCAGCCGGCAACAGCTCTGCATGACATTCGTCGATGCCCAGCTCTTCTGCCACCTTATCGCCTACTTCCTTTCGGTCGCCTGTCAACATGACAGTACGGCTGATTCCCAGACCGCGCAACTTAAATATTGCTTCCGCACTATCCTCCTTCACCACGTCGTTTATGACCACATGTCCGGCATACACTCCGTCCACAGCCACGTGCACTATTGTGCCCGTACGATGACAGTTATGCCATTCAGCTCCAATGTCTTCCATCATCTTGGAGTTGCCCACAGCCACAAGTCTGCCACCGATTCTTGCCTTCACGCCACGTCCGGCAATCTCCTCCACGTCCGTCACATGACAGCCGTCGGTTGCCTCATTGGGAAAAGCTTCACGTAAGGCAGCACCGATGGGATGAGTGGAATAATGCTCCACGTGTGCTGCAAGATGCAGTATCTCGTTGGCATCGAAATTGTCAGGATGGACGGCTTCCACGGCGAACACGCCCTTCGTAAGCGTACCAGTCTTGTCGAACACCACGGTTGCGAGATTAGCCAAGGTGTCCATATAGTTGCTGCCTTTTATGAGGATGCCCTTGCGTGAAGCTCCTCCCAATCCTCCGAAGAATGTCAGCGGCACGCTTATGACAAGTGCGCATGGGCATGAGACAACGAGGAAGATAAGGGCACGATGGAGCCATACGGAGAAGCTCTCAAGATAACCTGTGGAAGCAAAGAACGGGGGGATGAAAGCCAAGAGCAAAGCCGTAGCTACCACTATAGGCGTATAAACGCGTGCAAACTTTGTGATGAACGACTCGCTTCTCGACTTGTTCTTGTCTGCGCTCTCCACCAAGCGGATAATCTTCGACACCGTGCTCTCACCGAAAGTCTTTGACGTACGCACTCGGAGAACTCCACTAAGATTGATGCATCCCGAGGCAATATCCTCGCCTACCGTCACCTCACGCGGCATGCTCTCGCCTGTCAATGCAATGGTATTGAGCGACGACGTGCCTTCAATTACCTGTCCGTCAAGCGGAACCTTCTCGCCCGGCTTCACCACAATGGTCTCGCCGATGGTCACTTCCTCCGGCGACACGCTCTTCACCGTTCCGTCACGCTCCACGTTGGCATAGTCAGGACGGATGTTCATGAGGTGCGAAATGCTGTCACGACTCCTGCCTTCGGCATATCCTTCAAAGAGTTCGCCAACCTGGAAGAACAGCATAACGAACACTGCCTCAGGAAATTCCGTCTCTGCCCCTGGCAGAAAACCTATACACAACGCACCGATAGTGGCTATGGACATAAGGAAGTCCTCATTGAGCATATCTCCCTTGAATATTCCTTCCAGCGCCTCCTTCAATGTGCCGTGTCCGATAAGAAGATACGGCACCAGATAAACGAGGAGCATCTGCCATGTAGGCAGGTCGCAGTTTTTCTCTATAAATACAGCGCCAACTAAAAGCAATGCCGTAAGGCATATTACGGTTAGCTTTCTTGTTTCGTCTTTCATAATTATGTTTTTATTATGGTTCTTTTTACAGGTGCAAAAGTATAAAATGTCGGGCGCAACTTGGTTGCATTCCGCCTTGTGGCTGATTATATGTCGGGAAAACGACAAAAATACGTAACTTTGCACTAACATATCATATTATAAAGGAAATGACAAGACAGATAGACATACATAAGATAACTGAACGCTCGGGCAACTTGCCTGCCTCTCTCGTGGCAGAAAGGCTGAACAACCTTCTTCTCTCACATGACTCATTGGTGGTCACGGCTCCACCCGGTGCGGGTAAGTCGACTCTCCTACCCCTTACCATGCTGGCAGGCGGCGTCAGTGAAGGCAAGATACTGATGCTCGAACCGCGAAGAGTGGCGGCTCGCCACATTGCCTCACGCATGTCTGACATACTGGAAGAGAATGTCGGCGGAACAGTCGGCTATCGTGTAAGATTTGAGAACCGTGTCTCTTCCGACACTCAGATTGAGGTATTGACGGAAGGCATTCTCACGCATATGGTGGTCAGCGACCCTACGCTTGACGGTATAGGCATCGTTGTCTTCGACGAGTTTCATGAGCGCAGCATCAATTCCGACCTTGCGCTTGCCCTGGTCCGTCAGGTGCAAAGCGTGTTACGTCCTGACCTTAAGATAGTTGTGATGTCGGCAACGATAGACGCCGAAAGGATTTGCGACACCCTTGACGCTCCCCTTGTGGAATGCGAGGGACGCATGTTTCCTGTGACTATCCGCTATGCGCAGGACGACATCGACCCACGTGACGCGGCAAGGACTGCATGTCAGGCTGTCATTGAGGCATACAAAAAGGAGGAAGGTGACATTCTGGCATTCCTGCCTGGACAAGGCGAGATAGAAAGGTGTCGTGAGATTTTGTACGCTTCGCCGTCGTTGGAGGGCGCTACGGTGATGCCTCTGTACGGCAATCTGACGCCTTCCGAGCAGCAGCGTGCCATCGCCCCGTCAAAGGAAGGCGAGCGAAAGGTGGTGCTTGCTACGCCTATTGCCGAGACATCGCTCACCATTGAGGGCGTAAGGACGGTTGTGGACACAGGCCTGTATCGCAAGCCGGTCTTCGATCCGCGCACCGGTCTTACCCATCTGGAGGTGACAACGGTAAGCCGCGACATGGCGGAGCAACGCGCAGGACGTGCAGGACGTGTGGCTGAAGGAACATGTATGCGTCTTTGGACAAAGGCTGCAGAGACACACATGGAGGAGCACAGACATGCGGAGATAGAGGACGCCGACCTTGCTCCGACGCTTCTCTGCATTGCCTCGTTCGGCGAAACTGACATAATGAGCATGCCTTGGCTGACGCTCCCGCCAAGACGTAACGTGGCTAACGCACATGCGCTGCTGGTTATGCTGGGTGGCATAACGGACGACGGGGTTGTCACGCCGACTGGAAAGCGCATGGCTGCCCTACCCTGCCATCCACGTATAGCGAGGATGATTCTTGGTGCAGGTTCGGCTCGCATGCGTGCGCTTGCCTGCGACATTGCGGCATTGCTGGAGGAGAAAGACCCGATGACCGATTCGGGCAGCTCTGACATGGCGTTAAGAATCTCCGTCTTGCGTCGCTTGCGGAAGAACGGCAAGCCGGGAGGATGGACTCGCATTGCGAAGATTGCAGCAGAATACAGAAGGATGGTTCGTGTGGATGAGGACAATACGGACGTTGTGCCGTCCGAAGTGGGACAGCTCGTATGCTTCGCCTATCCCGAACGCATAGCAATGGCTATCGACAAGATAGGAACGTATCGTCTTTCGAACGGAAAAGAGGTGCGTATAGACGGTAAGGATGACATTACGGCTCACGAATGGATTGTAGTGGCATCAATATATGATGGGGCAGGGACAACGGGACGCGTGTTTCTGGCAGCGCCGATAGATAAAGAAGACATAGATGAGAGTATGCTCATACGTCGTGACAATGTGTCGTGGGATTCGCGACAGGGACGACTGGTGGCGCAACGCGAATGGCGTGTCGGCAAGCTGACGCTCAACAGCCAACCCATCCAGGACATCGACGAGGAACAGGCTGTGGACATTGTATGCGAGGCCATGAAGAAGGACGGACTGAGCATGTTGGATTGGAGCGACGATGATGTGGCACGTCTGCAAAGGCGCGTGGCGCAAGTGGCGCAATGGCATCCCGAACTGATGCTGCCGGACGTATATACCGAGCATCTTATGCAGACGGCAGCAGAATGGTTGCCTCTTTATCTGCGTGACGGCGGCAAGCTGCGCACTTCATCAGCCGAACTTAAGAAGCTGAATCTGAGTGAGATGATATGGAACATCATCCCCTACGAACAGCAGAGAGAGATTGACGAGATTGCTCCGACGCACATTCAGGTGCCTACGGGCAGCAAGATACGCATCGACTACCGTCAGGGTGCCGAGGTTCCGGTCCTTAGCGTACGCTTGCAGGAGTGCTTTGGCATGGACTCCACGCCATGCGTTGACCGTGGACGGCGTCCGCTTCTTATGGAACTTCTCTCACCGGGATTCAAGCCTGTGCAGCTGACCAGCGACCTTGCAAGCTTCTGGCAGAACGCCTACTTTGAGGTAAGGAGCGAGCTGAGACGCCGCTACCCGAAGCATTACTGGCCGGACAATCCGCTTGAAGCAGAGGCTGTCAGAGGCGTAAAGCGAAAACAATAAGATGAAGAATCAATGAAGAAAATGCAGAAACGATAAAGATGCAGCGCCGTTAAGCCCCCGGTCCGTCAATGAAAACAATCGGGCTTGCGTAGCTGCGTCTTGCCGTTCTTGCCCCGTTTCTTCATCTGCTCCTTCAGAGCGCATCCGCTACAGCCGTAACATCCCGAACGGCTGCTTCGGAACGCCAACCTTACACGATAGACGACGTACGCGATGGCGACGATTATCACGGCAGCCACAATGATATACTGTATGATTTCTTGCATATATATATTAAGCTTTTAATCTTGATTATATAAAAGGCAAAGGCGGACGACCAAGTAGTGTGTTTCACTAATGGTCGTCCGCCTCTTTAAGTTAAAGATATTCTTCTCGCTATTAGTAAGCGAAGAGAGGATATGACTTCATAGTCTCGTTCACTCTCTTGCGAACGCTTGCGATAACCTCCTCGTTCTCAGGATCGTTGAGAACCTCCTCGATGAGCTCTGCAATGAGAACCATAAGGTCTTCCTTAGCACCACGTGTGGTGATGGCAGGAGTTCCGAGACGGATACCTGATGTCTGGAAAGCGCTACGTGTATCGAACGGCACCATATTCTTGTTGACGGTGATGTCGGCAGCAACGAGAGCGTTCTCAGCCACCTTACCTGTGAGTTCAGGATACTTATCGCGAAGGTCGACGAGCATAGAGTGATTGTCTGTGCCACCGCTTACGATGGTGAAGCCACGCTTAATGAGCTCCTCAGCCAGAACGCTGGCGTTCTTCTTAACCTGCAATGCCCACTCCTTAAACTCAGGCTGCAATGCCTCCTTGAAAGCAACAGCCTTGGCAGCGATGACGTGCTCCAACGGACCACCCTGCTGACCGGGGAATACGGCTGAGTTGAGCAGCTGGCTCATCATCTTCGTAACACCCTTCGGTGTCTTGAGACCCCAAGGATTCTCGAAGTCCTTACCCATGAGGATGATACCACCACGCGGACCGCGAAGAGTCTTGTGGGTTGTAGATGTGACGATATGTGCGTATTTTACTGGATTGTCGAGAAGTCCGGCTGCGATAAGACCTGCGGGGTGAGCCATGTCAATCATAAGGAGAGCTCCCACCTTGTCAGCGATTTCGCGCATGCGCTTGTAATCCCACTCACGGCTGTATGCAGAACCACCACCGATGATGAGCTTCGGCTTGTGCTCGATGGCAAGGCGCTCCATCTCATCATAATCCACGCGACCAGTTTCCTTGTTGAGGTCGTAGCCTACGGGATTGTAGAGGATACCTGATGTGTTAACGGCAGAACCGTGTGAGAGGTGACCACCGTGTGCGAGGTTCAGGCCCATGAAGGTATCGCCCGGCTTCAGCACAGCGAGAAGCACTGCTGCGTTGGCCTGTGCACCAGAGTGAGGCTGCACGTTAGCATATTCAGCTCCGAAGAGTTTCTTTACACGCTCAATGGCCAATGTCTCCACCTGATCTACCACCTGGCAGCCGCCATAATAACGCTTGCCGGGATATCCCTCAGCGTACTTGTTGGTGAGATATGATCCCATTGCTTCCATTACCTCGTCGCTGACGAAGTTCTCAGATGCGATAAGCTCGATGCCTTTAAGCTGACGTTGATGTTCTTTCTCAATCAAGTCGAAAATCTCTTGGTCTCTTTTCATAATTAACTTGTTGTTTTGGGTTAGTGTTTTTATTGATACGTTTATACTAATTCAACTTTGTCGATGTACTGTTCCTTGTCGCAGTAGTGACACTTCAGGATGCCACGCTTCTTGTCTACGACGTTGAAAACGGTGCTCATCGGCTCGTTATTGGTTATGCACTTAGGGTTGTTGCAACGTACGATGCCACGAAGCTCGTCCGGAGTTTCCACTGTCTTCTTCTCCACCACCTCGTAGTCCTTGATGACGTTGAGCACCACGTTGGGAGCTACGACAGACAAGCGTGAAATCTCCTCGTCAGTAAAGAACTTGTCCGACACCTTGATGATGCCTTTCTTGCCAATCTTCTTTGAGGGATAGTTATATCCGATGGTTACGGGATTCTCCAGTTTCTGCAGTTCCAGGAGGTTCACCACCTCGTAAGTCTTCTCTGCTGGTATATGGTCGATAACGGTGCCGTTCTTGATGGCGGCCACCTGACGTTCTGTCTTGTTTGTGTTCATAGCTTTCTTATAAGATTATTGTCTTGTCGTTCTTAACGTCGTCGAGGCTGATGCCGAGGACATAGCAGAAGATTGCCTCTCTTGCAAAGAGTCCGTTGCCAGCCTGCTGTATGTAGTATGCGTGTGAGCTTTCGTCCACGTCGTAAGCAATCTCGTTTATTCTTGGCAGAGGATGGAGCACTTTCATGTTAGGCTTTGCCTTTGCCAGCATGTCACGCTTAAGGATATACACGTTCTTTACGCGTTCATATTCCATGAGGTCAGAGAAGCGTTCCTTCTGTACGCGGGTCATATATAATATGTCTGCGTTGGCGATGACGTCCTCATTGAATTCGGTATGCTCCTCAAACTTGATGTTATGCTCCTTGCAGTATATCTTATACTCCTCAGGCATAGCAAGCTCCTTAGGTGCTATGAAATGGAATGTCGGATTGAAGTGGCGCATTGCCGTGATGAGCGAATGCACGGTACGACCGTACTTCAGGTCGCCGACAAGGTAGATGTTAAGGTTTTCCAGTGTGCCCTGAGTCTTGTATATAGAATAAAGGTCGAGCAGACACTGTGATGGATGCATGTGTGCGCCGTCGCCGGCGTTAACGATAGGAACTGGAGCCACCTCGCTGGCGTACTGTGCAGCGCCTTCCACAAAGTGGCGCATTACGATGACGTCAGCATAGTTTGACACCATGAGCACTGTATCCTTGAGCGTCTCACCCTTTGCCACACTTGAGGCTTTCGCATCCGAAAAGCCTATTACGCGTGCGCCAAGACGATTGGCTGCAGTTTCGAAACTTAGTCGTGTACGGGTGGAGGGTTCGAAGAAAAGCGTCGCCACTACTTTTCCTTTCAGCAGTTCTCGGTTAGGATGTTTTTCGAACTCTTGCGCCATCTCAAGGAGATACATCAATTTTTCCTTGGGAAGGTCTGCGATTGTTACAAAATCGTGTCTCATCATTTATTTAGAGTTAATGGTTGTTTCCTAATTCGCTTGCTAAGGTAATCATATTTTTTCACATAGAATGCAACTGAAATGCAATATTTAATCTTTTCACGTTTTTTTGATAATACAGCGACAAGCTTACGGCATGATATTCTGAATTTCTCTTGTTTTTTACTGTATAAGGCTTGTAATTCGGGATTTTTCTCTAATTTTGCACAATTAAGTCATTGATGAACATTACTCATGAGAAAGAAATTCGTACATTTCCTTTGGGGGTTGCTGGGCACCGTGCTCAGCGTTTGCGTATTTGCGTTCGTTGCCATTTGGAACGGATGGATAGGCTATATGCCTCCCGTGGAAGACTTGCAGAATCCCATCAACCGCTTTGCCACGCAGATTTATTCGTCTGACGGCAAGGTGATAGGCACATGGAACTTTAACCGCGAAAACCGCATCTGCGTGCAATACTCCAACCTCTCACCTTACCTTGTAAAGGCATTGGTGGCTACGGAGGACGCTCGCTTCTACGAACATTCAGGCATCGACTTTATCGCTCTTGGACGCGCCATCGTTAAGCGCGGACTTATGGGACAGGCAAGCGCAGGTGGCGGATCGACCATTACGCAGCAGCTTGCCAAGCAGCTCTATTCGGAGACGGCAAGCAGCACGTTGCAGCGCGTATTGCAGAAACCCATTGAATGGGTGATAGCCGTGAAGCTGGAGCGCAACTATACTAAGGAGGAAATCATAGCACTATACCTTAATTATTTTGATTTCCTTCATAATGCAGTGGGCATAAAGACAGCCGCTAATACATATTTTAATAAGGAACCGAAGAATCTGACGGCTTGCGAGGCTGCCACGCTCATAGGCCTGTGTAAGAATCCGTCTTTGTTTAATCCTGTACGTTATCCCGAGAGATGCACGGAGCGACGCAACGTCGTGCTCGACCAGATGCGAAAGGCGGGATACATAACAGAATCGGAATACCACGAGTTCACCAACGAACCTCTTGTTCTTAATTTCCACCGTACAGACCACAAGGACGGCACGGCGCCGTACTTGCGTGAGTTCCTGCGTATATATATGTCGGCGGAACGTCCTGACAGAGCCAAGTATCCGTCATGGAACAAGCGACAGTACGTCATCGACTCCATTGCGTGGGAGACAGATCCGCTATACGGATGGTGTAACAAGAACTTCAAGAAGGACGGCACACCATACAATCTTAACGCCGACGGCCTGAAAGTATATACAACCATCGACTCACGTATGCAGCGATACGCAGAGGAGTCGATATATAATCATGTTGCACGATTCCTCCAGCCCGAGTTCTTCAAGGAGAAACGAGGAAAAGCCAATGCGCCGTTCTCATCGGCTCTGACAAAGAAGCAGGTCAATCAGATTATGGAACGTGCCGTTTTGCAGAGCGAGCGTTATCGTGCTCTGAAAGCAGCAGGAGCTTCTGACGAGGAAATCCACAAGTCGTTCCATACGCCTACGGACATGTCGCTCTTCACATACCACGGCGACCTTGACACTACGATGACACCTATTGACAGCATACGTTACGTTAAGTCTTTCCTCCGCGCTGGATTTATGAGTATGGATCCGAAGACGGGCGAGGTGAAGGCATACGTAGGAGGCCTCGACTATACGCACTTTATGTACGATATGGTTATGGGCGGACGCCGTCAGGTGGGATCCACCATCAAGCCCTTCCTCTACAGTCTTGCTATGGAGAACGGCTTCTCTCCGTGCGATCTTGCCCCTAACGCGCAGCGTACGTATATGGTGGCAGGTCGTCCCTGGACTCCACGCAACGCCAATCACAGACGTGCTGGCGAGATGGTGACGCTGAAGTGGGGTCTGGCACAGTCGAGCAACTGGGTTTCGGCTTATCTTATGAGCAAGCTAAATCCGCAGCAGTTCGTGCAGCTGCTCCACGATTACGGCATAAACAATCCCGACATCCATGCTTCCATGTCGTTATGCCTTGGTCCGTGCGAGGTGTCGGTGGCTGAGATGGTTAGCGCATACACGACGTTCGTCAATAACGGCATCCGCACCGCTCCGCTCTTCGTGAGCAGAATAGAGGACAATGAGGGCAATGTCATCACAGCATTCCAGCCACGCATGAACGAGGTGATAAGTGCGGAGAGCGCTTACAAGATGATTGTGCTGCTAAAGGGTGTCGTCGACGGAGGTACGGCAGGCCGTCTGCGCTATAAATATAACTTTACTGGCGAGATTGGCGGAAAGACAGGTACAACGAACCGCAACTCCGACGCATGGTTTATGGGCTTCACACCGCAGCTCGTAAGCGGCTGCTGGGTAGGCGGCGAGGACCGTGACATTCACTTCGACTCTATGCGTATGGGTCAGGGTGCGACGATGGCGCTGCCTATATGGGCTTACTTTATGAAGAAGGTATATAGGGACAAGAGCCTGCCTTACGACCCCAACGCCGTATTCGACCTTCCTGAAGGTTACGATCCTTGCAAGAACGACACCGAATACAACACGGGGTACGACATCGACGAGGTGTACGAGTAGGAAGAAAACGGAAGAATAAGGTTTAGAAAAAGCGTACAAAAATTTGGCACTTTTAAAAAATTTATATACCTTTGCAACGCGTTTGAGAAAAACGACAATGTTTTGGCCGATATGGCTCAGTTGGTAGAGCAACGCATTCGTAATGCGTGGGTCCCCGGTTCGAGTCCGGGTATCGGCTCAAAACATGCCAAAGCATTATTCGCTTAACGCAGTAATAGCTCAGTTGGCAGAGCACCAGCTTCCCAAGCTGGGGGTCGCGGGTTCGAACCCCGTTTACCGCTCATAAACATAAAACGCTGTAAATAATTCAACAAATAAGTCAAGGAGGTTCGTTATTCGAGCCTCCTTTTTTTGTATACAAGATTAAAAATCCTATCAATTCTCAATCAACCCGACTCCTCTTCTCACGTCCTTAGGCGTCACACCGTACGCTTTGCGGAAGGCATGATAGAAACTGGAGGTGTGTTCGAAGCCGCAGCGTGAGGCTATTTCGTCAATGCTCATCCTCGAATCGGTCTCGAGCAGATGGCGTGCACGCTTCATCTTTATCTTAAGCACGAACGAAGCTGGCGAGCAACCGGTTAGCGCCACAATCTTACGATGGAACTGACGCGAACTCATACACAGCTTGTCGGAGAGCGTATTGACATCAAGCTGTTGCTTGTCGAGCAACAGATAGATGTGGTCAACGGTCTTGGCAAGGAAGCGGCGTTCGGCATCCGTGAGCTTCACCTCCTCTTCTTCCTTATTATTAGTAGTGTCGATGCTTTCGCTGAACTTGCTGCGTAGCGATCGCTGGCGGTCGAGCAGTCGCTCCACAACGGTGCGCAGCTCGTCCACATTGAACGGTTTGGCGAGGTAAGCGTCGGCTCCTGCCTCAATGCCGGCAATGCGCTCCTGCTCCGAAATCTTCGCCGTAACTATCACTATAGGTATATGACTGACCACATTATTAGCTCTGACGCGTCGGCATAGCTCCAGTCCGTCCATGCCAGGCATCATCAGGTCGGTGATGATAAGGTCTGGCACAATGTCGATGGCTTTCTGCATCCCGTCCTCTCCGTTCGCGGCGTACGCTACATTGTAGCTACAAGAAAGCAGATTGCCTATGTATGCTGCAATGTCACGATTGTCCTCTATGACAAGTACCGTGCATTGATTGTCGGCTCCGTCGCTGTCAGCAAGCGCCTTTTCCTCCATTGGCATATCCGGCATGCTGTCAGCCTTGTCTATTACGGGTTCGCCCAACTTGTTCTTGCAGACGTTGTTTATCGGCATTTCGATGTGGAATGTCGTGCCCTCTCCTACTCTGCTCTCCACGCTTATCCTTCCGTCAACGGCGTCTATCACCTGCTTTACGAGAGCCAATCCCACACCCGTACCGATATGCTTAGAAGCTGTTTCGCCTTGATAGAACGGTTTAAATACGTTGTCAGCGGTCTCCTTATCCATTCCTTCTCCCGTATCGCTCACTTCTACGTGCAGAACACTCTCCTTACGCCACAGCGTCACGTTTATCTTGCCATACTCTGGTGTAAATTTAAAGGCATTGGATATGAGGTTGTTAAGCACCTTATTCACGTAATCGGGCACGAAGTCCATCGTCACCGCTTCCTTTGCATAGAACTGCAGGTCGATGTTTTTTGTGCGGGCATAGTCGCGATAAGTATCCACAATCATTGTCACGTACGTGGTGATGCAGCCGTTTCGCCAGTCCAGATTGCCCACCTGCGACTTTATCTTCGATATATCGAGTAGCTGATTGATGAGCGCCAGGAGTCCCTTTCCCTGTCGTTCGATGGTCTGCGCACGGTCTTTCACCTCCTCTTGTCCGTTCTTCTGAAGGTCCTGACTAAGGCCGAGAATGACGGTAAGAGGCGTTCTGAACTCATGTGTGATGTTGGTGAAGAAAGTCTCTCGCATTGCGGCAAGACGTTTCAGAGCCAAATGGTTACGTCGGTGGATGCGTTGCATGTAGAAGAAGACGACGAAGGCGCCCACAAGTATAACCACCACGATGGTAAAGATGACGCTACTCAAGAAGCGTGCAGACTTTTCGCTCTCAAGACTGAGATGCGCCTCATCCATCACTCTTGCCTGCTGGTTTCGCTCAATGAGAAGTCCGGCATTCTGTATACGGTTCATCTTCTCCATGTCCACCACGCTGTCCCTCATGGCAGTGGCTTTCTCGTGCGAAGCAAGGGCTGCGCTATAGTCGCCCACACGCTTGTAATGCTTATAGTATAGGTAGTATATATCTTCCAAATGTTCGTACGAATTAATCTCGTTAGCCACTTGTTTGGCTTTGTCGAGATGGGTCATAGCCTTGCTGTCATTGCCCATTGCCATATTCACACCAGCCAGAGCGATGAGCGAGTTAAGCATGTGCCACTCATCATCCGAAGCCTCCATCAGCTCATAAGCCTTCTCATATTCGGCTATTGCCTTGTCATACTGGTGCGCCCGTTCGTACATTGAGCCGAAATCGGTATGACAGAGCGATATGCCAAGCGTATTGTCCACGCGCTGGTTGAGTTCCATCGACTTACGGAAGTACACCCATGCAGAATCCTCCATACCCCGATGGCGGAATATGGAGCCAATGTTGGCATAATTGATGGCTTGCCCCAAATCGCTATGCAGCTCCTTCTCGCCCTCCAATGCCATTCGCAAAGCGCTGTCCGCACGTGCATAATTGCCCAAGGTAAGGTAGATATTGCCAAGTCCGTTAAGCGATACCACACGATTCTTCTTTGCGTCATACGACGTATCGTGCCATTCCTTGCTTATCGTCCAGGCACGGTAATGATAGTCCTGCGCCAAATCGAGCACTCCCATACGCCGATAGTCAGTACCTATATTATTTAGCGCCTGCACCATTTCCAGCGTATCGTCTATCTCCTCCGCCTGCTTCAGTCCCTCGCTGTGCAATCGCAAAGCATCGTCAAACTTACTGTCGTTACGCATTATCTTACCCATTTCTTTATAAGCTATGACGCTGCCGAGCATATTGCCCTCGCTCTCCATGCGCTTCTGCAGCATAGAGAGCGTGTCAAGATTTCGTGATAAGGAAATGATGCTGTCCAATGATTTTCGTTCGGCAAGGGATATCTTCACCGGCTTCTGTCCACACGAAACCAGCAAGACACATATTATTATAAGGTTCCACCAAACAGTGGTGTTATGGTATCGTAGTTTTTGCATAGGTGTCAAGTTTTTTATATGTATTAGGTTGTCTTTGCAAAGATAGTAAATCCGTTCTAAAATCAAACATTTCATACGATTTTTTGACACTGTTTATTCTTAGCGTAAAAATTCTCAAGCTGTTTTGTGTTCATGCGTTTCTTATGATTATCAGCGTGTTACACGCTTGTGATGTCCGATTAAAACAATTTTGTGTTATGCAAAAAGTCCGATTATCACACATTTCTGTCCGATAGTCACAAGACACTTAGGCGTGTTTATGCGTAAATTTGCGACATCAACATAAAACATCCATCGACTATGGAACATACAGACGATAACATACGGCATGTCGAACGACAACACAAAAACGACGAGGCGCAGCAGTTCCTTGACGATCGCGCCCAACTGCTCGACACCATCCGAGAGATGATCAACGATGAAATCGACCGTCGTGGAGTCGGAACGGAGGGGGCCGCGCAATACAGCAAGCCGCCTCCTCATCATAGGCCACGCAGGCTGACATTCCTGCAGTGGCTAAGAAGTTTACTCTAAAGTATATATAATAACCCAAAAACATACGACTATGAGAACATTTAAATCTATTCTGTTAGCCGGCGCATTACTGCTGGCTACACCTGTCTTCTTCAGCTCCTGCGAGGAAGACGGCACCCTACTAAGGTATAAGATGGAAGTGACTGTTGTTAACGACTTCAACAAAGTGGTGGATGCCATCAATAACGGATCGCTCACCAACGAGCAAGCCATCGCACAGATCACAGCTGCCATCAACAATATGGACGTTGACCAGCAGACCAAGCTGCAGGCCATCATGGACGCCATCACTTCTGTGAACAACACGATAGCCACCAAACTGGCTGTCATTGAGGCTGCAATGAAGGCACAGACCATCTCTATAGAAGGCAAGCTGGCACTCATTGAGGATGTCATCAAAAACCAGAACTCAACGCTCGACATCAAGCTTGGCGCCATTGAAGCCATGCTCAAGGAGCAGACCATTGCTATGGAGAAGAAGATGGATCTTATAAAGAACATCCTTGCCGACCAGAATACTACACTCGAGAACAAGCTCGCTGCAATCGCGGCTACTATGAGGGAGCAGACCATCGCTTTGACGGAGAAGATGAAGATTATTGAGTCTGTTATGAAGGACCAGCAGACAGCGTTTGAAACAAAGATTGATATCTTTACTAAGGCTGTCATAAGTTTGCCTAATTATGAAGATATTCTGGAAGCTATCAAAACGGCTATTATCAATATCAATCCTAACGAACAGCTAAAGTTCCTGCAGGGAGTTCTTGACAAATACTGCAGCGATGAACTCAGATATCCTGATGATCCTTTATCTTATAAAGGCAAGTTGTATTACTGCATAGCAGAAATAGAGGATACATTGCGTTATATGACGTATACAGACGATAAGTTTAAGGCTATTCGAAAAGCTATCGAAAAACTTGCGGGCGAAAATGCCAAGCTGGATGGCATATTGGATAATATGAAAAAGATAGTAGAGGCAATAAAGGCTGGCAATACGAGCGAAAATGAAGGTTGGGCTGAGATTGCCAAGCTGCTTGAACTGCTTAAGACGACTGCTGGCATTGGTGGCTCTACTGACAAGGGAGAGTATGTTGACCTCGGTTTGCCGAGCGGCAACTTGTGGGCAAAGTGCAACCTCGGTGCTTCTGCTCCTGAAGCGTATGGCGACTATTACGCTTGGGGCGAAACAAAGCCTAAGCAAGAATACACCAAATCCAACCATAAGTGGTATAAGGAGGGTGCTCCCAGCCAGGGATTCACCAAGTATAACAATGAAGACGGCAAGCTGACGCTTGAAGACGAAGACGATGCCGTAATACAGAAAATAGGAAACGGTTGGCGCACGCCTACCTTGGCTGATTTCAGAGAATTGACCAATCAGAAGTATACCACAATTAAGAAAACAACGCTTAACGGTGTTGCGGGCTATCAGATAACGAGCAAGAAGAACGGAAAGTCTATCTTTATCCCTTGCGCCGGCTTTAAGAATAGTGAAAAGCCACAAACCAGATTCATCTCTGATGACGAAGAAGTAGCTGTATGCATGACGAACCTTCGTCGTATAGACAACATGGTATATAATGCTTGGACCTTTGCTTTCCAGAATGACCGCATTGGCCGTTATGGCAAACGTCGTCCTGACGGAATATCAGTTCGTCCGGTTAAGGGTCCTGGCGTGCCGGTTCCTAACGATTGCGTTGACCTTGGATTGGCAAGCGGACTGCTGTGGGCTAAGTGCAATTTGGGTGCAACCGATCCTACAAAACTTGGCGATTACTATGCCTGGGCAGAGATTTCCACCAAGAAGAAATATAGTGCGGAAACTTACAAGCATTATAAATGGGCTGACTATAAATTAAAGAGAATAAAAAAGTATAATGCGGAAGACGGCAAAACGGTGATTGATCCTGACGACGATGCTGCAAGAGTTAATTTAGGTGTAGGCTATCGCATTCCTACACAAGAAGACTGGAAAGAGCTGCTTGACGAGTGTAATTGGCAAGCCGTTACTATCACACTTCCAGAGATAATGAATCCGTCGCAGACGAAAACCATTGCACGATGGAAAGTGACAGGACCAAACGGAAACTCTATCATTCTACCGATGACCGGTGGTTTCGAATTTGCTGGAGGGTATAGTCATAATGACAAGAACAACACCTACTATACTACAGCTAATTTATATCCGGCTGAGAAATTGCCAGATGACGATAAATACCGAGAGGCAGTAGCGCTGACATGGCCTTTCTTTGCTGAATCAGACGGAAGTGTCGAGTATCCATCGTTTGCATCTACGCGCCGTGTATTTGGTATCGTGGTACGACCGGTATTCGACCTCTACTCAAATAAATAAGTGTCTGAAAAAAAAGATAATGATTTAAAAAGGAATTAAGTATGAACACAATACGAACCAAAAAGCTCATTACGCTATCATCAGGCAGATGGGCAAGAATAGGGTTCAGCGTATTGCTTACATCGCTCTTCACGGTAGGCGCTCAGGCGCAGACCGTGGGCGAGGGCAAAGCTGATCCGCTGCGCAATACCAATAAGGAGCTGCGCACTAATACTTGGAGCATTTACGCTCAAGGCGGATTGTCGTGGGCAAACGGTGTGTGGTATCAGAATCAGGACGCCAAGAAGAGCTATAAACAGTCACCCGCTGTTGGCGGTGGCATCGACTTCACCATACGTCCGTGGATTCGCGTAGGTGCCGACTACATCTGGTCGCGCTATCGCCGTGAGCAACGCTTCGACAAGCTCGACACCGACGCGTCGCCAGCAAAGACATACGGCAATTACGTAATCAACACGCACAACGTGAAGCTCGGCGTACAGTTCAACTTCATGGAGTTCTGGCCTAACCGCAAGCCACAATGGCTCAACATCTGGATGGGCACTGGCTTAGGAGGCACATTCGCACGTGGCAACGAGTATGGTATATGGGTGGGCAACACCGTCTCTGAGAACGGCAACACCAAGCCTTTCTTCGGCGATATCAATATCAGCAACGACGCCACGGTGACCATAACAGGCAAGGTGGCTACTGTCAACCGCCGCGAGAAGTTTGACAAGCTCTTCATCCCTGCCACCCTCCACATCGAGGCTGACGTGAGCCGACAGTTCACATTAGGATTAAAGGGCGAAATGGACTGGCTGCTCAATCGTCAGGAAGTGGCTCCGAAGAACCTCATCTACGCTCTTGCTACCGTTCGTTACAACTTCGTGAAGAGCCGTGCAAGCAAGCTGCGTGAGTTTTACGGCGAAGAGATTGCTGCTCTTAACGACCGCGCCAACTCTCTGCGCCAGGAGGCTGAAGCCGAAAAAGCACGTGCTGATAGTGAGGCTGCTCTCCGCCAGCAGGCTGAACAACACAACAGCGACCTCCAACGCCAGCTCGACGACTGTCAGCAAGGTAAAAAGGTTGTGGCAGAAGCACCCGAGCACTACGTACAGTTCGCCAACAACAGTTCGTATATGAGCAGAGAGGAGACCGACCGTCTGCGCTCGTTCGCCCGAAGCATGAAGGGCGAAAAGCTCGCCATCCTCGCCGAGGCAAGCACGCCGGGCACTCCCGAATATAATCAGGCCATCTCTGAGCGCCGCCTGAAGCGAGTGGTGAAGGTATTGCTGAAGGAAGGCTTCGCCCCCGAAGACCTCCATCCGCAGACCGCCATTGGTGCCAAGAACGGCAAGAACAACTTCGAAGGCCGCCGCGTAACCATCACTGTAAAGAAATAACAGCATAAAACAAGAAAACTATGAAAGCAATAAAGTCAATAATGTTAGCCAGCGCGATGTTGCTGGCGACACCGGCGTTCTTCAGCTCTTGTCGGGAGAACGCACCCGAGATAGACTACGAGATGAAGGTCACCGTGGTCAACGACTTCACCAAGGTGGTGGATGCCATCAACAGCGGTGCGCTGAAGAACGAGCAAGCCATCTTGCAACTCGTGGCAGCCATCGATAAGATGAACGTCGACCAGCAGACAAAGCTCCAAGCCATCATGGACGTTATCGTCTCACTGAACAACACACTCGACGCCAAGCTCGCCACCATCGAAGCTGCCCTGAAAGCGCAGACCATCACCATGGAGAACAAGCTGGCGCTCATCGAGCAGGTAATTAAGAGTCAGGGCACCACGCTCGAGACCAAGCTCGGAGCCATCGAGGCTGCCCTCAGAGAGCAGACCATAGCTATGGAGGCAAAGATGGACATCATAAAGAACGTGCTCGCCGACCAGAACACTACGCTCGAGACCAAGCTCGGAGCCATCGAGGCTGCAATGAAGGAGCAGACTATCGCGTTGTCGGACAAGCTGACGCTTATCGAGCAAGTCATCAAGGATCAGACCAGCAGTTTCAATACCAAGATGGACATTCTCGCACAAGCCATCCAAAGCTTGCCTGACTACACAGAAAAACTTGAGGCTGTCAGAGTTGCCTTTGAGAACATTAACCCCAATTCGCAGCTCGAAACTTTAAATGCCCTTCTTGATAAATATGGCCAAAACTTCACTGACAAACTCTCTGCTATCTCAGGATGGTTCATGGAAATTGGGAACGGAAATGGCAGCTTGGATCAAATAAGAAAAGCTATCGAGTCTTTAGGTGGCTACGGCGAAAAGCTTGACGCTATCAATACACAGATGACAGCCCTACTGCAGGCTCTTGAGAGCGGCAACATGAGCGAAAAGGAAGCCATGGCTGAGATTGCCAAGAAGCTTAAGGAACTGGAGCTGAATGCTGGCGTAGGTATACCTAAGGAAACAATGGAGTATGTTGACCTCGGCTTGCCAAGCGGTATAAAGTGGGCAAAATGCGACCTTGGCGAAACAAGTCCTGAAGAGTATGGCGACCGTTACTGTTGGGGCGAGACCTGGACAAAGTGGAGTTCCGATTATTATTACTTCGATGACATAGTAGAGGGACAATACACGAAGTACGATAGCCGTGACAAGAGATATTTCCTTGAGAAGGAAGATGATGCAGCCTATCTGCGACTTGGAGAAGGATGGAGATACCCGACATGGAACGAAGTGCAGGAATTGTACGATAACTGTACGGTTACGGCGTCTACACTCAACGGATGGCCGGGCGTGATGTTCATATCTAAAATCAACAACAACTACATCTTCTTCGGATACAACACTATAGGTGTAAAAGAAAGCAGGCGATGGACAAGTGCTGTAGTGGAAAGCAACCCGACAATGGCTAAGTGTTTGTATTTTGAAAGAGACGATGAAACTGGTAAAATCGTTGTAAAGCGAGACGATTACAAAAGAAAGAATCATATCCCAGTTCGTCCGGTTTACGTAAAAAGAGCGATACTCATAACTAAATAACAACATCAACTCCTCTTCCTCACGTAGGGAGAGGAGCGATATAAGAAAGTGGCGGGGGCTCTGGTCTCCGCCACTTTTATACAAGATAGCTAATATCAAAAAAAGCTGAACCTCAATTCTGAGATTCAGCTTTTTCTTTCGAGGTACCTAGCAGAGTCGAACTGCTCTACACGGTTTTGCAGACCGTTACCTAACCGATCGGCCAAGGTACCAAAATGTTGTTCCTTATTTGCGGTTGCAAAGGTAGGCATAATAAATCATTCCGCCAAATGTTTTTGAAGAAAAATTCATACTTTTATCAAAAAACTTTCATTTTTATTGATTCGCTCCTATTTACACATTAATATATATACCTAATTTTAGGTAAAACACACTATATAGCATAAAAACGCAGTAAAGAATGTAGGCGAATCAAACAAATATGGATAACTTTGCATTAAGCATACATCTAACAAAACATTAAAAACAATATAAAAATGACACGAACAATAAAAAAACTTGTGTTTTCGCTCTATACCATCGCTGTGGTGTGTATGGGTGCCGCCACAGTAATAGAGAAATACCAAGGCTCTGAATTTGTATCGGCACACATTTACGGCACGTGGTGGTTCGTGCTCGTATGGGCATTGTTAGCTGCCAATGCCACCGTCTATTTCCTCCGAAACCACACGAAGTCGTGGACGGGCATCACGCTCCATCTCTCGTTCCTCGTGATTCTCGCAGGAGCGTTCCTCACCCACATTAGCGCCGAACGGGGCATCATCCATCTGCGCCTCGGCGAGACCACCGACCGCTACACCGTCTTTACTGACGGCACGAACGCAAGCAGCGAGAGCCTGCCGTTCCAGATACGCCTCAATAAGTTCAGCATACAGTATCATCCCGGCACGGACGCCGTGGAGGACTACGTGTCGCAGTTCAGCATCACGAAGGACGGACAGACCGTGCAAGGACAGGTATCGATGAACCGTATATTCACTTGCGGCGACATGCGCCTCTATCAGGCTTCGTACGACAGCGACGAACGGGGCGTCTCACTCGCCACCAATTCTGACCCCTGGGGCATCCCCGTCACCTACACCGGCTATGCCCTACTCTTCCTTTCTCTCGTCCTCATGCTCTTCGATCCGCGCGGAGCTTACCGCGCTCTGCTCCGAAGCGAGCATCTCCGCAAGGGAGCGCTCCTCACAGTCATGGCTGTAGCTACGTTCTTCGGTAGCACCGCCTCCGCAGCCGACCATACGCCCCACGCCCTGCCCGAAGCGACAGCAGAGAAATTCGGCGAGCTGTTCATCCTCCACAACAACCGCATCTGCCCCATGCAGACCTTCGCCATCGATTTCACCAAGAAACTCTACGGAGCACGATCCTACAAAGGACTGACAGCCGAGCAGGTGCTCACGGGATGGATATTCTGGGGAGAGGAATGGATGAATGAGCCTATAATAAAGGTGAAGAGTGGCGATCTGAAGCAGACACTCCAGCTGCCCGACTACGTTTCGGCAGGGTTCTTCTTCGATAAGGATATGGGCGGATACACGCTCGGTCCGTACGTCAAGGAGTATTACGAGGGCAATAAGGACAAGTTTCATACTCAGGCGTCCGCCCTTGACGAGCGCATACAGTTAGTAATGGACCTCCGTCGCGGCACCCTCCTCAAGATATTCCCTATAAAGTCTGACAATGGAAAGACGGCTTGGTACGCACCCACAGCCGACCTGCCGTCGTCCCTCGACTATAAAGAGCGGAGCTACATACAGTACGTCTTCACCCTGCTCTACGACTATGCAGAAGCCAACCGCCAGGACAGCATCTGCCATACGCTTGACAAGATGCTGACATTGCAGATCAAGAACGGCGCCGCTTCCATCCCGTCAGAGAAGCAGACCACGGCGGAGCGTACATACAACAGCATTCCCTTCGCCACCATCCTCTTCGTCCTGTGCCTCACGATGGGCGTCCTCTCGTTCCTCTACACCGTGACGCGCATCTGCCGCCAATGCCGCCTCGAGAGCAACCACGACCCGCGCGCCACAAAACGCAGACGCTCCGACATCATCGTAAGACGCTTCTCACGAACTGTCATGGCAGCAGCCTTCGTCTCACTCACTTACTGCGAGTATCTGCGCTGGACCATAAGCGGCACCATCCCTATGGCAAACGGCTATGAGACGATGCTCTTCGTGGCATGGACGGTCATGCTGCTCAGCCTCCTGCTCAGCTTCCGCTTCCCCATCATGCTCACATGCGGCTTCCTAATGTCGGGCTTCTTCCTGCTCGTAAGCCACATCATCCAGATGGACCCGCAGATAACACACGTCATGCCTGTGCTCAATTCGCCACTGCTGAGCATCCATGTCAGCATCATTATGATGGGCTTCGCGCTCCTGTCCCTGACGTTCATCAATGCCATAACAGCCCTGACCGTGAAGCTGATAAACCGCGACGCCACCCGTCAGATGGCAGCCCTGCAGAGTCTCTCGCTCCTTTTCCTCTATCCTGCCGCCACCACACTCGGCATCGGCATCTTCGTCGGAGCCATCTGGGCAAACGTCTCGTGGGGCGAATACTGGGGATGGGACCCCAAGGAGGTATGGGCGCTTATCACGTTTATGGTGTATGCAGCCGCCCTGCATCCCAAGACTCTGCCCGCCCTAAGACGTCCCGTGACGTTCCACGTGTTCATGCTCTTGGCATTCCTCACCATCCTCATGACATACTTCGGTGTCAACTACATCCTTGGCGGCATGCATAGCTACGCATAACATTATTCTTATATATAATGCTAATCCCGGCAAAAACCAATCAGAAAATTGGTTTTGCCGGGATTTTTTGATTAATTTTGCAAACATACAAACACGAATCATGACACAAATCAAAAAAAACAGTATCATTGCTGCAGCATTTGCCATCGCTGCAGCCTCTTCTCTTACAGCCAATGCCCAGAAACAGACGGCTGCGCCAGCTCCCATTCTTCCTCTTCCTGAGCAGAAGCAGATTGACTGGCAGAAGATGGAGACATACGCCTTCATCCACTTCGGTCTCAACACCTTCAACGACCGCGAATGGGGATATGGCGACTCAGACCCCAAGACATTCAATCCTACACGCCTCGACTGCGAGCAGTGGGCACGCACCCTTGTGGCTTCGGGCATGAAGGGCGTAATCCTCACCGCCAAGCACCACGACGGATTCTGCCTGTGGCCGTTCGAAGGCAACGACTATAACATAAGCCAATCACCCTATAAGGACGGCAAGGGCAACATCGTACGCGAACTTTCAGACGCCTGCAAGAAGTACGGACTGAAGTTCGCCGTCTATCTCTCGCCGTGGGACCGCTCACGTGCCGACTATGCCACACCAGGCTATCTGCCCTACTTCTACGCTCAGCTCCGCGACCTGCTCACCAATTACGGCGACGTATTCGAAGTCTGGTTTGACGGAGCCAACGGTGGCGACGGCTATTACGGCGGCGCTTGCGACTCACGCACCATCGACCGCAAGAACTACTATAACTATCCGCGCATCTTCGAGATTTTAGACAGCATACAGCCGCAGGCAGTGGTCTTCGGCGACGGCGGCCCCGGATGCAGATGGGTGGGCAACGAGAAAGGATTCGCCGGCGAAACCAACTGGGCGTTCCTCCGCAAGGGCGAGGTTTATCCCGGCTACTCTAAGCACACCGAACTGCAGTACGGACATGCCGACGGCAACCAGTGGACACCGGCAGAGTGCGACGTATCCATCCGTCCGGGATGGTTCTATCATCCCGAGGAAGACGGAAAGGTGAAGTCGCCTGACCAGCTTGTCGACCTCTACTATCGCAGCGTGGGGCACAACGCCACTCTCCTACTCAACTTCCCCGTTGACCGTGACGGCCTCATCCATCCCGTCGACTCAGCCAACGCCGTACGTTTCCACAAGATCATAGAGCGCGAGCTCTCTCATAACCTCGTGGCAGGCATGAAGCCGAAGGTAAGCAACGAGCGCGGAACAGAGTTTGCGGCAAAGGCTCTCACCGACAATTCGTGGGACACATACTGGGCTACAGCCGACGGAGTGACCACAGCTGACATCACCTTCACCTTCAAGAAGCCGCAGAAGATCAACCGCATCATGCTGCAGGAGTATATCCCCCTCGGACAGCGCGTAAAGAAGTTCGTGGTGGAATATCTTGACGGCAAGCAATGGAAGCCGGTAAGCCAGAACGAGGAGACCACCACCATCGGATACAAGCGCCTACTCCGCTTCCTCACCGTAGAGACCAAGGGCGTGCGTGTGCGCATCCTCGACTCACGCGGACCCATCTGCCTCAACAATGTGGGCGTGTTCTTCGGAGGCGACGACGCACAGCTGACATGGAGCCCCACGTCAGAAGCCATCAAGTCGCTGCCGTTCTCACTCGTAGGCATCAGCGAGGCAGAACAGTCAAAGGTCACCGACCGCAACCCGCAGACCGTGATCTTCACCACCTCTAAGGAACTGATCATCGACCTCGGCAAGAACACAGAGGTGTCACAATTGCTCTATCTCCCCGACCAAAGCGACGCTCACCGCGGCTTCATCCATACCTACACCATCTCGGCATGTGACGCCAAGGGCAACGTCATCAAGACGCTGAAGTCTGACGAGTTCTCGAACATCCAGAACAACCCCATACTCCAGACCGTCACCTTCCCCGCCACCACCACCCGCTTCCTCAAGCTGAGCGCTGACCGCATGGTAAAGGATGGCGAGCAGATAGGAATAGCTGAGCTTGGCGTGAAGTAACAAGACATTCAAGAACAACAATATAAGAAGTAAAAAGATTGAGGGTGTGTCATGACTCACAGACATGAGTCTGACACACCCTTAATCATATCAAGTCTTTTATCAACCAACCGACATAAAGGACAACGGGACTCAACACTATGCATATATCACATATTGTTTTTTTCAATGCAAGCTTCATACTTCCCAGTTCCTTTATGCGAGAGTTGATCATAACTATAGTGCTAATAAAATACAAGCCATAAAGGCTCCATGTTACGGGGGACAACCATTTGACATTTGCATAATAGGTTATCATGCCGCATATTAAAAAAGCCATAGAAATCCAGTCGTGTAATATTCTCATAGTGGATACATTTCATTCAACATTTTATTTATGCATATTGCAAAGTTAGTGTATATTAATGGCATTAACGTTTAATTCGGACAAAAAGTCGTCCGGAAGCGGCAGTATTGTGAAACAAAAGACCATCTTTTGCATCAAAAATGAAACATTATATCACGATGATGTAATATAATTGTAATAAAAAATGTCTATCTTTGCATCCGAAACAATTGATAACCATAAAGTTTTAAGAATGAATTTTAGCAAACAAGCACTGTTTATGCTAATGCTGACAGGCGGCATACTCAACTGTCTGCCAGCAGCAGCCACTAAGACGGACGTCTTGGAAACAGTAAAAGATCTGATGCAAGTTAACGGAAAAGTGGTGGACGAGAAAGGCGACGCCATTATCGGAGCAACAGTAGCCGTGGACGGCACCAGTCTCAAGACCATTACCGACGTGGAAGGCAATTTCACTTTGTCGAACGTGAGGCGCGGAGCCATGATGTCCGTATCGTACATCGGCTACGAGCGCACCTTCGTAAAGGCGGCAAAGGATGTCAGCATAGAACTCAAGGAAGACGACCATCAGCTTAAGGAAGTGGTGGTCGTAGGCTACGGTCGTATGCAACGCAAGGACATAACCTCGTCAATCACGACTGTCAATTCGGACGACCTCAACAAGGGCGTATTCACCACACCTGCCGAGATGCTGCAAGGCAAGGTGCCAGGTCTTACGGTAACGACAAGCAGCAACCCTAACGAACCAAATTCATCGGTCATACTTCGCGGTGCATCCACATTGCGCGAAGGCGATGCCATGCAACCTTATTATATAGTGGACGGCATTCCGGGCGTTGACCTCTCACTCGTCGCCGCTGACGACATTGAGAGCATTGACGTGCTGCGCGACGCTACAGCCACAGCCATCTACGGATCGAAGGCAGCCAACGGCGTGATTATCGTCACCACTAAGAAAGGCAAGCGCGGCTCGGCACATGTCAGCTACAACGGATATGTGGCTATAGACAATGTGGCTAAGGACATAAAACTGGCCACTGCCGACGACCTCCGAAACTACGCCAAAGCCAACAACTTCACGCTGCCCAGCGACGAGGGGGCCAATACTGACTGGCAGAAGCAGGTGGAGCGTACGGGCATCTCGCACAGCCACAACCTTGCGGTGAGCGGAGGCAACGACAGATCGAACTATAACGTCAGCCTCAACTACGTTGACCGACAGGGCATCATACGCAATACGGACAACAAGACCTTCGGCGCTCGTGCCATGGCACAGTCGATGGTGCTCAAGGACCACCTCACGCTGGCACTCGGCATTAACGCCAACCAGACCACAGCAGAGGGTGTGGTGAACGGCATAAAGGGTATGAGCGTAACGGACGCCATGGTTTATTACTCGCCGCTGCAGCCTGTCAGAAACACGGACGGCAGCTGGTTCGGATCTACGTCCGTGACCAACTACTTCAACCCCGTATCAATGATCAATGAGGACACGCAGAAGAACGTCTACAAAAGAATGCAGATAACGGGTAAGGCTGACCTCAGAATCATACACGGACTGACGCTGAGCGCCAACTACTCATACATGGCTGACCAGAACACATACAGCCAATATCACTCCACCAAGTCGCAGATAGTGAACACTAACGGACAAGCCACACGCAACACATACCAGAACAACAAGAGCGTCTTCGAGCTTTATGGCAACTACGACACCACCATAGCCAAGATGCACCGACTGGGCATGATGCTCGGCTACTCATGGGAGGAGAACAACAACAATGACGGATTTGGACTTACAGTAAAAGACTTCTATAACGACAACCTGAAATGGTATAACCTGTCATACGCCAACAGCATCGACGGCATGGACGCCGTGGAGAGCGGAGCAGAATCGACGCTGCGTATGATATCGTTCTTCGGCAGACTTAACTATTCTTTCAACTCGAAGTATAACCTTCAAGCCACAGTACGTCGCGACGGTTCGTCAGCCTTCGGCAAGAACAACCGTTGGGGCACATTCCCTTCTGTATCAGCAGCATGGCGCCTTTGCGAGGAGAACTTCGTGAAGAACCTCAACGTATTCAACGACCTCAAGCTTCGCGTGGGCTATGGAGTGAGCGGCAATTCGCAGGGCTTCGATGCCTACACAGCCATCCGTACTTACGGTACGTCGGGATGGTTCTCGTACACCGACGCCAACGGTCAGACCTCTCAGAAGCACACGCTGGGAGCACTCAGCAACACCAACCCTGACCTTAAGTGGGAACGCACGGGAATGTTCAATGTCGGACTGGACTTCAGCGTACTCAACAACCGCCTCTCGGGTACCATCGAATACTACGACAAGCGCACAAGCGACCTTATATATGACTATCCCGTGTCGACCAACCGCTATCCTTACGGACTGATGACTGCCAACGTGGGCGACATCAGCAACAAGGGCGTGGAGATAACCATCAATGCCATCCCCGTAAAGACGAAGGCATTCGAATGGAGCACCACTCTCAATCTCTCGCACAACAAGAATATTGTTGAAAGACTCTCCAACGCCACATATTCCGTAAAATACATCGACGAGGCATCGCCTGAGCTCAGCGGCAACCACGGTGTGTACGTGCAGCGACTCATGGAAGGGTGTCCGATAGGTCAGTTCTACACCTACGAATGGGCTGGATATGACGAGAACGGCACATCACAATACTACGTGCATGACGCCAATACAGGCGAACGCACCGGCGAGACCACCATCGACCCGCAGGACAAGGACCGCACAAAGGTGGGAAGCGCACAGCCGAAGCTCACGCTCGGATGGAACAACACGCTGACCTACAATAACTGGTCGCTCAACATGTTCTTCCAGGGAGTGTTCGGCAATAAGGTGTTCAACGGACTGCGTGCGCAGGGCAACGCCATCACAATGCTGAGCCAGGGCAAGAACGTCTTCGCCGAGGCACTTACCGAACAACGCTACGGCGACGTCAACTCGCAGAAACCGTCAGACCGCTACATCGAGAACGGCAGCTACCTGCGCCTCTCATCAATGACGCTGACATACAGATTCGGCAAGATTGGCGACTGGGTGAACAATCTCTCTGTCTATGCTACATGCAACAACGTATTTACGTTGACAAGCTTTAAGGGCACCGATCCTGAAGTTAACCTCGGCGGACTGACACCTGGCATTATATGGCGAAACAACTATTATCCCCGTACACGCACGTTCATGGTGGGCATGAAGGTGAACTTCTAAACGACAAAAGCATATAAACGGAATTAACGAAACAAGGCAATGAAGAATATAATAAAAATGACATTGGCTGCGGCAGTGCTCGGCATTACAGCCAGTTGCACCGACCTGGACGTGGACGTGAAATCAAAATACACGGAATATCCCAATGATCCGGTTGCCATAGAGGGCAAGATGTCGGACGTCTACTACTCGTTCCGTCAGGCACTCGGCAACAACTATAACCGCGTGCAGACCTTCTCTTCTGACGAGGCTACGGGCGTGTCGTTCGGCACAGACTACTTTGACAAGGGCGAGAACATTCATCCCTCCATCCATAACTTCATGTCAGGCGACGACCCTGCAAACTATTGGACCGATCTGGCAAGCGGCATCACAAAGTGCAACAAGATTATAGAAGAATTTAAGGAGACTCCAAAGGTGGCTGCCCCTGCCCGTCTGATGCGTGCCTTCTATCACTTCATACTTATGGACAGCTATGGCGACGTGCCCGTGCTGGACCATCTGCCCGCTGACAATGAGGCTGTTGTGCGCAGCCCGCGTAAGGAGGTGGCTGAGTTTATTGAGAAAGAGGTGAAGGAATGCCTACCTGACCTCTCGGACAATAACGACGCTTCCACCTACGGCAAGCCGAACAAATGGATGGCTGAGGCGTTGCTCGTAAAGCTGTATATAAACTGGGGAGTGTATACCTGTGGCGACGTTACCAAGTATGACGTTGCCACAACAAAGAACAGCAAGCTGGACGAATGCGTGAAGTACTGCGACGACATCATCGGTAGCGGTCTGTTCAATCTGAACGACCCGTACCGCAAGAAGTTTATGTTTGACAACGGTCCGCAGATAAAGGACTTCATCTACGCCATGCCTTACGACAAGGTAAGCGCACAGGGCTTGCTCTACGGTCGCTACCGCGCATTCCGCCGCATTGACGACGGCGACACAGAGGGCTATTACGGCGGAAAGATGGGCAAGTCGTGCGCCGGCATCTGTGCCATGAACCCCGAATTTGCTGACCTGTTCTGTCTTGAGGGCGACGACCGCAACTATGCCGTACTCAAAGGAAAGGTGTTCATACACGACGCCATAACCGGCGAGGAGACTGACAAGCCTTACATATATAAAGGCACTCAGCTGGAACTTACAAAGACCATAACCCTGCAGGAAGGCGGACTGGCTACGCTCAACTGTGGTGCTACGCCGGACGGATGGCGTCAGGGCTATCGCTCCATCAAGTTCTATCCTAACCCTAATGAGTATAGCGCATACAACCGCTATCAGAGTAACGACGTGCCAATCTTCCGCTTCGCCGACATCATCCTCACAAAGGCAGAGGCTATAAAGCGCGGAGCCACCGCCACCAACGGCGATACGCCACAGTCGCTCTTCAATCAGATTCGCAGTTACGTGCATGCTCCCCTGCTCGACCACGACCCTTCGCTTCAGGAAATCCTCGACGAACGCGGTCGCGAATTCTTCGACGAGAACTGGCGCCGCAACGACATGATACGCTTCGGCACGTTCGAGAGCGAATACGGATTCCACAAACACAGCAATCCGGACGCACGCTTCGACAAGACATGCCGCATCCTGCCCGTCCCCGACGACATCCTCAAGGAGAACACCAACTGGGAACAGAATCCAGGATACAACAACTAATTATAGCAATTGTAAACACCCTGCCTACCACAGCAAACAATCTAACTGATAAATTACAGTTTAGCGGTTAGTTTGCTGCGGTAGGCAGGGCTTTGACAAAAACCTTTATCCACAATCCGCTTATGCTTTTCGAGCC
>OLPC01000798.1_pt1 | contig 29733 bp, 24 predicted proteins | sample 1672341 | NCBI WGS metagenome assembly OLPC01 (sample SAMEA3136673, study PRJEB25190) | human gut metagenome | reverse complement strand
TGACGATACAAAAATTTATTATTTTTTATTGTCCTCTTGACGGGGAGCATACCATAGAGGAGAAATCCTCTACCGGGGGATTTTTTGTGTGTTTAAAATTTGAGTAATTTTATTTACTTCTCTGCGCGAAGGAATGCCTCGTATCCGCGACATGTCTCGTAAACGTCGATCTTACTTACAACTTCCCACGGTGCGTGCATGTTAAGAACCGGAACGCCACAGTCGATAACTTCCATGTTCAGGTTTGCAAGGATATAAGCGATAGTTCCGCCACCTCCCTGGTCAACCTTTCCAAGCTCGCTAGTCTGGAAGAATACGCCTGCATCGTCCATTACCTTTCTAAGGTAAGCGATATACTCTGCATTAGCATCATTGCAGCCGCTCTTTCCGCGAGCACCGGTATACTTATTGAATGTGAAGCCTCTTCCACAGAAAGCACTGTTCTTTCTCTCATTTACCTCTGGGTAATTTGGATCAAATGCAGCACTTACGTCAGATGAGAGCATCTTGGAGTTTTTCAGACAGCGGCGAAGAATAAGATCGCTGTATGATGCGCTAGTCAGTGCAATAAGCTCAGCAACGATATTCTCGAAGAAACGGGAATGCATACCAGTAGCACCGTTGCTTCCAACCTCTTCCTTATCAACAAGCAGACAGCAGCTTGTATGTACAGGATTCTCTACCTTAAGCATAGCAGCAAGAGAAGTGTAGGAGCATACACGGTCATCATGGCCATAGCCCATGATCATGCTGCGGTCAAGTCCGTAATCTCTTGCAGGACCAGCCGGAACGATCTCAAGCTCAGCAGACAGGAAATCTTCTTCCTCAATGTCATACTTTTCCTTTAACATAGAAAGGATCAGCTCCTTAACAGGCTCCTTGCAGTCATCAGCAGCATTCATAACAGGACGGCTTCCAACAGTCAGATTTAACTTCTCGCCCTCGATTGCCTTAGAGAGAGTCTTTGCCATCTGATCACCAGATAAGTGAATCAAAAGATCAGAGATACCAAGTACCGGATCAGACGGATCCTCACCGATTACAACATTGACAACAGTACCGTCTTTCTTTGCAACAACGCCGTGAAGAGCAAGCGGAAGAGCAACCCACTGATACTTTTTGATTCCGCCATAGTAGTGTGTATCAAGAAGAGCAAAATCCTCATCCTGATAAAGCGGATTCTGCTTAACATCAATACGAGGAGAGTCAATGTGTGCACCAAGGATATGCATACCCTTTTCCATAGGCTCAGTACCAACTACAAATAAAGCAATTGTCTTGCCCATGTTGTTAGCATAAACCTTATCGCCAGCCTTTAATGGTGTACCAGCCTCGATACAGTCATTTAAGTTCTTGTATCCAGCAGCCTTGGCCAGACGAATACTTTCCTCTACGCACTCACGCTCTGTCTTGCAGTCGGAGATGAATTTGATATAATCAGCGCAGAGTGCATTTACCTGTGCGAGCTTTGCTTCATCGCAGGATTTCCATGCATTTTTACGTTCCATAACAAATACTTCCTTTCTTTTTTGGGAAAAATAGAGTATCCCTTATCATTCTTATTCATTATACCATAGGAAATGAAGTTTGTCTTATTAAAAGTACAAAAAATTGCAAATTCTTGTTGAATTATTTGCTCAAAAACGATACAATGTTAAATGGCAGAAGATGGTTTTAACCATTAGAATAAAAAATTAAACGGAGGACGAATATGAGTACAACATCACAGAATTCAGCAAGCAGCCGTATAAGTGCTTTGCTTGATGACAACAGTTTTGTTGAGATCGGTGGATCAGTTACTGCCAGAAATACCGATTTCAATTTGCAGAACAAAGAAACACCTGCAGATGGAGTATTAACAGGATATGGTACTATTGATGGTGCCCTTGTCTATGTTTACAGCCAGGACGCAACTGTTCTGGGCGGTTCCATCGGAGAAATGCACGCAAAGAAGATTGTAAAGCTTTACAGCCTTGCAATGAAGGTAGGTGCACCGGTAATCGGTCTGGTAGACTGTGCAGGAATGAGATTAGAGGAGGCTACCGATGCATTAGAGGCATTTGGTAAGCTGTATGAGTGCCAGGCACTTGCATCTGGCGTAGTTCCACAGATCACAGCAGTTTTCGGAACCTGCGGCGGCGGTATGGCAGTAGTTCCGGCTCTGACTGATTTCACATTTATGGAGGCAAAGAACGCAAAGCTGTTCGTTAATTCTCCAAATGCATTAGAGGGCAACAAGACTGAGAATACAGCAAACGCAGCATTCCAGAGCAGCGAGGCTGGTATGGTAGATGTAGTTGCACAGGAAGATGAGCTGTTAGAGAGCATCCGCACCTTAGTAAGCATTCTGCCGGCAAACAACGAGGATGACATGTCCTACAGCGAGTGCACAGATGACTTAAATCGTGCATGTACAGATCTTGAAGCATCAGCAGCAGATCCGGCACTTAGCCTGCCAATGATCTCTGATGATAACTTCTTCTTCGAGGTAAAGAAGGATTACGCAAAGGATATGGTAACTGGCTTTATCCGCTTAAACGGAAACACCATCGGCGCAATTGCAAACCGTACTGCTTTATATGACGAAGAGGGCAAGGAGGCTGAGACCTTCGACGGTATCTTAAGCGCAGAGGGTGCTGAGAAGGCAGCAGAGTTCGTAAACTTCTGTGACGCATTCTCCATCCCAGTTTTAACACTGACAAATGTTACCGGATACAAGGCAACAAAGTGCCAGGAGAAGAGAATCGCAAAGGCAGCTGCAAAGCTGATTTATGCATTCCATGATATGACTGCTCCAAAGGTAAATGTAATCGTAGGCGCAGCAAACGGAACAGCATCCTTAGCAATGAACAACAGTGCAGATATGACATATGCATGGCCGCAGGCTACCATCGGCATGATGGATCCAGTAAGTGCAGCAAAGATCATGTATGCAGATGAGATTGCAAAGGCAGATGATAAGAATGCTCTTATAAGCGAGAAGGCAGCAGCTTACGCTAAGCTTCAGGCAAGTGCAGAGTCTGCAGCTAAGAGAGGTTATGTAGACAGCATTATCGCTCCGGAAACTACAAGACAGATCGCTGCAGCAGCATTTGAGATGCTGTTCACAAAGAGAGAGGACCGTCCGGCAAAGAAGCACGGTACTGTTTAATCCAGAAACACAGTACCGTGTGAACACATCGCGGATTAATGATCCCCTATGTGTGTACGGGGTGGAATGAGAGGTAGATATGAAAAGAAAGTTAGCAGTATTATTAAGTGTGCTGCTGTGTGCGTTTGGGCTGACTGCCTGCTCCTCATCCAGTGCTTCTGATACAGCAAGTGAGGACATGGCTGTCTACAAGACAGAGGCAGTTGCACTCATTGATACACTTGTAAATGAGCAGAAAACACTTGACGAGTTAAAGGCTGAGGCAAATGACGAGGATGAGGCCGCTGCATTTGAGGCTGGTTTTTCAGCGTGGGAAGATGCAAAGGAAGAACTCGGCGCAGTTAGCGAGATCAAAGAGGATTCTGCTGATGTCAGCTACGAAAACCAGAACAAGCTTTATGTTGTCAGTGTAGACGGAACCTTTGACAAGCGTGATGCAGTTGTCACTGTTACCTTTGATAAGAAGGGAAATTTAAGTTCTGTTGCATTCAACGGTGTTTATACACTGGGTGAGAAGATGTCAAAGGCAGCATTAAATACCGTTATGGGTCTGGCAGTCGTATTCATTATGCTGATCTTCATCAGCTTGATCATCTACTGCTTCAAGTTTATCCATGAGGCAGAGGAAAGAGCAGCTGCAAAGAAGAAGGCTTCAGAGCCTGCTCCGGCACCTGCACCAGCACCAGTAGTAGAAGAAACAGTAGAAGAAGAGGACGATCTTGAGCTTGTAGCTGTTATTGCAGCAGCAATCGCAGCAAGCGAAGGTACCGATCCGAATGGTCTGGTAGTTCGTTCTATTAAGAGAGTTGGCAAGACAAACAACTGGAAAAGAGCATAAAAGCAGCCGCAAAGCGGCAGAAGGAGATTAAGATGAAAAATTATACCATTACTGTAAATGGCAATGTATATGAAGTAACTGTTGAAGAAGGAACCGGATCCGCAGCAGCTGCAGCACCAAAGGCAGCTCCTAAGGCAGCACCGAAGGCTGCTCCAAAGGCAGCAGCACCGGCTGGCGCACAGGGTGCTGTAAAGATCAGCGCTCCAATGCCAGGTAAGATTCTTGGTGTTAAGGCAAACGCTGGTGACGCTGTAAAGAAGGGTCAGGTAATCGTTGTTCTTGAGGCTATGAAGATGGAGAATGATATCGTAGCACCTCAGGACGGAACCGTAGCTTCTATCAATGTAACAGCAGGACAGTCCGTTGAGTCTGGCGCAGTACTTGCTACAATGAACTAATGAAGCTCCTACGTAAGTAGGTGAATCCTGCATACGCAGGAAATATACGGGAGGTATTAGACAATGAGTTATGTAACTGAAACATTAGGCAATCTAATCCACCAGACCGCGTTCTTCAATCTGTCATGGGGCAACCTGTTAATGATCCTTGTTGCACTGGTATTCTTATACCTGGCAATCAAGAAGGGATACGAGCCGTTACTGCTTGTGCCGATTGCATTCGGTATGCTGCTTGTTAACATGTATCCGGAAATCATGGCAAACCCGGAAGACACTTCAAACGGTGTTGGAGGATTACTGCATTATTTCTATATTCTGGACGAGTGGAGTATTCTGCCGTCTCTGATCTTCATGGGAGTTGGTGCGATGACTGACTTCGGTCCGCTGATCGCAAACCCAATCAGCTTTTTGATGGGTGCTGCTGCACAGCTTGGTATCTATCTGGCTTACTTTATGGCAATCCTTATGGGATTCTCTGATAAGGCAGCTGCAGCAATCTCTATCATTGGCGGTGCTGACGGCCCGACCTCTATCTTCCTTTGCGGTAAGTTAGGACAGACACAGTACATGGGACCAATCGCCGTTGCTGCATATTCTTACATGTCTCTTGTTCCGATCATTCAGCCGCCGATCATGAAGGCACTGACTACAGAGAAAGAGAGAAAGATCAAGATGGAGCAGCTTCGTCCAGTATCAAAGCTGGAGAGAATCCTGTTCCCGATCATCGTAACAATCGTTGTTGTTTTGATTCTTCCAAGTACTGCACCGCTTATCGGTATGCTTATGCTTGGTAATTTGTTCCGCGAGAGTGGTGTTGTTAAGCAGCTTACTGAGACAGCTTCCAACGCACTTATGTATATCGTAGTTATCCTTCTTGGTACTTCTGTAGGTGCATCTACCAGTGCAGAGGCATTCTTAAAGATGGATACCTTAAAGATCGTTGCACTTGGTATGATCGCCTTCGCATTTGGTACTGCAGGCGGTGTCCTTCTTGGAAAGCTTTTGTGCAAGGTTACAAAGGGCAAGATCAATCCGCTTATCGGTTCAGCAGGTGTATCTGCCGTTCCGATGGCAGCGCGTGTATCACAGAAGGTTGGTTCAGAGGCAGATCCGAGCAACTTCCTTTTGATGCATGCAATGGGACCAAACGTAGCCGGTGTTATCGGTACGGCCGTTGCGGCAGGTACGTTTATGGCAATATTTGGAGTATAAAGTTCACTCGTCAGACTGTTGTGCAAGGATCTCATGCTTGCATGAAGATGCTGCATAACGGACTGACGAAACTTTATTTAAAAACACGTATACTGATAAAATTTGGAGGTAATATAATGGCAGAGCAAGTAAAAAGGCCAGTAGGAATTACAGAGACGGTCTTAAGAGATGCGCATCAGTCTCTGATGGCAACTAGAATGACCACAGAGCAGATGCTTCCAATCGTTGAGAAAATGGATCAGGTAGGATACCACTCCGTAGAGTGCTGGGGTGGCGCTACATTTGATGCTAGCCTTCGTTTCCTGAAGGAAGATCCGTGGGAGAGACTGCGTAAGTTAAGAGCAGGCTTCAAGCATACAAAGCTGCAGATGCTGTTCCGTGGACAGAACATCTTAGGCTACAATCACTATGCAGATGACGTAGTAGAGTACTTCGTACAGAAGTCAGTTGCAAATGGTATGGATATCATCCGTATCTTCGACTGCTTCAACGATCTGCGTAACTTAAAGACAGCAGTAAACGCAACAAAGGCAATCAAGAAGGAGAACCCAAATGCTGAGGCACAGATCGCACTGTGCTACACCCTTGGTGATGCTTATACACTTGATTACTGGAAGAAGATTGCAAAAGAGATCGAGTCCATGGGTGCAGATTCTATCTGTATCAAGGATATGGCAGGTCTTCTTGTTCCGTATAAGGCAACTGAGCTTGTTACAGCTCTTAAGAGCGCAACAAAGCTTCCGATTCAGATTCATACCCACTACACCTCTGGTGTTGCATCCATGACATATATGAAGGCAGTTGAGGCTGGCGCAGATGTTATTGATACAGCAATGAGCCCATTAGCTATGGGTACTAGCCAGCCGGCTACTGAGGTTATGGTAGAGACCTTCAAGGGAACTCCATACGATACAGGTCTTGATATGAAGCTTCTGGGAGAGATCGCTGACTACTTCCGTCCGATTCAGGAGGAAGCTCTTAAGTCTGGCCGCATCAACCCGAAGGTTATGGGTGTTAACATCAAGACTTTGATGTATCAGGTACCGGGCGGTATGCTTTCCAACTTGGTAAGCCAGTTAAAGGAAGCAGGCGCTGAGGATAAGTACTATCAGGTACTTGAGGAAGTTCCGAGAGTACGTAAGGACTTCGGAGAGCCGCCGCTTGTTACTCCGTCTTCTCAGATCGTTGGTACTCAGGCAGTTCTTAACGTTCTTCAGGGCGAGAGATACAAGATGATGACCAAGGAGTCCAAGAAGATTTTAAGAGGTGAGTTTGGACAGACTGTTAAGCCATTTAACAAGGAAGTTCAGAAGAAGGCAATCGGAGACGAGAAGCCGATCACTTGCCGTCCGGCAGATCTGATCAAGCCACAGTTAGACAAATTCCGCAAGGAGGCAGCTCAGTATATCCAGCAGGACGAGGATGTACTGACCTATGCACTGTTCCCGCAGGTTGCTACTGAGTTCTTCAAGTATCGTGAAGCACAGCAGACAAAGGTAGATCCAGCTGCTGCAGATACAAAGAATAAGGCATACCCGGTATGATACTAGAGTCGAAAGCTCCAAAAGCAGCGGAGCAATTCGTGAGTATCAATAAAGTAAAATAAAGAACAAGGGACTCTTGGAAAACAAGGGTCCCTTTTTTGAAAAAAGGATTGTGTGAAAATTTTTTATGAGCAAAGTAATAGTAATAGGCGGCGGTGCCGCTGGAATGATGGCTGCATTAAAGGCAGCCGAGAATGGTCATGACGTGACACTGCTTGAGAAAAATGAAAAGCTTGGCAAAAAGCTTTTTATCACAGGAAAGGGTCGATGCAACGTGACAAATGCCTCCGATATGGAGACAATCATGAGCCAGATTGTGACAAATCCACGTTTTCTTTACAGTGCATTTTCTGACTGCAGCAACACAGATGTCATGGAACTTATTGAAAACGGCGGATGTCCGCTTAAGATAGAAAGAGGTCAGCGCGTATTCCCAGAGTCAGATAAGTCCTCTGATATCATAAGCTGCTTTTCACGCCTTTTAAAAAAGGCTGGCGTAGAAATTATATTAAATAATGAAGTAACGCATATCATCACCGAAGAAGGACGTGCAGCAGGCGTGTCACTTTCCGATGGAAAAAAAATAAGCGCCGATGCCATAGTGCTTGCAACAGGAGGTCTTTCCTATGCGTCAACAGGCTCCACGGGAGACGGACACCGCATGGCAAGAGAGCTTGGTCATACAGTGACACCATGCTTTCCGGCATTAGTGCCAGTTAACACAAAAGAAGACTGGTGCCGCACACTGCAGGGATTGTCACTTAAAAATGTTACCTTCACTGTAAAAGACGGAAAAAAGAAGCTGTATGAGGATTTTGGAGAGATGTTGTTCACTCATTTTGGCATCAGCGGACCACTTGTATTAAGTGCAAGTAGTAAAATCGTCAAAAAGCTTGATAAAAATCCGCTTTCCGCTTTTATAGACTTAAAGCCGGCGCTTACAGACGAGCAGCTTGATGCAAGACTTTTGCGAGACTTCTCACAGGAAAAAAATAAGCAGTTTAAAAATGCATTAAATGGCTTATTCCCGGCAAGACTAGCAGAGCAGATCGTCATTTTGTCAGGCATAAATCCAGACAAGGAAGTAAATGCCATTACAAAAGAAGAACGTGCCCATCTTGTTTCTTTAACCAAAAATCTCCCATTGACCATTCTTAGTGTCAGGAGTTATAATGAAGCTATTATCACGCAGGGCGGCGTCAAAGTGCAGGAAGTACAGCCAAAGACCATGGAGTCAAAGCTTGTACAGGGACTGTATTTTGCAGGCGAACTACTAGACATTGATGCCCTCACAGGAGGCTACAACCTGCAGCTTGCATGGTCCACGGGAAGCCTGGTAGGGGATAGTATTGTATAAATACGTGAATAGCGTGACAAACACTTCACCGAAACGCCTCGCAAAAGAATCGTAAAAAGAAAAGGAGACAAACAAATGGGTTTTAACATCGCAATTGATGGTCCGGCAGGAGCCGGAAAAAGCACCATCGCAAAGCTTGCAGCAAGCGAGCTTTCCTATATATATGTAGATACAGGCGCTATGTACCGCGCAATCGGTCTGTATGTATATCGTAAGCATGTGCCAGAAGAAGATACAAACGCTATTGGAGAGACTGCGAAAGAGACAGAAGTTTCCATTCGTTATATCGACGGTGAGCGCCATGTATATTTAAATGGTGAGGATGTAAGTGAAGAGATCAGAAAAGAGCATATTGGTCATATGGCATCTGTAGTTGGCGCAGTGCCGGCTGTAAGAGAGCATCTCTTATCACTTCAAAGACAGATTGCACAGGAAAATGATATCATCATGGATGGAAGAGACATCGGTACATGTATTCTTCCTAATGCAGATGTAAAGATCTTTCTGACAGCAAGTGCCGAGGAAAGGGCAAGAAGACGCTACTTAGAGCTGCAGTCAAAGGGCGATAATACGCCATATGACGTTGTGCTTGCCGATATTAAAGAGCGCGACTACCGTGACACGCACAGAGATATCGCACCGTTAAAGCAGGCTGATGATGCTGTATACCTTGATACGTCAAATATGACAATTGAAGAGGCAGCAGCAAAGGTAGTAGAGCTTGCAAAGGCGGCACGCTGATGGAAGTAATTCTGGCAAAAAGCGCGGGCTTTTGCTTTGGCGTGCGCCGCGCAGTAAACGAAGTTTATCGTTGTCTTGAGGAAGAAAATGATACACCAATCTATACCTTTGGCCCAATCATCCACAACGATGAAGTGGTCAACGATTTAAAAAATAAAGGTGTGCAGGTAGTTGATACATTAGAGTCGCTTGCAGCACTTAAAAAGGGCATTGTCATAATCCGCTCCCATGGTGTTGGCCGTGACACCGAAACAAAGATGCGTGAGCTTGGCATGCGTGTCATTGACATGACATGTCCGTTTGTAAAAAAGATTCACCGTCTTGTAGAAGAAAAGTCAAAAGAAGGCTACCAGATCGTCATAGCCGGAAATCCTGTGCATCCAGAGGTTGTAGGCATTGTAGGATGGAGCACAGACGGCGCATCAGTTGTAAAAGATGCAGAAGAAGCACAAAAGCTGGTATTAGACCCTAAAAAACCCGTTTTTGTGGCAGCACAAACGACATTTCACTACATTAAATTTCAAAATATAGTTGACCAATTAGAAAAAAAAGAGTACAATATAAATTGCGTTAACACTATCTGCAATGCAACCAGAAACCGGCAGGAGGAAGCAGCCAGCCTCGCAGCCTCAGTAGATGGCATGCTGGTCATAGGTGGGAGTCATAGCTCCAACACGCAGAAGCTGTTTGAAATATGCAAAAAAGAATGTAATAATACCCATTACATACAAACCGCTGAGGACCTAGACACCAATTGGTTTTTGACAGCAGACAGGGTGGGTGTTACAGGAGGGGCTTCAACCCCGAATATAATCATTGAGGAGGTTCTACACCATGTCAGACGAATTCGGACAATTATTAAGTGAGCAGAAAGAAGTTGCAATTAGCCAGGGCGCAGTTGTATCCGGTCAGGTTATTGCAGTAAAGGAAGACGAGATTGTCCTAAATATAGGATATAAAGCAGATGCTGTCATTAGCCGCAACGAATTTACCAACATCCCGAATGCAAATCTGTGCGACCTTGTAAAGGTTGGCGATGAGATCGAGGCTAAGGTTGTTAAGATGAACGACGGCGAGGGCCAGGTTCAGCTTTCTGTACGCAAGCTGCAGGCAGAGAGAGGAAGCAAGGTTCTTGAGGACGCATTCGAGAACAAGACTGTATTAAAGGCAGTTGTTACTGAGATCTCCACTGGTGGATTAAGCGTAGTAGTTGATCAGACCAGAGTATTTATCCCGGCAAGCCTTGTATCCGACGTATACGAGAAGAATCTTGAGAAGTACAAGGGACAGGAAGTTGAGTTTATCGTTACTGAGTTCAACCCGAAGAAGCACAGAATTATCGGTAACTGCAAGGAGTTGATCATCGAGAAGAAGAAGAAGATGCAGGAAGAGCTCTTCGCAAAGCTTGAGGTTGGTCAGACCGTTGAGGGTACTGTAAAGAACGTTACAGATTTCGGTGCATTCGTAGATTTAGGCGGAGCAGATGGTCTGCTTCACATTTCTGAGATGAGCTGGGGCCGTATTGAGAATCCTAAGAAGGTATTCAAGAGCGGTGATAAGGTTAAGGTTCTTGTAAAGGCAATCGATGGAAATCGTATCGCACTGAGCATGAAGTTCCCGGAGGAGAATCCGTGGAAGGATGCAGAAGAGAAGTTTGCAGTAGGTACTGTTGTTACTGGTAAGGTAGCACGTATGACTGACTTCGGTGCATTCGTAGAGTTAGAGTCAGGTGTTGATGCACTGCTTCACGTTTCTCAGATCTCCAGAGAGCGCGTAGAGAAGCCACAGGATGTTCTGTCCATCGGTCAGGAAATCACCGCAAAGGTAGTAGACCTGAACGTAGATGCAAAGAAGATCAGCCTGAGCATGAAGGCTCTTGCAAACGATGAGGATCAGGAATAATCTGTAAGAAATACATCAAATAAAGTGAATTTAAAAAGACCGGGTAGTTTTTTCTACCCGGTCTTTTTTTTATTAAAGCAAGCGGTTCAAGAAAATAATTCCGGCGGTGCTTCCTGCGCCTCCTCAGAAGGAACAGGTACAGCACATCTTAGTGCATCTTCTAGTACATTATGTGCATAGGCGAGAATAAAATCAGGATCAGCTATATATTCTGTAAAAAGCTGCTTGGAAGAATACTCCTCCTTATAAAGATCAAACATATCTTCATGCGAGAGCGGAAGAAAAGTACTGCTTTTCTTTGTGTAGCAGGTAGAAGCACTTGCCTGAACACGATGCTCCGGGTCTACATATTGGCCGACCTTCTTATGAACAGCGCGGTCCTCATCAGGAAGATAATAATAATCCTTATAATTATCAAAGAAATACTTTAATTCCCCGACAAAAGCACGAATCTCAATAATGATCTGGTTCGCACGGATCGATAAACGGCAAAGCGGCAGCTCACGCGTCACAGCTACCGGGACCTTAACAGAACAGTCCACCACAATAGTAAGAGAGGACGATGCAGTGCTTAAGGAATAGCCGGCAAGTGTCCACTCACTGCGGAATATATCAAGATAAGACAAAAGCGGCATAATCTGAGGAAGAGCCTTTAAATCATCCTCATTGTGAAGAAGAAGCACCTGATAAAGACGCTTATCACCAGTCTCAAGATAATCGTGATAAACAGCGATCATCTCCTTGCCGGTAGCCTGATCTAGTCTTGAAATATTTAAATAGCTTTCAAGTGTTGCAAGTTTTAAGTTCTCAAGCTGCAGAAGTGTTTTTACAGGACGCAGGTGGCGGTACAGATCAAAGCTGCGAATATTGTCAAGCACATCAGTATTAAGGCCATAGGCAGCAGCACATTTCTTTAAAAAAGGAAGATCAAAGGTTTCGCCATTAAAAGAAACAATAACCTGATAATTTTTTATAAAAGAAAAAAAGTCCTCAAGGATCTCCTGCTCAGAATTAAGCGAATCAGAAAACCACTGTCTGATATGCCACTCCATCTGCTGATGATAGACCGCACCAATCAGATAAATAGAAGAGGTAGCAGGTGTGAGTCCTGTCGTCTCAATATCAAGAAATACAAGATCCTTTAAGGGTGCAATCGCATGAGAATCATAAAATTGCGGGATCGAAAACGTTTTACTTATAACAACCATTGAAATTCACCCGTTATATAAAAAATCACATTAACTACAAATCTTAAAAATTTCTTACATTATAGCATAATAGAGGAGAGAAGTCAAACCTATTCCTATTATACGATTTGCATTAAACAGAGACATATATGTAAACTATGATTATAGATAATTACAATAAAAATAAAAAAAATCGCAAGAAAGTATGAAAAAAAACAAAAAAGGTACTTTACAAAGTGTTTGAAATGTGCTACTGTTTAGACAAGCGAAAAAAACAGCATGTTCACCAGTTCAACTGGCAACGGTGAAAACTTGGAAGGAGTATGGAATATGCAGGGAGATGACAGCAAAGAGGGCAAAGACAGCAAACGTTTAAGTCGCGCGGAGCTTCTTGAAATGCTTATTGAGCAGTCAAAAGAAGTCGAGTCACTTAAAAAGAAGGTTGACGAGCTTCAGAAACAGCTTGATAATCGGACGATTCAGTTGCAGCAGACAGGTTCGATTGCAGAAGCAGCTCTCGCATTAAACGACATATTCAAAGCTGCAGATCAGGCAGCATCCCAATACATCGAAAGTATCAAGCGTATGGAGCATGAAAAGAATGTAGAGTTCCAGGTGCTTCGCCAGAAGACACTCGATGCATGTGCTGTGATGAGAGAAGATACACAAGAGTATTGCAGACGGCTTCGTTATGAGAGCGAGGCAAAAAGAGATGCTCTGTATGCTCAGTTAGAAAAAGAAGAGATCGAGAAAAACAATTCTAGTGAAGGCAGTGATCCAAGCACATGGACATGCCTTGAGGCACCTCCCAGTGTAGGTGGAGGTGTCTCATGAAAAAAAATAAAAAACAACCACTTGAAGTGCCGCCGATAGAGGTTCTTGAAAAAGAGCTTCACAGAGAGCTTTATAAAAAGAACTACAGGAGCACGCTTCGAAGCACGGTTTATACACTTATTACAGTTGCAGCAGTAGCAGTACTGGTGGCTACTTTAGTGTTGCCTGTTTTACAGATCTATGGTACGTCCATGACGCCGACCTTATCAGATGGAGACATAGTTGTCTCTGTTTCTGGTTCGGAATTTGAAGCTCAGGACATAATTGCATTCTACTACAATAATAAGATCTTAGTAAAACGTGTGATTGCAACAGCAGGACAGTGGGTAGATATCGACGAAGAGGGAAATGTTTCAGTTGACGGAACACCCCTCGACGAGCCATACGTATTTGAAAAGGCGCTTGGCGAATGTGATATTGACCTGCCATATCAAGTGCCTGAAGGAAGAGTATTTGTGATGGGTGATCATCGAAGCGTTTCAGTTGATAGTCGAAGCACATCTGTCGGATGTGTGGCACAGGAGCAAATTGTTGGAAAATTAGTATTTTGTGTCTGGCCATTTACAAACTTTGGCCAGATCAAGTAGGAGAAAGGGGGCGTCTGTTTTGGAAAATCCGTTAAGAAAACAGATTCGTTCAATCATGAAGGATCATAAGAAACGTCAAATGTGGTATCGAATAGTCACCACACTGGCGGTTGTTGTTGTGTTTGTAACGACATATATGCTGATTCTACCAGCTATAACGATGGAAAACAAAGCAGAGTGCGGTATTACAGAGCACAAACACGACGCAAACTGTTACAGCTCGCATTATGAGAAGGAGAAAGAGCTTGCCTGTACGACAGATTCACTAGGTGTACATAAGCATACAGATGCCTGCTACGATGCAGAGCATAAGCTGATCTGTGGTTATGCAGACTTTGTGATTCATGAACATGACGCATCCTGCTACGACAAAGACGGCAATCTAGTATGCACCATTCCAGAGCATAAGCTGCATCAGCACACACCAGAGTGCTATCAGATGCAGAAGCAGCTAGTTTGCACACAGGAAGAGTCAGTTGGTCATACTCATACGCCTGAATGCTACACAAAACAGCAGGGCGCATTAATCTGTGGCAAAGAAGAGCATACACACGGCGAAGGCTGCTACGATGCAGAAGGCAATTTAATCTGCACACTAGAAGAGCATACGCACAGTGACGAATGCTACGAGTGGAATGACATACTGACATGTACGATTCCAGAAAGCGCAGGTCACACACACAGCGAAGCCTGCTATCAGGATGTGCAGGTACTAATCTGTGAAGAGCCAGCCGAGCTTCATACCCACACAGCAGAGTGCTACAAAGACGGCGTACTCGCATGTGGAAAGCTAGAATTAAAAGAGCATAAGCACAGCGAAACATGTTTCACAGAAAAGCAGGTTCTCGTAGAGACATTAATCTGTGACAGAGTAGAGCATGTACATACGGACGAGTGCTATAAAAAGAGCACCGAAGAAACAGCGACCAGTGAAGCAGTAACCGCTAGTCAGAACGAAGAAACATCAAGCGAAGACGAAAACAGCGAAACAGCTTCAATCGAAGAAACCTCAAGTGAAGAAACTTCAACCGAAGAAACTTCAAGTGAAGAAGCTTCAAGCGAGGCAGACACCGATGCAGAAGAGACAAGTACAGAAGCATCAAGCGAAGAAACAAGCTTAGAAGAAGCAAGTACAGAAGAAACAAGCATTGAAGAAGCAAGGGAAGACGAAACAGAAGTAGAGTCCGAGACTGAGTCAGCAGAAGAGGCAGAATCGGAATCCGAGGTTGAATCAGAGTCCGAAAGCGAGCCAGAGGAAAGTTCTTCCATCGAGGCAGAAAGCGAAGAAGAGTCAAGCGAGGAAGAAACCTTTGATGACATTGACAACTTGATGCTTGATGAAGAAGAACAATTTGTAGTGATGTTGACATCTTCAAATGCAGTGAAGATGGATAAAACTAATACTACGATGTTAGCTCTTTCAGGAGGAGATAAAGATAATAAAACAGAATATGATCCAAATAAACATTTGTATTATACGAGTGTGAAGCTTGATTTTGCCTTTGAGACAAAGAAGATGGGTACTAATTCAAAATATTATTTTGAATATCCAGAAGGTATTATTATTCCGGAAGCTCTATTAAATAGTCCAAAGGATCTTATTGATAGTAAACATCAAAAAGCTGGTACCTATTCTTTTGAAAAAGATGAAAATGGTAAATATAGGGTGATTCTTGATTTTGATCCAGACTATGTAAATAAAGCAGGAGATGCAATTACTGGTTTTGTTAATTTCAATGGAAGCATAGCCGAAAATAAAGGAAATGAGGATGGAAGCATTACAATCAAAGGCAGCGATGGCGTTGATTTAACTATTCCAAAGGATCAGATCACATATCCAGATAATAGTACTAATAAGTATGATATTTCAGTTACCAAGAGTGGTTCATACAATTCAAAGGATGGTAAATTAGTATACAAAGTTAATGTGACTTCTCTTAAGGGAACACCTGGAGATATTAATTTTGAGGATACTATTACAGCAAGTGGTATGACACTTGGTACACCAGAAATTAAAGTTGAGAAGGTAACGAAGCTTCGTCATTTTAATGAATTGGATAATCCAAGCAGCGGTTATTGGGATGGCAGTTCAGAAAAAGCAAATGAAATAGTTAATGTTACTAGTTCGTATGATAATGGAAAGATCAGTATGACTTTGCCAAAATTGAATGGATTTGAAAATACTGATAAAACAAATAATACGAAAGAGTATACGATGTATGAGGTAACTTATACATACGATGTAAGTAACATTACAGATAAAAATCCTATTGCAAATAATACAGTAAATGTAAGCTCAAAAGATAATAATACAACAGAAGTGAAAGCTAATGATCATGAAAAGGTTGGAATAACAAATGAGCATACCATGAGTAAGAATGGTTCGTTTGATAAAGTTAATAATCAAATTCTATGGACGATTATTGTAAATGATAACAATATGGATATTGCTAATTCTAAACTAACTGATGATATGTTTGCAAGCCTGAAAGAAGGAACTGATATAAAGGTTGATCCGAATGAAGGATACACTTTAGTCAAAGAAGGTGATAAAGTTAAAGGAATCACATTCAATGCAGTAGAAGGTGGAAGGAATACAAATAAATATACTATTACGTATTATACTGCTGCAGAAGGAACCTGGGACAAAGAAACAGTTGTAAATAATGCAAAATTCGAACCTGGTGATGGCAGTGGAGACATTGATAAAACAGGTTCTGTTGGTGTAAGCGATGGAAGCATTGCAAAGTCAGTAGGAACAGCTACTATGTTAGAGGATGGAAAAACGATTGAGATTCCATGGAAAGTGACTCTTACAATTCCGAAGAGTGGAATGAAGTCAGGTACCATCATCAAAGATGATCCGACAGTAGGAGCTAGCCATTACATGACTTATGACCAGATCGTCAACTGGGCGAAGAATATATACTGGGCTAACGGTAGTGGAACTAGATTAAGCAATGGAAATCTTGATTTAATATCTTTAGCACAGATTCAGTTCAAGGCATCAGACGGAAGTACATATGACTATAGCAATATTCTGGCAAATAAGAGTAAATTCGAAAGTCTCACTTTTACCACTTGGGAGATTAAACTTAATAGTGATCTGACATTGCCTGAAAATGCTAAGCAGCTAATCTTTGAGTACAAAACAACCGCAGATACTAGCAGCGCAGGAATTGGAACAACATCTTATAAGAATAACATTCAGTCAGAGGATAAGAATGCCAATGCGCAGTATGACTACAAAAAAGGCGGTGTAGTAAAGACAGATGAAGGCAATCAGGAAGGAACAACTGTTAAAACCAATGAAGATGGCACATTGACTTGGAAGATCAAGACAACTTTGGGAAGCGAAACCAGTACATTGACTGTTACAGATACACTTCCAAAAGGTGTAAAGTTGGTGGCTATTAAAGGTGAAGATTGGATTAATAATTTAAACAATATTCAAATTGCAGAAAATGGTACTATTTACGGAATAGAGAATAATTATCATGAGGTAACTGGTACATATACAAATGATATAGTAACTCTTAAACTTAGTATAAAAGACAACAATAACAAACTTAGTAAAGGAGCAACATATACATTTGTATTAACCTGCAAGGTTGACAAAAATGAGCTTCAGGATTATGAAAGCGGAAAACAGTATACTTTTACAAACCATGCAACTGCCAGTGACGACAAAGGAAGTATTGGAAGCGCTGATCAGACGCAGGAATGGACCGAGGAAAAGAAAACTCAGGAAATAAAAGTGGTCGATAAGAGCGGTTCATGGGATAATAACAGCAGACGCGTAAAGTATCAAATTAAGCTGAATCCTGATGGAAAGGATATTGTGGCAAGTTCCGATGTTCTGACATTAATAGATGTATTTAAGTACAGTAGAAGTGTCAGTGCGCATCCTAAAGATGATTGGAAAACATATAAGAACTATGATGTTAATGCATGGCTGCTTCCTGATACTGTAAAGCTGTATACAGCTACAAAGCTAGAAGATGGATCATTGACAAAGGGTGATCTGATTACAAATTGGAGCTGGACAGTTGAAACAGGTGATGGTCAGAATTCGTGGGAGAATAGTGGTTTAAGTACTATTAAATCTGATAATATTCCAGATAGTACACCACTAATCCTAGAATATGAGTATCAGGTTCAGACGGATATACCATCTAAGTGGGAAAGTTCAAATACCATAACCATCAGTAACAGTGCAAAGTTGGAAGGAACTGCCTACAAGGATGATGCAAGTCAGAATGATACAAAGTGGACTGTACAGGATTCAAGTGCAGGTGTTACCACAGATCGTCAATACACCATTTATAAGGTAAGCAAAGGCGATTATGGAAAGGTGTTGCAAGGAGCAGAATTTAAGCTTCAAAAATATACTGATAATGGTTATATAGAAACAGATAAAACCTATACCACTAATGAGCATGGTATTATTACAATTCAGTGGCAGAAGGAAGATAGTGATTATCGGTACGAAGCCAATACTATATATCGCCTGATAGAGACAAAGGCACCTGATGGATATGCGTTGCCTAGTCCTATGCAGATAGAGAAAAATGCAATATATTTCTACTTCTCAGATACCTTAGATACAACACATGTGTTGCCAGAGTCACTTCCAAAGGGAGCTTGGGACCTGTCAAAAGCATCACAGATTTCTTATGTAGAAAACGAGGAGCAGAATGTAAAGGTAGACATTCAGAAAAAGTGGATGTATACAACTGAGGATGGTCAAGAAAAATATGTTGCAGCATGGGAAAGCCAGATTGACGTAGCTTTGTATAGAAAGGAAAGCACAAAAGATCCGGCGGATGAGAGTAAGGAAGTTGCAATATTGAATACAAATATGAATGGAAGTGTTAGTAGTAAAGAGTATTCAATAGGAACAATAGTTGGTTTTACAATTGTGAAACAAGGTAATCAATGGTGGATTCCAGATGCACCTGTTGTTAAATGGAATAATCAAGATGCAGATCCTTTAGAAACGATAACTGGAAGCGAAGATAATGGATGGACTTGGACTCGAACGTATAGTTTTACGTTAAGTAAAGGCGAAAACTACATTTATTGTAGTGAAAATGTATCAATTAATAAGCTTCAAGAACCAACACCTGATGAAGGCATTTTGATAAATACCTATACCCTCAATGCAGATAACAACTGGAGAGTATCTGTTGACAAATTGCCGAGAAATGGTACTAAAGATGGTAAAAATGTTTATTACACCTACTACATTAAAGAACTTACTCAAAAGGAAGGCGTTAATGTAACCTACAACAACAATAATGGAATTACTTCTGGCACAATAACAGTTACAAATAAAAAGCCAGAGCCGAAAGAGTATGTTCTCCCAGAAACCGGTGGAACCGGTACTTATTGGTATACCATGGGCGGCGTGCTCCTAACAGCAGGGGCAGCATTCCTGATATATAAAAAACACATGCAGAAAGGAGGCAAGAGAATTTGGTAACAAATTCTCTAAACTCCCCAAGCATGGGGAACCCTCAATATACGCAATTTCTACGCATTATTCAGAGGGAGGGCATAGCCCAAAAACAAAAAAGGATAGGAATAGAAAAGAAAGCGAGGAAGCAAAATATGAAGAAAATGAAAAAAGTCATGGCTCTGTTACTCAGCTTAGTCATGGTACTTGCAATGAGCGTAGTAGCATTTGCAACAGAACCAGGTAGTCCGGCAACAAGTGGTACTTACACAATTACAATTAACAACAGTAAAACTGGTCATACATATGAAGCATATCAGATTTTTACAGGTACATTAAGCGAGGATACCTTATCTGATATTCAGTGGGGTGATGGCGTTAGTGATGCTGGACAGACTGCATTAAAAGCTGCAAGTGATAAGGCCGCTACTTTAACTACTGAAGCACAGGCAGCAGCGTTTGCAAAGGCCGTAGCTCCATATTTGCAAAATGCTCACGAGAGCAATTATGCTAACGATGTTTATACAATTAGTGGATTACAAGCAGGTTATTATCTTGTTAAGGATAGAAACAATACATTAACTAGCGCAGATGATTGTTATACAGCATATATCATGCAGGTTGTTAGAAATGTAACAGCTACTCCTAAGGGAGAAAAGCCATCTGTTGAAAAGAAAGTTCAGGAAAATGTAAAGACAGATAATACTACTGGTGGTTATGGAGATCGTTATAATGATACCGCTGACTATAATATCGGTGATGCAGTTCCATTCAAGCTGATTGGTACTGTACCGGATATGAGCCAGTATGCAAAATATAAGTATACTTTCCATGATACTTTATCAAATGCATTTTATCGGCCAATCACAATATCTGTTTATGTTGCATCAGATAAAGCAGGCACTGATAAGATGCCAGTTACAGATGGATTTACACCAAATATAGTAGTTAATACGGATAAAACAGTTTCAATTACAGTTTCAACCGACGATTTAAAAACAATTAAATATACGAAAGGTGCTGAAACTGAAACTGGAGTACAAAAAGGACAGTATATCATTGTTGAGTATAAAGCTGTTTTAAATTCCAATGCTCGCGTTGGACAAAAAGAACCTGGAAATACAAATGAAGTATATTTAACTTATTCCAACAATCCAAATCAGAGTGGCGATGGAGCACCAGAAGAGGGTCAGACTCCTGTTGATAAGGTAATTGTATTTACATATGAATTAGATGTAAATAAGGTTGATGGAGCAGACAATAAGAAGTTGGAAGGCGTTACCTTTAATTTGTATAAGAAAGAAAATGATGTAAAGAAATATGCGCAGGTAGTTAACGGAAAGCTTGCTGGTTGGACTGAAACTGAAGCAGAAGCTACTGAATTAAAGACTGATACAGACGGTCTTATCAAGGTAGCAGGTTTGGATGATGGTACTTATTATATCCACGAGATTAAGCCACTTGCTGGTTATAATAGCATTGCTGATGTAGAGATTGTAATCACTGCTGATACATCAAATGGACAGAGCGGTAATGGTGCTGTTTCTGAGTTAGTAAGCATTGATGTAACTGCAAATGGTGTAGCTGGAACTGGTAATGCGGCTGCTGGAACAGCAACAGTTACTATTGCAAATAATAAGGGTTCCAACCTTCCATCCACTGGTGGCATGGGTACCACAATCTTCTACGTTGTTGGTTCTATCCTTGTTCTTGGCGCAGCAATTCTTCTGATCACCAAGAAGCGCATGAGCGCACGCTAATTGTTTTGTCAGCACGATTGATTCGTTAATAATTAATCAGTTAAACAGAGCAAAAAAGTTATTTGTGCGAGAGATGACTATCATTACGTAAACGGTAGCCGAGGCTCCTTCGTAGAACATCCGGGTAACACAAAGATAACACAAAGAAACAAACTAGGTTGCAATCGGATGCCTCTTTTGAGGCATCCAGATACAACCGTGAGGAGAGCTTATGAAGTGGATCAAAAAAAATATGACTACCATCTTATTACTCTTGATTCTCTTGGTAGGTCTGTCCTTGCTGCTGTATCCGACCGTCAGCGATTATTGGAACTCGCTGCATCAGTCGAGAGCAATTGCCACATATGCACAGGCAGTTGCCGAAGTAGATGATAAGCAGTATGAGCACATGTGGGATGATGCTTACGAATATAACCAGCAGCTTAAAAGTAAGTCAAACCGCTGGATCATGACAGACGAAGAGCGAGAAGAATATGAATCACTGTTAGATGTCAGTGACAACGGAATCTTAGGATACATAGAAATTCCAAAGATCAAGGTTTCGCTTCCAATTTATCATGGTACAGACGAAGGTATCCTTCAGATTGCAGTTGGTCATATCGAAGGCTCATCGCTTCCAGTTGGAGGACCGGGAACACATGCCGTATTATCAGGACACAGAGGTTTGCCATCTGCTAAGCTTTTTACCAATTTGGATGAGTTGGTAGTAGGCGATGAATTTTTAATTCGTGTTCTGGATGAAACATTGACATATGAGGTAGATCAGATTCGGATTGTAGAACCGGATGATCTGTCAGATCTGGAGATTGAAGAAGACAAAGACCTGTGTACACTGGTCACTTGTACACCATATGGAATCAATACGCATCGTCTTCTAGTTAGAGGACACCGCGTAGAGACAAAGGCAAGCGCAAGTGCCATTCGCGTAACAGCGGATGCGATTCAGATAGAACCAAAGTTGGTTGCACCAGCCGTAGCAGTGCCGATTCTAGTAGTGCTGTTGATCTGGGTTCTCTTGCATAGCCGCAAGAGAAAGCGATAATAGGAAGGAGACAAGAGGGTATGAAAAGTATGAAAGTAAAGCGATATTTGCAAGGCCTGTTATTGATAATATGTCTGCTGGTAACATCATGCGCACAGATTATGGCAGTAAATGCAGATGAGCAGGATGTTTCATTGGAGATTACATTGGAGGATGAATCTACTCCTATGGAGGGCGTTATCTTCAGCATGTATCAGATCACAGACGGCATCACGGCACCAGACGGACAGTCATTAAAGTTTATGCCTGATTTTGAAGATTGTGGTTATAAGACAGATGTGAAGACTGCAAAAGAGCTGGTTGCACTGAGTAGACGCTTAAAGATCTGGATAGATGAGAACGACATTCAGCCGACCTATACACTGGCAACAGATGTGACAGGACGCTGCAGTATTTCTTCTATTCCATTTGGTATGTACCTGATTGTTCCAAGTTCCTATGATGATTATGGCCCAGTAGTTATGTCACTTGTATTTCTTCCGGGACGCGATGCAAACGGCGATTTGATCTACCAAAACCGTATTATTCCAAAGCATTCTATTCCAGAAGAGGATGAGCCGGACGGACCAACCAATCCGCACGAGAGTAATTCAACGACACCAGAAGAGACAAGTCCAGAAGAAACAACTTCAGACGAGAGTACGTCATCTGAAGAAGAGACAACACCGTCAGAGCCAACAAGCCCAGCGGAGTCAACGACACCGTCAGAGAGCAGAACACCGGAAGAAGAGTCGAGTCCATATCAGCCAACGACTCCGGCAGCACCAACGACACCAAGTCAGACAACACCAACCACAGCACCACAAACAACAGCACCGCAGCCCACCACACCGCCAGAATCACCAAGACGTATCCTCGGTATCGAAGATCCAACAGGACGCATCGGTATGATGATGGTCACAGCAGGCGTAGGACTAATGGCAATCGCAATTGTGCTGATAGTAAGAAGAGAACTGAAAAAATAAAATTTGTGACAAAAGTTAAATATAGGTTTTTTATTGACCGTCCACTATAATAGTAGTGGGCGGTTAATTTTTTTGGTCCGCCTTCATACACTCCAGCTTTGCTTGACTTTGCGCATGTAAAAGTGTACAATAACAGCAGAAAATTTGGAGGTGAATTTAGTGCTTAGAAAGAAGGAAGATGAGAAATACTTTAAAATCGCTGTCACGGGAGTAGCCATCCTGCTGATCGGGATGGTCTGCTTCTTTTTGTTTTATCGAATCCGCGGATTTGGCGCCTTTTTTCATGATCTGATAGGCATTTTGGAGCCGTTTATCTATGGTTTTGTTATTGCTTATGTGCTTAGGCCGACATGTCGCTGGTGGGAGAAAGAATTAAGGAAGCTTTTAGTGCGCGCCCATGTAAAACATGCGCAGGGAATTGCATCTGCACTGGCAATCACATTTTGCGAGCTTTTAACACTTACTATTGTAACTGCATTATTTATGCTTGTAATTCCTCAGGTTATAACAAGTATATTGTCGCTTGTAAGTGTGCTGCCAGATCAACTTGACAACAGCAATAAGTGGCTTCACGATATGTTAGAAAAATATCCGACTATGCAGCAAAGCTGGGATGGTTTATATGCAGAGCTGTCCACACGTCTGCGTGAATGGTTAAAGACAGATTTGACACCGATGCTTCAGACTATAATCAACGGTCTTAGCAATCAGGTAGTAAATATTGTTGGTTTCTTAAAAAATGCATTTTTAGGATTGATCGTTTCTATCTATCTGCTTGCAGGACGAAAACGTTTTCTTGCGCAGGGCAGACTGATTCTTTACGGTGTTTTTAAGGAAAAATGGGCAAAGCTGATTGAGGATGAAATCATTTATGCCGATAAGATGTTTAGCGGCTTTTTAATGGGTAAGCTTGTTGATTCACTGATTATTGGAGTGATCTGTTTTATTGGAACGTATATGATGGGAATTAAGTCAGCACTTCTTGTCAGTGTCGTTGTCGGTGTGACAAATATAATTCCATTTTTCGGACCGTACATTGGTGCAGTTCCATCAACTCTTTGGCTGCTTCTGGAAAATCCGCTTCATGCATTTTATTTTTTGATCTTTGTTATTGTCCTTCAGCAGATTGACGGAAATATTATTGGACCGAAGATTCTTGGTAATTCCACAGGATTGTCTAGCTTTTGGGTATTGTTTTCTATCTTATTCTTTGGCGGACTTTGGGGCTTTGTCGGCATGATTATCGGCGTACCGTTCTTTGCAGTTGTCTATGATGTTATCACAAGACTTGTCATGAGAGGACTTCGCCGTAACCAAAGAGACGATATGTTGATGGCATATGATGAGCAATATGTCAAAAAGTCAAAAATAACGCCGCGGCAGGAAAAGCTTTGGTCAGAGGAAGAAGAAAAGCAGGAGATGACACAGGAAAAAACAAAGCAAAAAGAACAGTCAGAAAGTATTATAAATGAAGGCGAGTCAGACGAGGACAGAAAGGAACTTTAATGGCAACAATACTTGAATGCAGTGAGCTGACGAAAAAATATGGTTCACACAGAGCGGTAGATAATTTGAATCTGCAGATTGAACGTGGTCGTGTCTATGCGCTGCTTGGTCCAAATGGAAGCGGAAAGAGTACGTTTATGAAGATGGCGGCAGGGCTGATTCATCCAAGCAGCGGCAAGATTTTATTTGAGGGGGAATCAGTTGGTAAAAATAGTAAGGCAAAGACAGTCTATATGCCGACAGAATCGTATTTTTACTCATATATGACATGGAAGGATGCCGGTCATTATTTTTCAGACTTTTATGAAGATTTTCAGCCGCAGGTATATGAACAGCTATTGTCAGCATTTTCATTGGAACCTAAAATGAAGATTTCAAAGATGTCTTCTGGTATGATGGCAAAGGGTAAGGCAGCGCTCGCACTTTCGCGTGATGCAAGTCTTATTATGCTTGATGAGCCGCTAAATGGCATTGACATTATTGCGAGAGATCAGATTTTGGAAACGATTCAAAAGCATTGCTCTCCAACGAAAACGCTTCTTGTGTCAAGTCATCTTGTCGATGACTTAGAGCGCATGACAGATGATGCTATATTTATGAAAAATGGTGGTCTTGTCATGTGTGGCAAGGTGGATGAGCTGACAAAACATCACGGAAAAACAATGACAGAGCTTTACAAAGAAGTTTATAGCGACTGTGTGATGTGATCATTTGGAGGACAGAAAAATGTTTCGTTTATCAAAGTATGAGCTTCGTAAAAATAGAACGGCACTATTTGTTTTGCTTGCAGGACTGGCAGCGCTGCAGATTTGCTTTTTGATTGCACTTCGCGGAAAGACGCAGGACTATGCAATCATATGGTCAACTATTCTTGTTTTGTATGCAGTAGTGTGCTATTTTGCCGTGTTTATTTTTGCAATTACTAATTATTATAGGGAAATTAATTCAAAGACAAGCTATCTTGTGTTTATGACGCCTGTGAGCGCTCTTTCCATAATATTGTCAAAGATGCTGACTGTTCTTGTGCTTGGAGTGATACTTGCGGCAGCGCTTGGTGCACTGGGATGGCTTGATTTTTCACTGTTTTTAAATCACTATTCCGTGTATAAAAGCATGGGTGAGGTGATTTCAGAGGTAATGAAAAACTTTGGAATTGATACAGTACAGGTAGCATCAATGGCGCTGTTTGGTATTATTACGTTTCTGCTTTCTGTGTTTTCTACAGTGGCTATGCTTTATCTTTGCATTACACTGGCGGCAACACTCTTGCAAAACAGTAGATTGAAGCTTGTTGTTACGATTGCGCTTTTTGTGGCTGGCATATATGCAGAGTCAAAGATTCAAGGCGTAATTACAGATCTGCATCCGATGGTATATCGTGATACAGTTGATTTGATTTATCTTTTGCAGCAGTCATGGCCATATGCACTTGCTAATCTGGCTGAGCTGGCACTTTTTATGATTCTTACAACGTGGCTTTTGGAAAAAAAGCTGTCGCTGTAACATGTGTTAGATAGGCAGCTGCATTTTTATGGGGAAAGATGAAATGGTTGATGTAGAAGAGTTAATGAGTAAAATTAAATCCGGTGTTTGGAGTACACAGGATGCATTTAATTGTACACAGGATTTAGAGCAGGAGTATCTGCAGAGCAGTAAGACAAAAGAGTGGCGTGAAGATTATAGTCTTGCCGTGTATTTTACCAGCTATGGTATCTTTGCCAGCAGCTACCGCGAGTGTGTATTTCCTATGATTGAACTTTGCCAGAAGCTGTTGGAGGACTGTCCTAATTCGGCAGATCAGGCATTGTATTATCTGGCGCTTATGCGTCTTTATTTCGTAACTGGTTTTCAGCCTAAAATTGTGGAATATGGACTTAAATATGTGGAGACTGGCTATGCAAACAGAATGAATTTAAAATCTACCTATAATAGTATTGTAGTTGCTTTTACAGAGAATGATCTGTTTGAAGAGGCATTATATTATCTGGAAAAAATGATTGACGTTACAAGAAAAGATCCGGCAGCAGAAGGAGTGGATTTTTGGAATAGTGATATTATCAATGAAATTGTGTACCTTGACAGTCTTGTATATATTAAAATTGGACTCGGACAGCTTGATGATGCAGCTGATGCGGCGAAGGGCTTAGAGAAACTGATTAAAACGAAGGTGCCTGATGATCAGAAATCATTTTTTGACATTCAAAAAGAGTTTACCTGTCTTTATCTGCAATTGTATATGCAGCCGCAGTCAGAAGAAGTGGCAGATGAGTTTGTTCATTATATTAATAAGCTGCAGTCATCAGGGTTCGCACAGAGCGGAATTTCATTTTGTATCAGATATTTTGCAGAATTTATGAAGCTTCTTCTTGTTAAGAATCGTTTTTCGGATGTAATTGAAATTGGAAAATTTCTTGCTAAATCAGAACTGTTTACTGGTAGTACAAGCATGATCTACAGCCTTATGATGAAGGCATCTGAGCAAATGCAAAATTCCAGACATCCTAGTGAGTATGAGCAGATTAGCAAGCGCTATATTGAGGTGTTAGAGCAGGAACAGAATAATTATAATGCTATGGTGCGTTCTTTGACGCAGGAAGAGCTTCGTCTTATGCGTCTTAGAAAGACGATGGCAAGAGATTCACTTACGGGCTGTCGAAATCGCGCTACATTTGAGATTGAGGGAGTGCGTTATCTTAGCGATCACGCAGAGGGATGTCTTGTATTTATTGATTTGGATTTCTTAAAGGAAGTAAATGATAAGTATGGTCATGAAAGTGGAGATCAATATCTGCTTCAATTTGCTAAGATGATGAAAAACGCATTGAGCCACAATGAGTTTTTGTACAGATATGCAGGTGATGAATTTATTGTGCTGTCTAACCGCAGTAAACTTAAAATAGAAATGATGCTTGATGAGCTTTTAATGAAGAATCCGATTGTGTTTATGCTGCAGGAAGAAGCGCGCCACATTAGCTTTTCATACGGAGTGGTAGAATTTGGTGAAATGCCGGGCGATATTTATACGATGATTCGTGAGGCAGATCACAGAATGTACCAGTGCAAGACAAAAAATCATAGTCGGCTGCAGAAGAGGGAGAACACAATATGAATTATGCAGAAATTAAGGAATATGACATTGCCAATGGTCCAGGTGTGCGCATGACGCTTTTTGTGAGCGGATGCCGTCATCACTGCAAAAATTGTTTTAATGAGATTGCGTGGGATTTTAATTATGGCAATTTATTTGATGAAACAGTGGAGGATGCGCTTGTAGAGAAACTAAACAGCAGCGTTGTTAGAGGACTTACACTGCTTGGAGGAGAGCCGCTTGATCCATCTAATCAGCCTGGAGTATTAAAACTGCTTCGAAAGGTTAAAAAGCAATGTCCCGGTAAGGATATTTGGTGTTATACTGGTTATGTGTGGGAAAAGGACGTTTGCGGATGGATGAGCGAGCAATGTCCTGAAACAAAGGAAATTTTATCGCTGATTGATGTTTGCGTGGATGGTCCTTTTATTGAAGCACGCAAAAATATTTCACTTCAGTTTCGTGGTTCTGAGAACCAGCGCCTGATTGATGTTTCGAAAACACTTCAGACAGGAGAAGTTGTTTTGTGGACAGAATAAAAATAGAATATATTTACTTGGCAGCGATTATTGCTGCATTTGTTGCAGTACTTATAATTGGATTTTTTCTGCGCCGGAAATTTCGCAAATATCAGCCAGTTCAGGATGGATTGGAATTTGAAGTATTGTGTACGCAGATTTTAACGGCGAAAGGATATGAGAATGTAGAACTGACACCAACAACAGGAGATTATGGCGTTGATATATTTGCAGAAAAGGATGGAGTGCGCTGGGCATTTCAGTGCAAATATTATACTAATCCAGTTGGGGTGCGCGCTGTGCAGGAAATTTATAGCGGACGCGATTTTTATCATTGCATGGTAGGTGTTGTTATGACGAACAGCCGCTTTACGAAGAATGCGGTGACGCTTGCAAATGAGCTGAACATTCTTCTTTGGGATGGAAACATGCTTGATAAATTGCTCCTTTAAAAGATCAGCCCGGAAGTTTTTGCTTCCGGGCTTTTATCATGGGATAAGATTGTAGTGTACCAGTGCATTTTCAATTCCGTCATCGAGAATATCAGTTGTGACATATTCAACGTGAGAGCGAAGAGAAGGAGTTCCGTTTCCCATTAAAATACTGTGCTGTACATAATCAAGCATTGGAAGATCATTCATGGAATCGCCAATTACATAGCAGTCATCTAGTGACAGTCCGAAGCGGTCTGCGAGAAACTGAATGCCAGTTGCCTTGCTGTAGGCATGCATACAAAATTCACCGAATCCGCCGCCTCGATTAATGTAAGTAAACCATGGAGATACTGCCTTTACAAAGGAAGCACTGTCGCTTTCTGGCGTTTCCCAGGTAACAAATTTGTTAAAGCATTTATTTGGAATATCTACATTCTCTCTGTGGTTTGGGAAGCGGTCATAGAGAGATTGTCTGGAAGCATTCATAGGTATGGACAGATCAAAATAAAAATAATCTGGTCCCTCAAGCAAAAGCTCCATATGATAACGGCGGGCTGCATCAATAACAGCAGCATGCGCCTCAGAAGGAACTGTAGCAGTAAGAAGGTGTTCGCCACGGTATAAGATATGAGCACCGCAGGCGCATACATAGCCATCAAAGCCAATACGAAGAATGTATGGCTGCTCAATTACATTAAATAAGGTACGTCCGGAATTAATAAATGCCAGATGACCGCGGCGGCGAAGTTCCTGAATTGCATAGACAGTGCTCTCCGGGAGTGTTTGATTGCCATCTTCAGTAATCAGCGTGCCGTCAATATCAAAGAAAACTATTTTTTGCTTCATAATAAAAATCCTTTCATTTGAAATGCGAAAAAAGAATGCCTGCATTCTAGGGGAAATTATAAATTGTTTGTCGAAAAAAAACAAGAAGAATTTTGAAAAAAAGGAAAAAAAGTGGTTGACAATTGGCGAAAGGAGTGGTATTATATTCAACGTTGCAGCGAACAACGGCAACACAACAATGACAACTTAGAAACAATTTGAGAAATTTTACGAATAGAGAAATAATTTCTTAAAAAGAAACAAAAAAGTTGAAAAAAGTGCTTGACAAACGCAAGCAACTGTGATATATTATATGAGCTGTCGCTGAGATGGCAAAGAAAAATCACAAAGAACCTTGATAATTGAACAGTATAACCAACCCTGAA
>OLPC01000782.1_pt1 | contig 30014 bp, 24 predicted proteins | sample 1672341 | NCBI WGS metagenome assembly OLPC01 (sample SAMEA3136673, study PRJEB25190) | human gut metagenome | reverse complement strand
AAACACCGTAAAAACAGCCAACCTGAACTCTAGAATCAATTTTTATTTTGTAACAAGTTTTTACCGTTTTGACAATATTTGCATTAGCAGACATCAAGGCATGAAGGACAAGATTTTTGACAAGAAGACTTTTCTAATGACCGATTTGGGCTTAATTCTATAATTATCTGATTATAAGGCTTGTGCTGCGGAGGCCGGAGACCTCCGCTACTATTTTGCCGCAGTCAGCCTAATGCGCTTCCAACCAATTCTTACCCCATCCTGAGTCTGCCACGAGTGGCACCTGGAGAGGATAGGCGTTCTGCATTTCCTCCAATACAATTCTCTCCACCTTCTCCTTTTCCTCAGGTATGACGGAGAAGTTGAGTTCGTCATGCACCTGGAGAATCATCCTCGACCTTATTCCTTCCTTGCGGAAACGATCGTAAATCTTCACCATAGCAATCTTAATGATGTCAGCGGCTGAGCCTTGTATGGGCGCGTTGATGGCGTTGCGCTCGGCAAAGTTGCGCACGGTGGCGTTGTGCGAGGTGATGTCCGGCAGATAGCGGCGGCGATGGAAGAACGTCTCGGCGTAGCCGTGCTCGCGGGCAAGCTCCTTGGCCTTCTCCATGTAGGCGTGCACCTCTGGGAACGTCTCGAAGTAGCCGTCGATGAGTTGCTTTGCCTCGTCTCGGCTGATCTCCAGTCGTTCTGCCAGACCGAAGACCGTGATGCCGTAGATGATGCCGAAGTTGGCTCGCTTGGCTTTCGTACGCTGGTCGCGACTGACGTCCTCTATCTTCTCCTTATAGATGCGTGCGGCGGTGGCGGCATGGATGTCATAGCCCTCGCGGAACGCCTCTATCATGTTCTTGTCGCCGGAGAGATGAGCCATTACGCGCAGCTCTATCTGGGAGTAGTCGGCAGAGAAGAACAGCTCGCCCGGTTCGGGGATGAAGCACTTGCGAATCTCCTTGCCGTCCTCGCCGCGAACGGGGATGTTCTGAAGGTTGGGGTCGGACGAAGAAAGGCGACCCGTAGCCGTAACTGCCTGATTGAAAGACGTATGGATGTGACCCGTACGCGGATTGATAAGCTTCGGAAGAGCGTCGACGTAGGTGCCGAGGAGCTTCTTCAGACCGCGGTGTTCGAGGATGTCAGCCACGATGGGAGCCTTGGAGCGGAGCTGCTGAAGCACCTCCTCAGATGTGACGTACTGTCCGGTCTTGGTCTTTTTAGGCTTCTCCACAATCTTCATCTCGCCGAAAAGCACTTCTCCCACCTGCTTCGGCGAGGCGATGTTAAACTCATGTCCGGCGAGCTCGTAGATGTTTCGCTCTATCTGCTTCATGCGTTCGGTGAGCACCTTGGACGTTTCGGCAAGGGCTTCGGTGTCCAGACGCACGCCCGTGGTCTCCATTTCGGCAAGCACCGGCACCAGCGGCATCTCTATATTGTAGAACAACTGCTCCACACCAGCTTCCTTAAGACGCGGCTTCAGCACGTTGTAGAGGCGCAGCGTGACGTCGGCATCCTCAGCGGCATAGTCGCAGACGGAGGCAGGGGAGAGGTCGCGCATGCTCTTCTGACCTTTTCCCTTCGGTCCGATAAGCTCGTCGATGTGGACAGTCTGATAATTGAGCAGAGTTTCGGCAAGGATGTCCATGTTGTGCTTCTGCTCAGGCTGGAGCACGTAATGGGCAATCATCGTGTCGAACATGGGCGCTGAGAGGCGAACGCCGTAATTCATGAGCACTTCCATGTCGTACTTGATGTTCTGTCCTATTTTCAAAATTTCGGTACTTTCGTACAACGGTTTGAATATATTAACAATTCTTTCCGCTTTTTCACGTTCAGCCGGAATTGCCACGTAAAATGCCTTTCCTTCCTCTACGGCGAAGCTCAAACCCACGAGTTCGGCGTCAATCGGGTTGACAGAAGTGGTCTCTGTGTCTAGACTGAGAATTTGTTTTGTAACAAATAAATCAAATAATTTGCGTGCATCCTCTTCTGTTTCAATGAGTTGATAGTCGTGTGGGGTGGTTTTTAGGCTCTCATACTTCGAAAATTCCGCGTCAACTGAATGGTTGGTCGGATTTTCTGCAAATAAATCGAGTTGAGCGTTAACAGTTTTTTGCGGTTGTTGAGGCTTCTTTACAAATTTGTCAAGCAGACTCTTAAACTCCAATTCCGTGAAGATTTCTGTGAGTCGCTTCATGTCCGGCTCCTTCAGCTTGAGCGCATCAAGGTTGAGCTCCACGGGAACGTCGGTTCGGATGGTTGCGAGGAACTTCGACATGCGGATGTCCTCAACGGCTCCCTCCACCTTCTCGCGCAGCTTGCCCTTTATCTTTGACGAATTGGCAAGCATGGCGTCGATGCTGCCAAACTCGCTGATGAGCTTGGCGGCAGTCTTCGGACCCACGCCCGGACAGCCGGGGAAGTTGTCAGCCGAGTCGCCCATGAGCGCAAGGAGGTCGATGACCTGGTCGGGGGAGGAGAGGCCGTACTTCTCGTTCACCTCCTTCGGTCCCATCGTCTCATATCCTCCTCCGTGACGCGGACGGAAGATGAAGACATTGTCGCGTACCAGCTGACCGTAGTCCTTGTCAGGTGTGAGCATATAAGTCTCGATGCCGGCGGCTCCAGCCTTGGTGGCAAGCGTGCCGATAACGTCGTCCGCCTCGAAGCCGTCTGCCTGCAGCACGGGAATGTTCATGGCAGTAATGATATCCTTGATGACGGGTACGGAGGCGCGGATGTCCTCAGGCGTCTCCTCGCGTTGCGCCTTATAGGCAGGGAAAGCCTCGTCGCGGAACGTCTTGCCATGGTCGAACGCCACGCCGATATGCGTGGGATGCTCCTTGGTGAGAATCTCGTTGAGAGTGTTCACGAAGCCCATGACGGCAGAGGTGTTCATACCCTTGGAGTTGATTCGCGGGTTCTTTATGAACGCATAATAAGCGCGATAGATGAGCGCGTAAGCGTCGAGAAGGAATAATTTGTCCATTTTGTTCAATTAGTTGACAAGTTGGCTGGTAGACACATACACTCGTATACCAGCCAGCTTTATTTATATTTATTAGGTGTAAAATTACAAAAAAAATGTCACTAATAACGGCAAAATAACTAACTTTGTACGAAATATTATAACACAATGGATTATCTGTCAATCATTAAGCACCCGATAGAGGCGGAGCTCGCCGATTTTGTTAGTCTTTTCAACCAGTCGCTCTCACACGAGGATGGGTTGCTGGGTAGTGCGCTCGAACATATTCGCAAGCGTGCAGGCAAGCGTATGCGCCCGATACTGATACTTCTTATGGCGCGTAATTTCGGACAGATAACTGATGTCACGCAGAACGCTGCCGTAGGTTTGGAGCTGCTTCATACCGCTTCGCTCGTACATGACGACGTGGTGGACGAGAGCGAGGAGCGTAGAGGACAGGCTTCGGTGAATGCCACGTACGATAACAAGGTGGCTGTGCTCGTGGGCGACTATATTCTCTCCACGGCTCTACTTTGTGTGGCAAGAACTCATTCAGAGCAGATTGTCACTTACCTTGCAGAACTGGGTAGGACGCTGAGCGACGGCGAGATTCTGCAGCTCTCCAATATTGGTCGTAAGGACATCTCAGAGGACGTCTATTACGACGTGATAAAGCAGAAGACAGCGGCGCTTTTCGAGGCGTGTGCCGGCATCGGAGCGTTGTCGTCAGGAGCGTCTGAGGAGGACGTGATGGCTGCCAAGCAGTTCGGTCAGAACCTCGGAATTATCTTCCAGATTCGCGATGACATCTTCGATTATTACGACTCAAAGGAGATTGGCAAGCCCACCGGCAACGATATGGCTGAAGGAAAGTTGACGCTCCCCGTCATACATGCCGTGAACAATGGTGGTGATGAGGACATGAAGCGCCTCGCCCTAAAGGTGAAAGACCATTCGGTTACGGCTGAAGAAATAGCAAGCCTCGTGGATTACACGAAGAGAATGGGTGGCATTGAGTATGCCGAAAAGAGAATGTGGGACTTTCACGCCGAGGCGCAGAGATTCTTGGACGAAAGGGTAGGGCAGCAGGAAATAAAAGAAGCCCTCCAAGCTTACCTGGATTTTGTGATTAAGAGAAATAGCTAAGAAAAGCCAAGAGGCTGCATAGAGGCTGGGCAATCGCCCTCCTCTATGCAGCCTCTTGGCTTTAGAAGAACTTTATCTGCTCGCCTTTCAGCTCGCTGAGGAGCATGTTGGCGAGGCGTGATGTGCCGAGGCGGAGCCACTTGTTGGTGAGCCATTTCTCGCCCAGAACCTCTTTTACTATCGTGTAGTATATAATTGCGTCCATTACAGAATTGATGCCGCCAGCGGGCTTGAAACCTATCTGTATGCCCGTTTCATCGTAGTATTCCTTAATGGCCTGGCACATTACGTAGGCTGCTTCGGGAGTTGCGGCAGGCTCCATCTTACCGGTAGAGGTCTTGATGTAGTCTGCACCGGCGTACATCGAGAGAATGGAAGCCTTCTTGATGTTAGATGCGGTCTTGAGAGCACCGGTCTCGAGGATCACCTTCATGGGAACAGACTCTCCACATGCTGCCTTCATCTCGGCGATATCGTCGCAAACGCCCTCGTAATCGCCGGAAAGGAACTTGCCTACCGGCAATACGATGTCTATTTCTGTGGCGCCGTCAGCAACGGCAAGTGCGGTCTCTGCAACCTTTACCTCGATGCGAGCCTGAGAAGAAGGGAATGAGCCGCTAACGCAAGCAATCTCTACGCCGTCTACCTCCAATGACTCAGAAACGGTCTTGGCGAAGCAGGGGTAAACGCAGATGGTGGCTACGTGGGGAAGGTCAGGATACTCGTTGTCGAAGTCGTTTACGCGCTCTGTGAAGGCGAGAACGCTTGTGTCAGAATCGGTGGTCTTGAGAGTGGTAAGCTCGATGCTGCCGAAGAGGAACTTCTTAACGTCCATAGTGTCGTTCTCGGGCACTTTCTCGGCGATGATCTTACGTACAGCCTCACGTACGGCTGCGTCGTCAAGGTTGGTGTTGTACTTTCTGAGGGCGTCCTCGTACTTGTTAGGCTTCTGCTGAGCCTGCTGGTTGTCCTCTTCGTTGAGGATAATGTCTTTGATGATTCCCATAATTGTTGGTTTTTATTGTTTGTTGGTGATTTCTTTAGGGCTGAGCCTCACTGGGCCTCTTTGAGACTTACTGAGCCTCTTTAGCCTTACTGGGCCTCTTTGAGTCTTTTTAGGCTTTTAGCTTGGGATTGTTTTTATGGCGGTCCTTGTCGCGCTTGGTCTTTTTCTCAAAGCTTTTCTGTAGGGCTTCTGTAAGATCCACGCCGGTCTGGTTGGCAAGGCAGATAAGAACCCATAGGATATCCGCCATTTCTTCGGAGGGATCGTGGCTTTCGCCTTCCTTAAAACTCTGGTCGCCGTAGCGGCGTGCCATAATGCGGGCGAGTTCGCCCACTTCTTCAGTAAGGCAAGCCATGTTGGTCAGTTCGGAGAAATAGCGTACGCCGTACTCCTTTATCCAACGGTCTACCGTCTCTTGTGCTTCTTTTATTGTCATTGTTAGATGTTTTTTAGACGTTAACGGACTGCCTCTTTGGTTTCTTATTCCTTGTTCTTTGTGTCCATGCAGATGGTCACGGGACCGTCGTTAAGCAGCTCCACCTTCATGTCTGCGCCGAATTCACCGGTGCCGACCTGACGTCCGAGGGCGTCGGAGAGCTTGCGGCAGAATTCCTCGTAGAGCGGTACGGAGATTTCGTGACGGGCTGCGCGGAACCATGACGGGCGGTTGCCCTTCTTGTAAGATGCGTAAAGCGTGAACTGGCTGACGACCAAAGCTTCGCCTTCTACGTCCAGAATGGAGCGGTTCATTACGCCGTTCTCATCGTCGAAAACGCGCAAGGCTGCCACTTTCTTTACCAACCAGTCGACATCTTCCGATGTGTCGGTTTCCTCTACGCCAAGAAGCAGAAGAAATCCCTTGCCGATGTTTGACTTTACTGTGCCGTCAATGGTGACTGATGCGTGCTGTACACGCTGTATGACTGTTCTCATTTTAATGGTCTGTTAGTGATGTTTCTGTATTCTACAAAGATATCATAAAAAAACGATACCTACAAGTATTCTTTATTTAATGGGTGTTCTCGGAGCCGCTTTTCTGACCGAAGTGTTCGGTAATGGCTTTTGCCTTCGCCATGCCTACAGCTTCTGCCAACTCTTCGAGCGTTGCTTCGCGGATGCGTTTCACGCTCTTGAACGTCTTGAGCAGCTTGTCGCGTGTGGCAGGACCGATGCCTGGAATCTCGTCCAGCGCACTGTGAAGGGCGTGTTTTGATCGCTTGTCGCGATGGAATTGTATGGCGTAACGGTGCACCTCGTCCTGGATTTGTGTCAGGATATGGAAGAGTTCGGAGTCTGTCTTTAGCGCAATGGTCTGCGGAGGATTGCCGAAAAGCAGTTCGTTGGTGCGGTGACGGTCGTCCTTTGCAAGTCCTGCAATAGGGATATTCAGCCCTAATTCGCCTTCTACAACCTCGCGCACCACGCTCATCTGACCCAATCCACCGTCCGTAATGATAAGGTCGGGCAGGGCAGAACCTTCCTCCACCATGCGTGAATAACGACGTCTGACCACCTCCTGCATAGAGGCGTAATCGTCGGGACCGACAACTGTCTTGATGTTATACTTGCGATAGTCCTTCTTCGATGGCTTCATACCCTTGAAGACGATGCATCCAGCCACGGCATCCGTGCCCGAAATATTCGAGTTATCGAAACATTCTATCTGATAAGGCAGCTTTTCGAGGTGGAGTTTCTGCTGCAGCTCCTTCATAAGACGTGTCTGTTTCTGCTCCGGATTGAGTTTTTCTGCCTGCTTAAGCCTATCGAACTTGTACTGCCGGCAGTTCATTTCGCCAAGCTCAAGCAGATGTTTCTTGTCGCCACGCTGCGGTACAAAGAACGTGGCACCGCTCAGTTGCCATTCCATTTCGAATGGAACGATTATCTCCTTAGCATGGCTTTGGAAGCGTTCGCGAATCTCAGGGATGGCAGTAAGGAGAAGTTCCTGGTCGGTTTCATCCAGCTTTCGCTTATATTCGAATGTGAAACTCTGATTGACGCTACCGTTCTTTACATGTATATAATTGATGAATGCCGTTCTTTGCGCTTCGTCATCGATGATGGAGAATACGTCAACGTCCGTAATAGTATGGCTGACCACCTCGCTTTTGGCGCAGAAATTCTCTATAAGAATGTACTTCTGCTTTAGCTCTTCCGCCTCCTCAAACTTCAGTTCCGCCGCCTTTTTCTGCATTTCCTCGTAGATATGCTTGCTTAGTTCGCGCGTGTTTCCTTTCAGAATCTCGCGGGCCTGAGCTATTGCAGCCTGATATTCCTCGAGGCTTTGCTTACCGCAACAAGGTGCTTTACAGTTGTGGATGTGATATTCCAGGCAAGGCTTGTACTTGCCTTGTTCGATACCTTCCTTGGTAATAATCATACGACAAGTCCGAGGCTTGTATAATTTATGGATAAGTTCCAGAACTGCGAACATGCTGCCCGTATGCGAGTAGGGTCCGAAGAAGGTGCCGAAGCGTTTGTTTATCTGGCGTGTCTTGAATACACGAGGCAAATATTCGTTCGTTACGCAGATGCTGGGGTAAGTCTTTCCGTCCTTGAGAAGGACGTTATAGCGGGGATTGTATTTCTTGATAAGACTGTTCTCGAGCAGCAATGCGTCCTCTTCCGTGTTGACCACCGTGTAGCTTATGTCCTCAATCTTGGACACCAGCACCTTCGTCTTAAACCTATCCACCTCTTTTTGGAAGTAGCTTGAGACGCGCTGCTTGAGACGCTTCGCCTTGCCTACATATATAATAGTATGGTCGGCGTCGTAAAACTGGTAGCTGCCGGGCTTGTTCGGCATGTTAAGCACGATGTTCTTAAGACGCTCGATGCGCTTTGCGTTTTCTTCTTTTGTCATAATGGTGGACTGTAAGTGGTTTGGAATTAAGTGGTTTGGGACGGTTTGTTTCACGTGGAACTGAAAGGCGCGGCAAGTGTTGTTGCTTGCCGCGCCTTTATAGCTTTCCTCTTGTCAGGTCTTTAATGTTAGATCTTGATGAGAGATGTTATCTCGATGTCCTCATCGAATCCCTCACGTCCGTTAAGACCTTCGTTGACAAGCTCGATGATGAAGTTAGCATAGACCTTCTTTGGGTTGAACTTCTTTACGAGGTCGCAAGCTGCCTTCATTGTTCCGCCGGTAGCGAGGAGGTCGTCGTGGAGCAGAATTACGTCGTCTTCGCCGATGGCGTCCTTGTGAATCTCTATGGTGTCCTTGCCGTATTCCTTAGCGTAGCTTTCCTGCACGGTGTCGCAAGGAAGCTTGCCGGGCTTGCGGCAGAGCACAACGCCGGCTCCAAGACGGAGGGCGAGGGCAGATGACATTACGAAGCCGCGCGACTCGATGCCGACAATCTTCGTTATGCCCTTGTCCTTGTAGAGCTCGTACATCTCGTCACAAATCTCCTTCAGACACGCGTTGTTCTTGAAGAGTGTGGTGACGTCGCGGAAGTTAACTCCCTTCTTAGGCCAATCTGGTATGCAACGCAGATTGTCAAGCAATAGTTTGTTGTTCATTTTCAAATGTTTAATGTATGTTTGTTATTGTATTTGTTTCACGTGGAACTCTTAACTCCTAATTCAAAACTCCTAATTCATTTTATCTCTTCATCAGCACGAGCAGAACGTTGATGTCGCTGGGCGACACTCCTGGGATGCGGGAAGCTTGTCCGAGGGTTTCTGGATTGATGCGTGAGAGCTTTTGTCTTCCCTCTGTGGATATCTCGTGAAGCTCCTCGTAACGGAAGTTTCCTTTGATTCGGATGTCCTCCAGTCGGTGCATCTTGTCCGCAATCTGTCGTTCGCGTTTGATGTATCCGTCGTACTTGATAAGTATCTCTGCTGCCTCCACGATTTCGTCCTTACGTTCGTCCTCCATGTCAAGGGCGGCTTGTAGGGTGGGGATGGTAGAAGCGAGTTGCTTGATGCCGAGCTGCGGTCTTGCAATAAGACTGGCTATCGGCGATCCGAACTGCAAGGGTGTTGTGCCAAACGATTCGAGAGCGGCGTTGATGTCGCGTGGTTTCACGTTCGTGGAATTGCAGAAACTGATGATGCGCTCAATCTCCACTTTCTTTGTAAGCCAGCGGTCGTAACGCTCGCGAGTGACAAGTCCGAGGTTGTACGACTTCTCTGTGAGTCGTGCGTCAGCATTGTCCTGCCTTAGAAGTATTCTGTATTCTGCTCTTGACGTAAACATACGGTATGGCTCGTCCACGCCCTTCGTCGTCAAGTCGTCAATCAGTACGCCGATATATCCTTCGTCACGCTTCATTATATAAGGATCGCTGCCGCCGCAGAGTAGGGCAGCGTTGATGCCTGCCATCGTGCCTTGTCCACCAGCTTCCTCATATCCCGTCGTTCCGTTCACCTGACCGGCGAAGAAAAGTCCCTTTACGAGTTTCGATTCCAACGACGGCTTCAGCTGTGTCGGGTCGAAGTAGTCGTACTCGATGGCGTATCCCGGTCTGTATACCTTTATGTCTCGGAACGCAGGAATCTTCTTCAGAGCATTCAACTGCACCTCCATCGGCATCGACGAGGAGAATCCGTTAAGATACATCTCGTTGGTATCCTCGCCTTCTGGTTCGAGGAAGAGCGGGTGCTGGTCCTTGTCAGGGAAAGTCATCAGCTTTGTTTCGATGGAAGGACAGTAACGTGGACCCGTAGACTGAATCTGTCCGTTGTAGAGAGGCGACTCAGCGATGGCTTCGCGAAGCGTGTCGTGCACCTCCTTATTAGTGTATGTGGTCCAGCATGGCAGTTGCTTAAGATGTCTTGGAGCCGTCATGTATGAGAATCCGTGGTTGTCGGTTTCGCCAGGTTGGCACTCCATATCCTCGAAGTGTACGCTACGACGGTCGATTCGTACCGGCGTACCCGTCTTCATTCTCTCCGACGTTATGCCGTGGCGTGTGATGCTCTCCGTGAAGTTAAGGACTGCAGGCTCGGCACATCTGCCTCCCGGTACCTTCTTCCTTCCCACGTGCATCAGTCCGTTAAGGAACGTGCCCGCTGTGATGATTACCGCCTTTGCACGGAACGTAACGCCCCAGACTGTCTCAACGCCCACTGTCTCTCCGTTCTCGACAAGCAGCTCGCAGGCTTCGTCCTGCCAGATGTCGAGATTGTCCACACGGTCGAGACGGGTGCGCCATTCCCATATAAACTTTCCTCTGTCGCATTGTGCACGCGGGCTCCATACTGCCGGACCTTTACCGCGGTTGAGCATACGGAACTGTATGGACGTGGCGTCGGTGACGAGAGCCATCTCGCCTCCAAGAGCGTCAATCTCGCGTACTATCTGTCCTTTGGCGATGCCGCCCACGGCGGGGTTGCAACTCATCTGTCCGATCTTATTCATGTCCATCGTCACAAGGCACGTCTTCGCTCCCATTCTTGCAGCCGCGCATGCCGCTTCACATCCGGCGTGACCACCACCAATGACTATAACGTCGTATTTGAAATTCATATATCTGTTTGTGATTTCCGCTGGTTGTCTACATTTATAATCAACCAGCATTGTTTGTCCTCGCAAAATTAAGAATAAAAAATGATTTTTGGAGTGAAATAGTTTGATTTATCATCTATTTTCAGTATTTTTGCAGATTGTTAGAGCGCCCCTTTACCTATTATATAGTAAGGAGTGTCGCTGTGGCTTATAGCTGTGACCTTAAAGAATAAATATTGGATATGAAATTCTATAATTCTAACAGTTAATAATTTAAATTTTAAATCATTTATGTGGTTAATCAATTCATCCATCGGTAGAAAGGTGGTGATGGCCTTGACCGGCATCGCGCTTGTTCTATTCCTGACATTCCACATGTCAATGAATGTTGCTGCGCTCTTCTCAGGAGACGCTTACAACATGATCTGTGAGTTCCTCGGCGCCAACTGGTATGCCGTAGTTGCAACAATCGGTTTGGGCGCCCTCTGCGTACTCCACTTCGTGTTTGCCTTCTGGCTCACGATGCAGAACCGTGCCGCTCGTGGCAATTCTCGTTACGAGGTAACAGCTAAGCCTCAGGGCGTAGAGTGGGCATCTCAGAACATGCTCGTTCTTGGCATCATCATCGTTCTCGGTCTGTTGCTCCATCTCTTCAACTTCTGGTACAACATGATGTTCGCCGAGCTCGCAGGTTTCGAGGGCGTATGTGCACCTGCTGACGGTTTCGGCTGGATTCAGCAGACATTCGCTAACCCGGTTTACGTAGTTCTCTACATCGTATGGCTCGTAGCACTCTGGTTCCACCTCACACACGGTTTCTGGAGCGCAATGCAGACATTCGGCTGGAACGGTAAGGTATGGTTTAACCGTTGGAAGGTCATCGGTCAGGTTTACTCAACCCTCCTCGTCCTCGGTTTCCTCGTAGTAGTAATCGCTTTCGCACTTGGTTGCGCACCGAGCCTCTGCTGCTAATTAAAAACTAAAAATCAAATATACATAATTCATATTATGGCTAAGACAATTAATTCAAGAATCCCTGAAGGCCCAGTGGCCGAGAAGTGGACCAACTATAAAGCTCACCAGCGTCTGGTGAACCCCAAGAACAAACTCAAGCTCGACATTATCGTTGTAGGTACAGGTCTTGCAGGTGCTTCTGCAGCAGCCAGCCTTGGCGAGATGGGTTTCCGCGTGCTTAACTTCTGCATCCAGGACTCTCCCCGTCGTGCTCACTCTATCGCAGCTCAGGGCGGTATCAACGCTGCCAAGAACTATCAGAACGACGGTGACTCAGTATACCGTCTGTTCTACGATACAGTAAAGGGTGGTGACTATCGTGCTCGTGAGGCTAACGTATACCGCCTCGCTGAGGTGTCAAACGACATCATCGACCAGTGTGTAGCTCAGGGTGTACCTTTCGCACGTGAGTACGGCGGCATGCTCGCCAACCGTTCATTCGGTGGTGCTCAGGTATCACGTACATTCTACGCTAAGGGTCAGACCGGTCAGCAGCTCCTCCTCGGTGCTTACTCTGCACTTTCAAAGCAGGTAAATGCAGGCCGCGTGCTCCTCTATACACGTTACGAGATGGAAGATGTGGTTATCGTTGACGGCCGCGCTCGTGGTATTATCGCCAAGAACCTCATTTCAGGTAAGCTCGAGCGTTTCTCTGCAAACGCCGTTGTAATCGCTACTGGTGGTTATGGCAACGCTTACTTCCTCTCTACTAACGCTATGGGCTGTAACTGTACAGCTGCCATCCAGTGCTACCGTAAGGGTGCTTACTTCGCTAACCCCTGCTACGTACAGATTCACCCGACATGTATCCCCGTACACGGCGACAAGCAGTCTAAGCTTACTCTTATGTCTGAGTCACTTCGTAACGACGGCCGTATCTGGGTACCGAAGAAGATTGAGGACGCTAAGGCACTTCAGGCTGGCACCAAGAAGGGTAGCGACATTCCTGAGGAAGACCGCGACTACTACTTGGAGCGCCGATATCCGGCATTCGGTAACCTCGTTCCGCGTGACGTTGCTTCACGTGCTGCCAAGGAGCGTTGCGACAAGGGCTTCGGCGTTAACAACACCGGTCTCGCCGTATTCCTCGACTTCTCTGAGTCAATCAACCGTCTCGGCATCGACGTTATCCGTCAGCGTTACGGCAACCTCTTCGACATGTACGAGGAGATTACAGACGTTAATCCTGGCCAGCTCGCCAACGAGATTAACGGCGTGAAGTATTACAACCCGATGATGATCTATCCTGCTATCCACTACACAATGGGTGGTATCTGGGTTGACTACGAGCTTCAGACCTCTATCACTGGTCTGTTCGCTATCGGTGAGTGTAACTTCTCTGACCACGGTGCTAACCGTCTTGGTGCATCTGCTCTTATGCAGGGCTTGGCAGACGGCTACTTCGTACTGCCTTACACCATCCAGAACTACCTCGCTGACCAGGCTATCTGGCCGCACCTCTCTACCGACCTGCCAGAGTTTGCAGAGGCTGAGAAGGGTGTTCAGGCTGAAATCGACCGTCTCATGAACATCAAGGGTAAGCGTTCTGTTGACTCTATCCACAAGGAGCTTGGCCACGTACTGTGGGAGCACGTAGGTATGGGTCGTACGGCAGAGGGCTTGAAGGAAGGCATCGAGCTTATCAAGAAGCTCCGCAAGGAATTCAACACCAACCTCTTCATCCCTGGATCGAAGGAAGGTCTGAACGTAGAGCTCGACAAGGCTATCCACCTCCGCGACTTCATCCTTATGGGTGAGCTCATCGCACACGACGCCCTCTCACGTGAGGAGTCTTGCGGTGGTCACTTCCGCGAGGAGTATCAGACTCCCGAGGGCGAGGCACAGCGCGACGACGAGAACTTCTTCTATGTAGGTTGCTGGGAGTATAAGAACGACGACGAAACAGCTCCTGAGCTCATCAAGGAGCCGCTCGAGTACGAGGCAATCAAGGTACAGACACGTAACTATAAGAACTAATAAAGATTATGGCAAACATATCATTCACACTGAAATATTGGCGTCAGAACGGTCCTCAGGACAAGGGCCACTTCGACACACGTGAGATGAAGGATATCCCTACGGATACCTCATTCCTTGAGATGCTCGACATCCTTAACGAGCAGCTCATTGACGAAGGCCACGAGCCTTTCGTATTCGACCACGACTGCCGCGAGGGCATCTGCGGTATGTGCTCACTCTACATCAACGGTCATCCCCACGGACCTAACCAGGGTGCTACAACCTGCCAGCTCTACATGCGTAAGTTCAACGACGGCGACGTTATCATAGTTGAGCCTTGGCGTTCGGCTGCGTTCCCCGTTATCAAGGACTGCATGGTAGACCGTACTGCTTTCGACAAGATTATGCAGGCAGGTGGTTACGTAAGCGTTCGTACTGGCCAGCCCGAGGACGCTAACGCAATCCTCATTCCGAAGGAAGACGCAGACGAGGCAATGGACTGCGCTACATGTATCGGTTGCGGTTGCTGCGTAGCTGCATGTAAGAACGGTTCTGCTATGCTCTTCGTCAGCTCTAAGGTCAGCCAGCTCGCTCTCCTTCCCCAGGGTCGTCCTGAGGCAGCTAAGCGTGCTAAGGCTATGATCGCCAAGATGGAGGAGCTTGGCTTCGGTAACTGCACCAACACCCGCGCTTGCGAGGCTGAGTGCCCGAAGAACGAGTCAATCGCTAACATCGCTCGCCTCAACCGCGAGTTCATCAAGGCAAAGCTCGCTGACTAATTCAGTCAACAGTAAATAATTAAGCGGATGCGAAGCACTCTCAGAAGTGCAGCGCATCCGCTTTTTTTGTATTCCTAAACGTCCCGTCCCGCCCTCTTTTACGTCCTAATAGAGGAAATTAGAGGAAATTAGAGGAAATTTTCCCCTAATTTGTTTCTCTTTTATTATCTTTGCATAATATAAATAGAGATATATGATAGAACAAACTCCTATATAGAGATTAATAATGAGGGCTATTAATGATATACATACAAGAAAACTAAGTCTGGCTTTTGCTTTTTGTCAGGCTTGTTTAGCATTTATATTTTTTTCTATAGGAGGTCTTATATATATCATCTTTCGCTCTGAAACCATTCGCATGTTTACATGGGCTGAAAATTTAGGCTTAGGCAATTATGTAAGCCGTATTAGATTTTATTACGGGGATATTTACGTATGTGATTTTATTAAATATTCTGTTCCAGATGGTCTTTGGCTGTTAGCCTACTTACTTATTATAGATATAATATGGAATGAATCAAATATATTTAAGACATTGTTTATTTATGCACTTCCGATAATTGCTATATCATCAGAATTTATGCAGTTGTTTGGTATTGTTCATGGTGTCTTTGATTTCTATGATCTTATTAATTATTTTGGTGCTTTGATAATTTATAAACTATTAAAAAGATAACATTATGAAAAAAACAAGGTTTTTATTATCTTTGTTAGTGCTAGGCTTTTTTGTATGGTCGGCAACAGGTTCTGATGAAGAGAATAACGAAGTCTCTTCTTCTGAGACATCTATTAATAGCTCTTCTTCTGAGACATCAAAAGGAGAAGTTTATTTAAGGCGTGCAAGTATTATTGCTCAAGATTTTGTTGAAGACAAAATGGGTGATTGTGACTTTGATGATTTGGATTATCGAGGAGGAGAAATTTCTGTACCAAATCGATTTAAAGTGCTTCAAAAATTCACTAATAAAGGCGAACAGTATGTTTACAAAATATTCATACAGTATAAAGGTGGCGAATGGGAAGATAGAAATAACTGGAGCTACGGAGAACTAACTATTGAAAATACTAAAACAGGAAAACAGTACCGATTCAATGGAACAATGAAAACCGAAGAAAGATCCCAAGCATCAGAGCGCAGCAAGCTTACCGCTGCTGGTATCGAATTCAATATTGCTGAACAAACAGGAAAAGCTATCAGAATTTACAACAACAAAAGACTTCCTTTAGCAAAGATTAAAGCTGTAGCAAGAGAACTCTATACTACTTATGAAATTATTCAGTTTGCAAAATATCCTAAAATAAATAGAGGGGAAGATTATTGTGCATATCAGAATAATCTTATTATAGAATATGATATTGACAAGATAACTAGCTTTAATCCTTCAAAGGACTAAAAATTTAACAATGCCAATAGGCTATGAGTTGTGTAGCCTATTGGCAGAAATTATATATATTATATACTTACTGTTCAGTAAAACTTTTGCAACTATCATAAATTAAGGCAAACGCTTCTCACTTCTTCGCTTTTGCAACATAGTTGCATTGCTTATTCCTTATCTTTGCAACTGACTTTTTTTTAGCTTAATAATAAACACTTAATGAAATATGCTTAGACGAATCACTTATTACTTATTATCTGTAGTCTTCGTGGCGGGAATGGTCGCTTGCGGAGGCAAGTCCCATGACCATCTCGATCACGACCATGACCATGAGCATGCCGAGGAAACCGAGCATCACGACCACGATTCCGAAGAGGAAGGTCATGAGGCTAAAGGCGCCCATACCGACGAGATAATCCTCTCGCCTGAGAAGGCTCGTGCAGCCGGAGTGAAGGTGGAGGAAGTGAAGCCAGGCATGTTCCATGGCGTCATCCACACTAGTGGCAAGGTGATGTCGGCATCATGCGACGAGACAGCCGTTGTTGCCACCATCAGCGGACGCGTGCAGTATAAGAATCACGTGAGTGAAGGACTGAAGGTGGCTGCCGGAACCACGCTCTTCTCCATCACTTCCGCAGGTATGCAGATGGCTGACGGCGACCCCGTACAGCGTGCACGTATCGACTACGAGCGTGCCGAGCGCGACTATACACGTGCGAAAACACTCATCAAGGACAAGATAATAAGCGAGAAAGACCTCGCTGTTGCCAAGGCGGAATATGAGGCTGCCAAGCTCACCTACACCAGCATGCAGCGCACACGCAGCGTCGGCGGTGTGGCTGTAACAGCTCCTCGCGGCGGCTACATCAAGCAATGTATGGTCAATGGCGGCGACTATGTGGAAGCTGGTCAGCCCCTTGCCGTAATCACACAGAACAAGCACCTCTATCTGCGTGCCGAAATACCGGAACGCCACTTCAACGAGCTTAACAAGATACGTTGCGCAAAGTTCCGCACCAGCTACAGCAACCGTCTCTACGACATCACCGACATGGGCGGACACATCCAGTCTTACGGCCGTTCGGCAGAGGTCAACAATTCGTACATCCCCGTAATCTTCGAGTTCAACAACACCGGCGACGTCGTGCAGGGCTCGTACGCCGAGATTTATCTCATCACGCAGGACCGTCCCAACGTCATCACGCTGCCCCTCACCGCCCTCACCGAGGAGCAGGGCGTCCATTTTGTCTACATCCAGATTGACGCTGAAGGCTATCGCAAGCAGGAAGTGACGCTTGGCGAGAGCGACGGCGAGCGTGTGGAGATACTTACGGGAGTGAAGAAGGGCGACCGCGTCGTTACCAAGGGCGCAGTCCAGGTAAGACTGGCATCGGCTGCCAACGCCATCCCAGCGCATAACCATAATCATTAATAGCTATGCTGAATAAGATAATACGCTTCTCGCTTGAGAACAGAATACTTGTGCTGGTGGCGTCCGTGCTGCTTGTCATCGCCGGACTCTATTCCACCAGCAAGACTGATGTCGACGTGTTCCCTGACCTCAATGCGCCCACCGTGGTCATCATGACCGAGGCTGGCGGCATGGCAACAGAGGAAGTGGAGCAGCTCGTCACCTTCCCCATTGAGACCGCCGTCAACGGCAGTACCGGCGTACGTCGAGTCCGCTCGCAGTCCACCAACGGCTTCTCCGTCGTATGGGTGGAATTCGATTGGGGTACCGACATCTATCTTGCCCGTCAGATAGTAAGCGAAAAGCTTGCTGCCGTGGGCGAACAGATGCCTGCAGGAGTAAGCGCACCGGTGCTCGGTCCGCAGTCGTCCATCCTTGGCGAGGTGCTCATTGTGAGCCTCACCAGCAAGCACACCTCGCAGCAAGACCTGCGTACGTACGCCGATTGGGTGATACGTCCGCGTCTGCTCTCCACCGGTGGCGTGGCTCAGGTCAGCGTCCACGGTGGCGACATCAAGGAATATCAGATACTCATAAGCCCGGGCAAGATGAAGCATTTCGGTGTTTCGCTCTCAGACGTCATGGCTTCCACACGCAACATGAACGTCAATACCAACGGTGGCGTACGCTATGAGTACGGTAACGAATACATCATCCGCGGCATCACCTCCACCAACGACGCCGAGAAGCTCGGTACGTGCATCGTCAAGAAGAACGGCGAGAGCGTCATAACCCTCGCCGACGTAGCCGATATAAAGGTGGGCAATCAGTCGCCCAAGCTCGGCGTCGGCAGCGAAAGAGCCCGTCCTGCCGTGCTTCTCACCGTGACAAAGCAGCCCAACACCAGCACCATCGACCTCACAAAGCACCTCGACCTCGCCCTCGAAGACCTTCATAAGACCCTCCCTGAGGACGTGCATATCTCAACGGACATCTTCCGTCAGTCCGATTTCATCGAGAGCAGCATCGACAACGTACAGAAGTCGCTCATCGAAGGCGCCATCTTCGTCGTCATCATCCTCATGCTCTTCCTCGCCAACGTGCGCACCACGGTCATCTCGCTCGTCACCATCCCCATATCGTTCCTCGTGGCGATGATAGTGCTCAATGCCCTTGGCATCAGCATCAACACCATGACCCTCGGCGGTCTTGCCATTGCCATCGGTTCGCTCGTCGACGACGCCATTGTGGACGTGGAGAACGTCTACAAGCACATACGCCAGAACCGCGCATTGCCCGAGCCTGAGCGCGTGCCCATCATCGAGCTTGTCTTCAATGCTTCGCGTGAAGTGCGCATGCCCATTCTCAATTCCACGTTGATAATCGTAGTGAGCTTCGCTCCGCTGTTCTTCCTCAGCGGTATGGAAGGTCGCATGCTCATCCCCCTCGGCATCGCCTTCGTGACAGCTCTCTTCGCCTCCACCCTCGTAGCCCTCACGCTCACCCCCGTGCTTTGCAGCTATCTGCTCGGCAAGAGCAAGGGCGAGATGCCGAAGGAAGCCTTCGTGGCAGTCTGGCTGAAGAAGTATTATGAGCGTGCGCTGCTCTGGGTGCTCGCCAATACACGTAAGGTCATCATCGGCACAGCAGCATTGTTCGCCGTAGCCATCGGCGTATTCTTCTGCTTAGGCAGCAGCTTCCTGCCCAAGTTCAACGAAGGATCGTTCACCATCAACATCTCCTCTCTCCCCGGCATTTCGCTTGAAGAGAGCGATTCCATCGGTGCCCGTGCCGAGCGACTGCTCCTTCAGGTGCCCGAAATAAAGACCGTGGCACGCAAGACCGGACGCGCCGAACTTGACGAACATGCCCTTGGCGTCAACGTCAGCGAGATAGAAGCTCCGTTTGAGTTGAAAGACCGCAGTCATGAGGAAGTGCTCAATGACGTGCGCAAGCGTCTCTCCGTGCTTGCCGGAGCCAACATCGAGATAGGCCAGCCCATCTCACACCGCATTGACGCCATGCTCTCCGGCACGCAGGCAAGCATCGCCATCAAGCTCTTCGGCACCGACCTCAACCGCATGTTCACCATCGGCAATCAGATAAAGAGCGCCTGCCAGGACATCGAAGGCATCGCCGACCTCAATGTGGAGCAGCAGATAGAACGTCCCGAGCTCAAGATTGTTCCGCGTCGTGAGCTGCTTGTCCGCAACGGCATCACGCTCCCCGAGTTCAACGAGTTTCTCGACGTAAATCTTGCCGGCGAAACCGTGTCGCAGGTGTATGAAGCCGGACGCGCATTCAATCTTGTGGTGAAAGCCGACAAGTACGACGACATAAAAGACCTCATCATCGACACGCAGGACGGACGCAAGGTGCCGCTCAGCGACGTGGCAGACATCATCTCCAGCGCAGGTCCCAACACCATCAACCGTGAGAACGTACAGCGCAAGATAGTCATCTCTGCCAACACCAGCGGACGGGCATTGAGCGACGTCGTGGCAGACATCAAGAAAGCCGTAGGCGAAGAAGTGCAGCTGCCCGAGGGCTACCATGTGGAGTACGGCGGACAGTTTGAGAGTCAGGAGAGCGCCAGCCGCGTGCTCTATCTCACCTGCATTCTCGCCATCGTCGTCATCTTCTTCCTCCTCTTCATGCAGTTCCGCAACGCCATGGAGGCGGGCGTAATCCTCCTCAATCTGCCCTTGGCGCTCATCGGTGGCATCTTTGCCATCGTGCTGACCACCGGAGAAGTGAGCATCCCTGCCGTCATCGGCTTCATCTCGCTCTTCGGCATCGCCACGCGCAACGGCATGCTGCTCATCACCGAGTATAAGCGTCTGCGCACGGAGGAAGGCAAGACCGTCCGTGACGCCATCGTGGAGGGATCGCTCTCGCGTCTCAACCCCATCCTCATGACAGCCCTCACCTCCGCCCTTGCCCTCGTGCCGCTGGCACTCGGCGGCGACCTGCCAGGCAACGAGATTCAGTCGCCGATGGCAAAGGTGATACTCGGCGGACTCATCAGCTCAACATTACTCAACGCATTCATCGTACCTATCATATATGAAAAGATATCTAATCGCAACAATAGTGGTGTTCAGCGCGTATAGCGCAGCCCTTGCCGACACCGTCGGCGACGTGCTCAAGCAGGTGGCAGCCAACAACCTCACCCTGCAGTCGCTTGCCCACGACTGCCAAGCCGATGTGCTTGAGATAAAGGCGGGCAACGCCCTCGCCGGACCGTCCGTGGAGTACAGCCCGTTCTTCACGAAGGCATACTCCGGCGTGGCGGAGAGCGAGCTTGTGGTAAGCCAGGAGATTGATTTCCCCACGAAGTATGCCGCCCGCAACAAGCAGGCTCAGATGCAGCAGACCGTGGGCGACCATCTCCTTGCCAAGCAGCGCCGCGACATCCTCCTCCAGGCTCAGCTGGTCTGCATCGACCTTATCCGCCTCAATCAGACCCTCACCATGCTGCGTGAGCGCCTTGCCAACAGCGAGACGCTCCTCCAGATGTATGAGAAGCGCATGGAGGCAGGCGACGCCAATGCTCTTGAGCTTAACAAGGTGAAGCTCGACTGCATGGAGGTGCGCACCCTCGTCAGCGAGACGCAGGGCGAGCGCACTGCCCTCGTGCAGCAGCTCCGCCAGCTTAACGGTGGCAAGCCGCTGGACGTGACCGACACGGAGCTGCCCGTCTATCCGCAGATAACTAACTTCGAGGAGTATCGCACGCTTGCCCTTGCTGCCGATGCTGACGTGGCAGTGGCTCAGACCGCCCTCCGCGCCGCCGACATGAATCTGAAGGTGCAGAAGAACGAGTGGCTTCCCAGCATCTCCTTCGGTTATCGTCGCAACACGGAGCATGGCGAAGGCATCAACGGCTTCCAGGTAGGCGTCAGCTTTCCGCTCTACAGCAACAGCTCCAACGTCAAGGCAGCCCGTCAGCGCCGTCAAAGTGCAGAGCTGCAGGTGACGCAGGCTCAGCACGAGGCTGAGTCGTCGCTGCGCACCAGCTACGAGCAGTTGCAGGGCCTCCAGCAGGTCATCAATCATAGCGACGTGAAGCTCATGCAGGAGTCGCTCTCCCTCTTCGCAAAGGCTCTGCAGCAGGGCGAGATTACCGCCCTCGTGTATTACGAGGAGATAAACGGCATCTACGAGAAGCTGCAGCGTCACATCGACCTCCACTCGCAGAGCGTGAAGCTGCTGGCAGAGCTGCATAAGAACGAGCTGTAAAGCAAGGCAAACTGTAATAGATGCGGGCATTTCAGCCCGCATCTATTACAGTTTGTTTTTTAGCAATTTATGTTCCTAATCCCAAAAATCAGTATGAATTTTGGGATTGTAATCCCAAAAGTTAGTATAAGTTTTGGGATTAGGCTATTTTTTCCTTATCTTTGCCTCTATAAACAATACGTACGCTAATGATAGAACGAGAGTTACATAAAAAGATAGAGTCGCGTATGTTTGCAGGAAAGGCAATCATCGTTATAGGAGCGCGACAGGTAGGCAAAAGCACGCTTTTCAGAATGATTCTTGAGAAGCAGGACTGCAAGGCTTTGCAGTTGAATTGTGATGAGCCGGAAGTAAAGGATATGCTTACCAATATCAACACCCCGGAATTACGTCTTCTCATTGCCGACAATAAGATAGTGGTCATTGACGAGGCACAGCGAGTGGAAAATATAGGTATGACCTTAAAGCGAATCACCGATAATTTTCCCACGGTGCAGTTGCTTGTTACCGGTTCGTCGTCATTTGAGTTGCAAGATCGTCTCAGCGAGCCTCTTACCGGTCGCAAGTTTGAGTATCATCTCTATCCTATATCAACGTCAGAGATACTGAACAGTCAGGGTCTGTTGGGTGTGAAGCAAACCCTTGAACAACGCCTCATCTTTGGATCGTATCCCGACATCATAAATCATGCTGACGATGCAAAAGAGTTGCTTACCAATCTTGCAGGCAGCTATCTCTATAAGGATTTGCTTTCGCTTGAGAGCGTGCGCCGCCCGGTTCTGCTCGGCAAGTTGCTCACGGCTCTTGCCTTGCAGGTGTGCAGTGAAGTGTCGTATAACGAACTTGCACAGACCGTAGGCACCGACAACAAGACCGTGGAGAAATACATTGATTTGCTCGAGAAGTGTTATATTATCTTTAGATTAAACGGGTTCAATCGCAATCTGCGCACAGAATTGAAGAAGGGGAAAAAGATATACTTTTACGATAATGGCATACGCAACGCCATTCTTCAGAACTTTTCGCCGTTGTCGTTGCGTCAAGACACGGGGGCTTTGTGGGAGAACTTCATCATAAGCGAGCGAATTAAAGCCAACCATTATTCTGGTCGTTATGCCAACAGTTATTTCTGGCGCACCACCCAGCAGCAGGAGATTGACTATATAGAAGAGTGTGACGGACAGTTTACGGTCTTTGAGATGAAATGGAATCCGCGCCGTGCCAACACCCAGTTCCCCTCTTCATTCCTTACGGCTTATGACGTGAAGCAGACGGCTATTGTTACTCCCGACAACTGGATGGAGTGGGTGGTTTGATACGCTCGGCATGTACAATATTTGCATTTCTAACGCTCAATACTCCTCGTTCAGCGCACAACAAAATCTTTGGTGCGAAATTCTTGAATTTTGAGCGCTTAGAGATAACACGCTTAAAAACAGCGTGCTATGCGGTTTTCTGACGAAGCTCTATGAAATCCGACGCGCAAACAAGCCGTTTTCATCTGTCATAGCGCCACTTTTACACTCCAATAGCGCCACTATTATCATGCAATAGCGCTACTTTTACACTCTAATAGTGGCACTATGACATGATAAAAGTGGCTTTATCGTTAAGCATGAGTGCCGTTCAGACAGCAAAACACCATAAAAACAGCAAACTAAATCTCTATAATCAATTTTTATTTTGTAACAGGATTTTACTCTTTAGACGATATTTGCATGGCGGACAGAAAGGACATGGTGGACAAGAAGTTTTCTTCTTTGACTTACTTACTCCACGTTTCCGGCACAATCTCTAATCATTTCACTTCATAAATCCAGGCGTATGTCTTTGTCCATCGCCATATTGTGGTGCGAGGCAGGTCTGTTACATTCCTAATTTGGGGATTAGACATACCAATACGCATCAAGTAACACACTTGCATCTGCTGTTCATTCATGGCAGTTGTCCGGCTTAGCAGCATATCTGAAAAATCCGGATAAACACTGTTAATTGCAGAGAACAACTCTTTCCAATCCTCGTCATTAATCTTCGTCTTGCCTTCTGCCGCCATACGCACCTTTGCAACAATGTCTGTTGCATTCTCCTGCATTTCTGAATGATGCAGCATTTGCAATAGCGACTGGCTTTGTCGACACTTTTCTTCGAGCTGACCTTGAGTTTCTTCCAGAAGTTTCTCGGCAGACTTCAATCTCTTATTGGCATCATCCAAACACATTGTACGTCTTACTATCTCGGTTTGTGAATTGACAATCATTTTTTCTTTACGACGCATATAATATATCGCAACGGCATAAACCAAGACAACCATCATGACAAGGGCGATAAGAACAGCAAGCATATATCTGTCTGCGCTTGGCTGTACGTAATAAATAATATCTGACATTCCACAAAGGTACGCAGAAATTGCAAGAAAACTTATATTTCAGATAGTCTTTCAACCAATGTTTCATAGAAAAAACATTAATTTTGCAACATATCCCCTAAGAAGCAAACAGTCAAGAATACATACTCATGAAGAATATCCCGGATTATTTTATTGCCTTCGTTTATGTGGCAGCCATATCGCTACGCTATATTAAGGCAAGGCGACAACTCGACTTCCCTGATACATGGAACAAAAGATTTCTATCCGACCAAGTATTGGAGATAGAGAAGATTTCGATGTGGGTTACTATCATGTTCATGATTGAGCATACCGGAGTCACCGTTTATTCTTCAGCCACATGTATATTGACAGTCATTTCAGGAATGCTGTTTCTGCGATGCAATAAAGAAGCGTCTTCCATAGAGTTTCTCTCCAGCATATCCTGTATGGCGCTTGTCGGACTGACACATATAGTGTGGTACGCTCTATTACTCATTGTATAAACTTGTCTCAATTTTACAAATTGCATAAGATTGAGGACAAAATGTAAGGTTGGAACAAGGTGGAACAAGGTTTTATTATCCATAACAGAAACATATTGTAATTTTGCAGCAAACGAAATAGCGGAACGAAGATATGAATTGTTTAATATAAAACCTATAAATTATGACATTAAAAGGAATGATAATTATCCTTGTCCTGACGATATTGGCAGGTTTGGATCAATGGGAGTTAAGGCGTCGATTACGCAAAAGCCATGCTAACGGACAGACAATACGCTTTAAAAGCCTTGAGAGTCTCACTGGTATGCTGATGAAGTCAACCATTATTGTAATAATAGTATCACATGGACTATCAATGTTTAGTGCCATATTCACTACAGCTACATTTATTGCTGCTATATGGACGTTGTATGTTGGCAACAAAAGCGAAAGCAACCGTTATTCGTGGAAGGTATTCAGAATGATAGCCGTCACACTGTTAGCTAATATCGGCGGATGGTACGTGGAAACTCTTTGGCATCACTCATGATATCGTTTGGAGGATGGGTGTCGAGAGCAATGCTCTCGTAAAGCCCATCCTAACACAGCAATGCATCACTATGTCTTCCTTCCAGCAACCTTTCCAGTTGCCCTGCATAATACAACGGAATCGTTTGAACATATCTAAATGGTTATATATCAGTGACAAAGATACATAATAATATTCAAATCCAAACCAAAAATGAGCGAAATATTAATCAAATCCAAACCAACTTTGCTTGAAAACTTGAGCAAATCCAAACCAACATTCCCAAAAACCTGATCAAATCCAAACCAACCCTTCTGCTTTCCTATGCTCCGATTTACTTTGTTTATATCATTGTCTGAATATCTTTAAACAAAAAAGTTCAAAAATTTTGTTGCTATATATTTTTTTATTAATTTTGCATCGAATACATATAATTAGCATCAATATACTATAACTCGTGTACTTATAGCACGACAAACCACTTAAACCATAGTGACCTAAAAACGATTAAAATTAAAAACAAGTCTATTTTTTATTCACTTTATCAATATCAACTAACTATCAATTAAAAGAAAAGGATTATGAAAAAGATTCTATCCCTTCTTTCAATGTTGATGATTACTGTTATGGCATTTGCAGGTTCCTATTCAGATGCACTTCATTTTGAGGTGAATCTTATGGGTTCTAAGGCTGTAGATTTGCCAAATGGTACTCTCACCATTGAGAAACGCGTAGACGGCACGTACAATGTTACAGCTGAAGGTTGCGATTTCACCCAATATGAAATGGGCAACTGGGGCGAGTTTGTATGTGAAGGAGTTGCTGGCACAACAGATGCAAGCGGCTTGACAACCATCGAGGTTAGCAATCCTTATTGCTATCTCACAGAACAGTCTGCTTATACTTTTGTGAACAGTACGCTTGTTGTTAAGTTCAATGAGACAAAGGCTTATGCTCATTTTAATGGCACAGTAGCTTTTAACTCTTTCCAGAAGTATCCCTTCCAGTACACCTTCGGAACTGACGACTTCGGTTCTACCGGCGGTGGCACAGAAGGTGGTGGCGAGACTGGTGGCACAGTTGAGACTACAGAGGGTCCGCTCGTTGAGGCAGGTTTTGCTGCTAACGGCGCAACAATCGAAGCCAAGCCCTTCACCATCAACTGGGACACACACAAGATTGTAGCTAAGCTGGATCTTACTACTTGTGGCTCTACAGAGAACGAGAACACATTCTCATTCTCAAACAGCGCAGAGAACCTTGGTGAGTGGAATGTTACTGACGGAGTAACTCTCCATTTCTTCTACACAAAGGACGCTAAGGTTTGGACAGATAATGGTATGGAGGATTTCCTAAAAACCTTCACCATCCAGTTCCGCAAGAGCACTGATCTCAGCGCTAGACCTACTGAGTATGTTACTGTAGCCGATCCTTCTAATGTTCGCGTTGAGATTCGCAAGGACGGCGTTTACATTGACGGCAATTTGGCATTCGCTGCAAGCAACTATGAGGAACTGCTTGCTTACAACAACCTTGTATTCGGTTCTACACGCGTTAACCGCAGCTACGCTACATATAAGTATGTAGAGGTGGTAGGTCTTGACTGGACAGAGCCTGCTACTGTCGTAGAGTCTAAGGAATACACAGACAAGCTCTTCAGGACTATGGCAGGTGGCCAGCCTTCAGAGCTTGGCACCAGCACTGTTACCGTAAAGGAGATGTCTGATGGCACATACAACATGTCTCTCGTTATCGGAGAAAACACTGTTGAAGCTGAGAACGTAGTGAAGGGCACTGACGCAAAGGGCCGCACCACTTACACTTGCACTTTCAACATGGGCGAGCAGGAATATCAGGTAAACGCTGTTGTCTATACCAACGACAACAACGAGGAGAAGATTTATCTTACTGCCACCACCACTGGCGCTACCTTCACTGTAGGTTCTGATCCTGACTATGTGGCTCCGGCTGAGCCTGAAGACGTAACACTCTGGGAGAAATATCAGGCTGATGGCAATGGCTTCTCTAAGACAGCTACTATCGACTGGGACAAGCAGAAGATCGTTGCTTCTATCGACTTCTCTAACGGTGGTGACGACAAGGATATCCTTGCTATGACTACTGGCGAGAGCTTCGCTGCATTCCAGACAAGCACATACCGCACAATGCACTGGTACTGCAATCAGTCTGTAAAGCAGATGTCTGGCTTCTTCGCAAAGAGTGGTGCTGGTAACAACAACACTGGTCGCTTTGACGTTGCCGACTGCCTCGCTAAGTTCGAAATCTCTAAGGCTGAGGGTCTGAAGGTTAACGGTGTGGTTAAGATGACTCCTGAGGCTCTTGAAGAGCTCTTCGCAAGCAACACTGTTCTTATCGGTAGCGGCGAGTCTCCTAAGTTCAGCCAGGCATTCTACAACTACATTAAGGTGGTTTCTCTCGACTGGACAGAACCGACAACTCCGGAAACTCCGGAGGCAGTTGTATACAAGAACACTCTCAAGGTGGTTCGCAATAACGAAACTCAGACTTACGAAGAGGCTGAGGTTAAGGTTCTCGCTAAGGAAAAGGGCAAGTACGAGGTTACAATCCCCGCATTCTCTGATATGGACGGCGTTCCTGGTCAGGTAGGTCCTGTCACATTCGAGGCTACTGGCACAGAGTCAGAAGGCAACACAGTTCTCACAGCTGAGAACCAGGAGTTCACACTTACAAACGTAGGTTGGAAGAACGATGTGGTTGTTGTTTCTATGAACGGTACAATCGCTGATGGCCAGCTCACTGGTACATTCAACGTTGCATTCAAGAACGATGCTTCTTACACATTCAACCTCTACTACGGCGTAGAGCCTCCAGTAGAAGTTACAGAGGTTTCTAATAACAGCTACACCAGCAACCTCCGCATCTGGAATTCTGAGTCAGAGGACGAGGAGAATCTCTTCCAGGCTGACGAGGCTACTGTAAACGTAGTTAAGTACAGCGACGAGTCATACAAGATTACTCTCAAGCAGATCACTCTCAACGAGCAGACCGCTGACCTCGTATTCAACGGTACTGAGCAGCGTGCCACTCCGTATGACGAGGGAGGCACTGTAGAGACAGAGGAGACTATGATTGTTGCTAAGCCTGATGCTGCTACAGAGGAGTTCCTCGGTGGCGAGGGTGAGGAAATCGAGGCTACCTTCCAGATCGTTAACGTTTCTGAGAACGAAATCAAGATGGCTCTCAACATCTCTGGCAATACATTCATGTATTACGGCGAGTTCAACTATGATCAGCCTGAGGAGCCGAAGGAGGATTATGCTATCAACTTCGAGAAGGACGCTAAGCAGACTAACTCAAGCCGCTACTCAACATCTGTATCGCTCACCGTTAACGGTCAGGCACAGACCATCGAGTTCGGCAAGACAATGAACGGCTACGAGGATCTTACAGCACAGAGCTTCACCGTAACTCCGGGTGCTGAGGTAACTCCGGCTATCGGTTATGTTGGCGAGTGGATGCACGGTTACGTATACATCGACCTCAACAACGACAAGCAGTTCTCATTCAACGCTGACAGCGACGACCAGACTGGCACTGAGGTTGTATCTTACAGCTTCTACAGCGCTTCTAATGGTTCAACCGGTCTCAACTCTAAGGGCGAGACAGTAAGCAACAACTGCAACGTTAACCCGCTGCCTTCGTTCACAGCTCCTGCAGAGGAGGGTACATACCGCATCCGCTTCAAGGTAGACTGGAACAGCGTAGACGCTGGTGGTTGCGTTGTTTCTGGCAACAATATCCTCAACAACGGTGGTGGCATCTACGACGCTACTCTCGTGGTTAAGGACGTTCCCAACGGCATCGACAGCATCAACGCTGAGGCTGCCAACGCAGAACTCTTCACTGTTGACGGCGTTAAGATCAGCAAGCTGCAGAAGGGTCTGAACATCGTTCGCACTGCTGACGGCAAGGTGAAGAAGGTTGTCATCAAGTAAATGACAAGGTTCGGTAGGTGTGACCCTTTGACGGCACATCCGCAGAACATAACATAAAGGGAAATCCCGGTTCCGAAAGAAGGAGCCGGGATTTTTTTATTACACCAAGTCAGATGCAAATTCTGACTATTTGTCAATGTTTTGTGACTCATTGTCTGAATAATCTGACTATTTGTCTATTTGTTTGATATTTAGCTTTACTGTTTAACAGCAAAGCCTCACGGTTGTGACGTTGGCATGCAAGTTGCATTAGGGATAGTGCAAACCGAAGGCGGAAGCCCGAGGGGAGCAAAGAAAAGATAAAACAACTAAAATATAATTGGAGGTTTTTGATATGTTACCAGTAATGAGAAATACTTGGATGCCTGAAGTTTTCAATGACTTTTTTGATACCGACTTCATGCCGCGTACAAATGCCACCGCACCAGCCATCAACGTTAAAGAGACTGAGCACGACTACACAGTGGAGCTTGCAGCCGCAGGAATGAAGAAGGGCGACTTCAACATTAACGTCGACGCCGATGGCAACCTTCACATCAAGATGGAGCATAAGGATGAGAAGAAGGACGAGAACAAGAAAGAACATTATCTCCGTCGCGAGTTCTCATACTCAAAGTTCGAGCAGACTCTTCTGCTTCCTGACGATGTAGACAAGGAGAAGATTGCAGCCAACGTCAGCGACGGTGTGCTCACCATCGACCTTCCGAAGATTGAGAAGAAGGAAGAGAAGGCTTCACGTCAGATTGAGGTGAAATAATCGCAATGCGAAAACAGACCCTGCTTCGGTCAGGAAATGTATAGACACAAATAACCGTGGTCGGTTAGGAATGGATAGGCATAGATAACTGAATGAGTTAGGATTGTATAAGCAATAATAAGCAGATAAGGTTGAATAATAATAGGTAGGGTTTGTTTTTACAACGACAAACGCAATAGACCACAAGAACGTACAGTTTTTGTGGTCTTTTTTTTGTAATTTTGCAGCCATACACAAATTTTACATCATTTAGCGATATGAAAAATTCAATCGACAATCTCTATCAGCTTGACGGTAGAGTGCCCATCGGGAAAGCTCTCCCGTTCGGTCTGCAGCACGTGCTGGCGATGTTCGTCAGCAACATTACGCCAATTATGATTCTTGCGGGAGCCGTGGGACTGGACAGCGCAGTCAGTGCCGCCCTTATTCAGAGAGTGTAAAATAAACTGTGTCAGGCTATAATAATAATAGTTTAACACAGTTCTTATAATATGGACAATTTGGAAATAGACTACAAGAAAGCAGCCCAGCAGCTGCGT
>OLPC01000772.1_pt1 | contig 30217 bp, 23 predicted proteins | sample 1672341 | NCBI WGS metagenome assembly OLPC01 (sample SAMEA3136673, study PRJEB25190) | human gut metagenome | reverse complement strand
CTTGCCGATTGCTCTGGAAAGAAGTCCTGCTGCAACGGAAGAGTCAACACCACCTGACAGGGCAAGAAGAACTTTTCCATCCCCGACCTTCTCGCGGATTTCTCTGATAGTGTGCTCAACAAAGGCATCCATTTTCCAGTCTCCGGCACATCCGCAGACACCAAGTACGAAGTTGGAAAGCATCTTCTTTCCTTCTACTGTATGAAGCACTTCCGGATGGAACTGGATCGCATACAGCTTCTTCTCCTCATTCTGTGCAGTTGCTACCGGACAGTCTGCTGTGTGAGCAGCAATCTCAAATCCTGGTGCAACCTGGGAAATGTAATCTGTGTGGCTCATCCAGCAGATTGTTTTGTCAGATACGTCTTTGAAGATTTTAGAATCTGTCTTATCTACCAGAACCTCTGTCTTTCCATATTCGCTCACATCTGCTTTCTCAACTTTTCCGCCCAGAACATGCATCATAAGCTGTGCGCCATAGCAAAGTCCCAGAACAGGAATACCAAGCTCAAATAATTCTTTATTGCATGTAGGTGAATCTGCCTCATAGCAGCTGTTCGGACCACCGGTAAGGATGATTCCCTTAGGATTCATTGCCTTGATTTTCTCAAGATCGGTCTTGTATGAATAGATTTCGCAGTATACGTTACATTCTCTTACACGTCTGGCAACCAGCTGATTGTACTGACCACCGAAATCCAGTACGACGACTGTTTCTCTTTTCATGTTTTCCTCCTTGTTTCTCATTATTTGTAACTGTAAAGATATTGAACCGTTACCATTGAATTTTATTATAAATTACAGTTCGGATTTTTACAATGCTTATTTTCAGTTTTCCACCTTGTGTTTTCTTCCTACGTTATTGTTCACTCCGTTCACAGTAACGTAGCCAAAATTCATTCCAGATTGCCTGCGGCAATGGAATTTTGGCTTGTATGTCTCGGGATTTTGGCATATTCATGCCAAAACACCTCGCGGAATAGTGGTGTGTGAACAGTAATCTTACTTCCAATTTATAAGTTTTTTAGAATTTAATCACGTTTTTTTCAACAGTCCATCACATTTTGCTCACAAATTCCCTGTATATTAATAAGCAAATAAAGCAAATGCTTTACAAACAGGTTGCAAATGCTTTTTCACATAGATTTTTAACTTTTTTCTTTTTCATACTTATGCCGGACCGTAAGGTCCGGCCCTCCTTCTTTTTACAGACCTTTTCAGGTCTTTTTCTTTTTTTATAAGTTTTTTAGAATTTAATCACAATTTCTTCAACAGTCCATCACATTTTGCACACATTTTCCCTGTATATTAATAAGCAAATAAAGCAAACGCTTTATTTATAATAAAACTTTTTCTTTTTCATACTTGCCGGATCGCAAGATCCGGCACTCCTTCTTTTAAAATGTGAAATCCCGCTCACAGTAAGACACAACTGTGAGCGGGATTTTTGTGTTACCGCAGAGAACTAGTGTGCCGACAAGTTGATTCTTGAAACAATCTTGCAGGATAAATTTTCTTATTTCAAGGCGGAGGAAGGAGGCGTAGCGGTGGCTACGGCGACCGACGACAACGCGGAAATAAGAAATTTAGACGCAAGATTGTTCGAGAAATCAACTTGTTGGCACACTAGCTTGATTCGGTTAAATTCCCATTGTAAGAATCTCCATCAGTACCCCAAGCAATGACGGATTCAAATTCATGGATACCAGAACTGGCACTGCCTCTGTGCCCAGCTCTTTCACTACTTTATAAACGTCTGTCTTCTGTGCATAGGTAATCTGTGCTTTTTCCAGAATCTCATAGACCTCTTCTGCATAGTCTCTCTGATAAACAGCTGCATCTGCCGCAAAAGTAATCTTCACCTGTGCATCTGCCGGCACATCCTTCAGGATCACTATTGTTCCATGAAGCTTCTCATCCTCTGCGAACTCTGCATCCTTATATACCTGTCCGTTTACAGTAACCTCCTGCGGTTTGTCCTGAATGTTGCAGAAGCGGATCTTCCAGGAACGTTTCTGCGGGATCACTGCTGTATTTCCCTGTGCAGCTTCTACAATAAATACTGTTCCATTCTCATCTGCAGTCTTCGTCATTCTGGTGGATACCCAGTTCTCATCCAGGTCTTCCGGTGTGTCCCCACCGTCTTCCCAGAGTACAAATTCTCCTGATTCTCCAGGATATACAAGTACTTCCAGTTTCTCAGGATTCTCAATGGAATTATCATATCCTTCCATGTCCTTCAGTGGAATGATGCTGCCTTCACGCACAAGTACCGGCATCTCATAAATATCTCTCCAGAGATCCACTTTTCTGCCGCCCTTATATGCTCTTCCGTTAAAGAAATCATACCAGATTCCCTGCGGGATCCATGTCTTTGCGCCTGCAAGTCCTGTTACCGGATCCAGCTTATCTGTGATTGGAGATACCATCATCTCTGTACCGAAATAATAGTTGTTCGGTACTTCATAGGTTTCCTCGCGCTCCGGCTCCAGATAATACATCGGCTGTACCAGCGGCAGTCCCGCTCTGCTTGCACGACGGTTCATGGTGTAAAGATACGGAACCAGCTTATGACGCAGTTTCAGGAAATTCTTCATTACTGTTTCTACAATCTGGTTGTATTTCCACGGTTCTTTTCCATTAAACGGGTTATCTGTGCTGTGCAGACGATTCATTGGTGAAAAGACTCCAAGCTGTACCCACCTTGCAGTGAGCTCGTCGTCTCTGTATCCAAACATATGTCCACCGATATCATGACTCCACCATCCAAAACCGATGTTGCTGGCATTTGCTGTGAAATATGGCTGGAATTTCAGACTCTCCCAGGTAATGAACGTATCACCGGAAAAACCAACCGGGTATCTGTGGCTTCCTGGACCTGCATATCTTGAGAAAGTCAGCGCACGTTTTCCTTTCCACTTGCTGTCCAGATAGTGATAGTGGTTCAGCATCCAGAGCGGATCCAGTCCCGGAACCTTGGTTACAGTTCCCTGCTGCCAGTCAAGCCACCAGAAGTCTACTCCCTCTTCTTCCATCGGATGATGCAGTTCCTCAAAATATGTCTCAATGAATTTCGGATCTGTCATATCAAAAAGTACCGGTTCCTTACTTGCAGGATCAATTCCCATCTTCTCTGCAACTCTCGGATAGGCTTCTTCATAAGCACGCACTCCATCTGCCGGATGTACGTTCAGTGTGATCTTATATCCATGTTTGTGCAGCCAGTCCATAAATTCAGGCGGATTGGGGAAAAACTTCTTATTCCAGGTATATCCTGTCCATCCGCTTCCATATACAGGAGGTACATCCTCTACCAGATGCCAGTCCATATCTACAACTGCAACAGAAAATGGCACTTCTTCTTTCTCAAAACGCTCTACCAGTTCTTTGTACTCTGTCTCTGTGTATTTGTGATATCTGCTCCACCAGTTTCCGAACGTATATCTTGGAAGCAGAGGTGTTTTTCCACATAATCTGTAAAAATCCTGCAGACATTCCACATATCTGTGACCATATCCAAAGAAATAAAAGTCTGCTCTGTTTCCCTGACGTGGCTCTACCATTCCATCTTCGCCCATAGCCATTGTGTGGGAATCATCCAGCACTGAAAAACCGTTTCTGGACATAATTCCATGACTCAGCGGAATCTCACCGTCTGCTTCATCCAGGGTTCTGGCTGTTCCCAGCAGATCTTTTGGTTCATCACCATAATGCCACACGCGCTCGCTGGCTTTTCCACCCGCTACACGTATCATCAGACCGCTTGGAGAAAATTTCTGTCTGTCATAGTGGATTTCCAGGTCTTTGGTGTAAATATGTAATTCCTCACCGCCATCGCTCACCCTGAATTCCGGCACCGGGAAATCACGATTGCATACCATCTGTGTTGCTCTGTCCTCAAATCCTCCGTCTTCGCTGTACTCAAAACGGATCAGGGCAGTTGTCAGCATTGTAATCCTGAAATGATCGCCCACGATCACAGCTTCCTTTCTGCATACAGGATTACCTTCCAGCACAAATTTCTTTAAGTCCATAAAAGCTTTTCCTCCTTTACATTCCCGGCAGTCTGATACTGCCTGCTTTTGAAACTATTTTATACTTTTGTACATCAATTGGCAATAGCTTGTATTTCTTCCCTCCTCAGTGTTATAATTTGCTATAGTCACAGACATCACAACACATATATAAGTTTACAAGAATTGGCTTTGAAAAGAAAGGAATCTTTTTTATCATGTTCAAATGTCAGCCCGGATATACACTTCGAAAAATCAAAGGTATCAGTTATCTCTTACCTTATGGTCAGCAGATTGCCGATCTGAAAAAAGGCTTTGTGCTGAATGAGACCAGTACTTTCCTGTGGAATGTACTTCAGCATCATGAAGGTGCCGAACCGCATCAACTGGCAGAAATACTTGCCAGGACTTATCATCTAGATGAGGCTTATCTTCCTGAACTTCTGAAAGATGTGACGGATTTTCTGACACAGCTTACAGCTATGGGAATGATCACAGAAGATCTCCACCTGATTTCATCAATCCCTTCTGTCTCTATGATAATCGCAGGAATCTGTATAAAACTATACGGTTCTGCAGAACTGATTTCCCCAAATTTCAAACCTTTTTATCATGAATTTTCGGATGATGATACCTCACAGGAAATCGAACTGGTCACCACGCCTCCGCCCAGTCGTTGTTACGGACAGGTTCTTCTGCAGAATTCTGAAATGACTGTTTTTGAAAATCCCGACCGTTATGTTGTCCTTTTCCCACAGATGCAGAATCTTTACGAAGCTCATATGCTGAAAGATGGTACTTATGTACGGATTTACTGCCACCCACAGGTTTCTGAAACAAATATAGAAAATTTATTTCACGCCATACGGCTGTTTTTCCTTTTCACAGCACAAAGAAACGGACTGTTTGCAATCCACTCAGCTTCTGTTCTCTATCAGGGAAAAGCATGGCTGTTTTCCGGTCATTCCGGAATGGGAAAATCCACACACACTGCGCTGTGGCATGAGCTTTTTAACACACCGTATTTAAACGGAGACCTGAATCTTCTTGGATTAAAGGAGGATCATATCATCGCCTATGGCATCCCCTGGTGCGGAACTTCCGAGATTTTTACTGCTGAAGCATATGAACTCGGAGGAATTGTCCTCCTTGGGCGCGACCTGCAGACAGATTATCTGGAAGAGTTAAATCCTTCGGAAAAAGTCCTCCGTGTCATGCAGCGCATGATCTCCCCTGCATGGACTGAACGCCAGCTTTCAGAAAATCTTTTCTTTGCCGGGGAAATCGCTGACCGCGTGCCGGTACTACATCTTCTCTGTACAAAGAATGCTTCTGCCGCCTGCGTGATGAAAAATGCCATTGATCAACTGGAGGAGCTACAATGAAAGAAAAAATACTCCTGATCTGGAAGCACCTGAAACAGGGAACCATGAAAAAAATGTGGAAACAGACATTATGGATCTATCAGTACGGCAGACGTTACTGGAAAGCCATGATCCTGTATACACTGCTTGGTCTGGTCGGAACAGGTGTCTCTCTGGTTTCCAGTCTGATTTCCAGAGATCTGGTAGATATTATTACCGGACACCAGACCGGGAAACTTATAAGTACCTTTGCCGCAATGATCGGCTTCTCTGTCGCAAACATTCTGGTTTCGCAGGCATCCGGATATGCCTCTACTTTCATTAACCTGAAGGTTGACTCCGAAATCAAGAACGACATCTTTGCCAAAATGCTGGTCACTGAATGGGAATCCCTGACCGATTACCACACCGGAGATCTGGTGACACGCTGGAGTTCCGATGCCTCCAACATTTCAAGCGGAATCCTGAACTGGATCCCCAACCTGATCATTTATACTTTTCGTTTTATCAGTGCACTGGCAATCGTGCTTTATTATGACCCTACTTTCGCACTTTTTGCACTGCTTGGAATCCCCTTCAGTGCTCTGCTTTCGAAGCCGCTTCTGAAACGAATGCGTGATAACAATCAAAGAAGTGCGGCTATGAATGCAAAACTTTATGGATTTAACCAGGAGGCTTTCTCCAATATCCAGACGATCAAGGCTTTTGACCTGATTCATTTTTATATTGATAAACTGAAATCTCTTCAGACAGATTATATTAACATGAGACTGGATTTCCAGAAAATGTCCATTCTGACCTCTGTTCTCATGTCCATTATCGGATTTGTCGTATCCTACAGCTGCTACGGATGGGGAATTTACCGTGTATGGAGCAATGCCATCAGCTACGGAACCATGACCATGTTTCTGTCTCTGTCCGGTACACTTACAAGTTCAGTTAATTCACTGGTCAGTCTGGTTCCATCTGCGATTTCACTAACTATCTCAGCCGGAAGACTGATGGATATCGTGGAAATGCCTCAGGAAGACTACAGCCAGGATTCTGTTGTGCGCCGCTTCGAAAAGCAGTATAAAACAGAAGGTATCGGTGTGAACATGCAGGATCTCACCTATACCTATCATAACGGTACTTCTGTTTTCGCCCATGCATCTATGGAAGCCTATCCCCATGAAATCGTGGCTCTGGTAGGGCCTTCCGGCGAGGGCAAAACAACCATGCTACGCCTGATCCTTTCCCTTCTGGCGCCGCAGACCGGTTCTTCCCATGTATGCGCCGGGGAAAATCATGAACACACCATCGAGATGTCACCTTCTACCAGAAAATTGTTCTCCTATGTGCCACAGGGAAATACCATGTTCTCAGGAACCATTGCGGAAAATATGCGAAATGTAAAACCAGACGCTACAGATGAAGAGATCATCGAAGCACTCAGACTTGCCTGCGCATGGGATTTCGTGGAAAAACTACCAGATGGAATCCAGAGCACGATCAAAGAACGGGGCGGCGGATTCTCAGAAGGTCAGGCACAGCGTCTCTCCATTGCCAGAGCACTGCTGCGCAAGTCTCCAATTCTGCTGCTGGATGAAGCTACTTCTGCACTGGATGTGGCTACGGAAAGAAAAGTACTGCGAAATATTATGCAGGATACCTATCCCAGAACCTGTATTGTGACTACGCACAGGCCTACGGTTTTAAATATCTGTACCAGGGTTTATGCGATACGGGATAAGAAATGTGAGGTACTGAATGAAGCTGAGATAACAGCAATGGCTAAAGAATTTTAATTTAAAGATCCGGATGATCTGTTATCTATATGTATAAAAATCCCCTCAGAATGTGAATTGAATTCTGAGGGGATTCTCTCATTAGTCTGAAATACTTACACCGGTAATTGACAGACCTGCGTCAGATGTTACGACCAGATCGCCGAAACCGATATTATCAGTTGGATTCTGATGATAACTCAGTCTGATTGTCAGTGTCGGAGTTCCATCTCCTGAACTCAGTCCTGCTCCACCGGATACGTATGTAACGTTCTGGTTGAAGGAAATTGTTAATACCTGTGATTCTTTGGTATGGTCTGCATTATGATGACCATTTACCTGAATTCTGTAATCTCCTCTGCCTGTCTGTGGTGTCTGCTGGATGGATGCACTTGCTTCATAACATCCAGCTCCACTTGCAGCGTATACGCCTTCTGCTAATCCATTGTCTATGGAAACTACTGGTTTAGAATACTGTTTCATAATAACTGCCCCCTATATATTTTTAATCCTATTCGAAAGTGCTTTCATTAATTATTGGAAATTATTGGAATATGAGCTACCTGTAATTTGCAGATTTTTAATATCGCCATTTGCCTGTACAGTAATCTCAGCTGATGTCGGTGCACTGTGCCATGTCAACGTTGCTGTTTTACCAGAGCAAATTACTCCTGCGCCACTACCCCAGCAACTACTAATATCCATATTAAATGTCAATACAACTGTTAACTGTGATAGATTAACATTGCTTAAATCCAGATCAAATTTTGCCTGACCACTTCCACCCCAATCAGCAGCAATTGTTTTATTGCCAGTCTTAATTCCACCAGCTCCACTCGCCGCATACACACCTTCCGTCATCCCTGCATCAACAGAAACAACCGGTTTCTCATACACTTTCATGTTTATCCCCTTTCCTTATCTCACTGCTTAACTCACAGAATAACTGAATCCAGTCATCTGCAGACTATCAATACTTGTTCCATGATTCAGATGAATTCCAATTGTCAGCGGATTACTTGCTGTACTTGCGAATGTCAGTGTAGCAGTCCGACCTGACCAGGACTTCTGTACAGAAGCATCATCTGTCTCGATCTCATCTACTGTGTCATTAAAGTTAATAGTCAGCGTGATAGTTCCATCAATATCCGACCAGTCCGCCTGTGCCAGACCCTTGCCTCCATTGGATTCCCATCTGTCCCATACACCCAAATATGTTACATTCAGAGTTCCCTTAGAAGCACCACTTGCTGCGTAAACACCCTCTGCCATTCCTGCGTCAACAGTTACTACTGGTTTTTTATATATTCTCATGTTCAATTATCCTCTTATATCTTCAAAATCTAGCATTTTATTTGTTTCATCTTTTCTTTATCATATCCATCTGACCCCTGAAAGTCAAGCATTCTTACGGAAAACTTCCCCGTTTTTTCTTTCATTACTGTCATTATCCCATCCTGCCAGCAAACCTCTGTATCCACAGAATTCATATTGTTCTTTTACAACAGGAATGCTATAATACGCCTGTCCAGGTATTTACCTGAACTAAAAAACATCTACTTCTATTGTATCTGCAAATCTGCAATAATCGCTTTTTTATACATACTATTTATCAGGAAAGAGGATTTCTATGAACCCAACAACTCCGAACTCAGACAAAATCGACCTGGAGCAATTGCTTCGTGATGGAAATATTATCCGCATCAGACCACAGGGCTACAGCATGTATCCCCTTTTTATCCCAGGACGGGATGAGGCACTGATCCAGCAGGCTGACAGCACAGACTGTCGCAGAAATGATGTTGTCCTCTACAGACGGGATCAGGGAATCCTTGTGCTTCACCGCATCTGCCGGGTAACATCTGACGGCTTCTATATGGTAGGTGACAATCAATTCGAAGTCGAAGGACCTCTCCGCCCGGATCAGCTCAGAGGAAGACTCATCGCTTTTATCCATAATGGCAAAGAAATCTCTGTAAAAAATCCTGTTTACCGTTTTCTTTCTTCATTATGGCTGGGAATGCTCCCGCTCCGTCCTTTCTGTTTCAGATTAACAGCTTTTTTCCGCAGGATCCACCAGAAATAAACGTCTTTTTTACAAAAGAATTCTTTTATCCTGCAGAGTTTTCACCACACTTTTTACATCCTCATAAACCTCAGATGAGTCTATGCCATATTCCTTTCCTACTATCTGTGCCAGCTCATCAATATTCTCTGCCTCTTCCGCATGCAGATAGATAAACCCCGCTGTTTCACTCAGCGAGATCACTTCATTCACTTCTTCTGTCCTTTTCCCTGTAGGGAGCACAAGATATTCATCTTCCAGTCTCTTCACAATATATCCTTCTGTTTTTTTCATTTCCCTTTTCCTTTATTTCTAAACATATTCATGGTATACTTACTATTATTTCATGGCACTGTCCACACAGTACCAGTAACAAACTTGTACACTTTCAGGAGATCATTATGGAACGAATATACGAAACCTATCTGAAAATAGTAAAAAACGCATGCACGGATTCCCACAGAACCGAATCTGTAAATCCAGCTGATCTTCCGACTCTGGCAGAGCTGGCCCAGAATCATTGTACAGTTCCATATGTACTGCCATATCTCAAATCTGTATCCAATTATCCTTTCCTGAAATCCCAGGTAAAGAACATGATGCTGAACTACTATCAGATCGAACATTTCACCCGGCTTACCGTATCTCTCTTGCGAGACCACAATATTGACTGCTATCTTCTGAAAGGTCTGAGTCTGGCTGCCTGTTACCCAGTCCCGGAATATCGTAAGCTTGGAGATCTCGATCTATATCTGGCTGATCCTGCTGATCTTTCAAACGCACAGGCAGTTCTGGAAAGCAGCGGGTATGTACCTGAAGAAGAGCTTAATGATCACCATCTGGTTTATCGTTATACTTTTCCAAAGACAGGCCGCCGTTTTTTGCTGGAACTTCATTACCGCGTTGTCGGACAATATCAGTACAACCGTGCCAATCAACTTGTAGATTCCATCTACTCACCGACTAACCTGAAGAAATCCACTCAGACTATCCACGGATACGCTTATACCGTGTTTCCTCCTACAGAATATGTCTTTTATATGATCCATCATATGCTGAAACATTATCTGTACAGCGGATTCGGCATCCGGCTTCTCTGTGATTTCACTTTTTATCTGAAATGCCACGAAAACGAAATTGATTTCCACCGAATCCACGAATGGTGCAGAGAATCACGGATCAGCCACCTTTACGAAATCATTCTGGAATGCTGTCGAAAATATCTGGGACTTCCTGACTCCATAGATGCCAATACACATTATTCCCCAGATGACTGCCATGATTTCATAACACAGATTCTGAAAGATGGAGATATGGGAACAGACATTTCCCAATCACTCATCGGAAGCAGTTCATACCAGAAAATCAACTTCTTCACTTATTTCAAAGAAGGACACATCCAGATGAAAGTACGCTTCCCCAGAGCCAGACGCTTCCCGCTCCTGTGGCCCGCCTTCTGGATCATTACTTTCCTCTGTTTTATCCGCAACACCTACACGGTCCGGAATACCACTCTCCGTCAGACCCTTCATGACTTTAAAAAAAGCAACCAGAAGACAAAACTGGTCAAAATTTTCGAAAACAGTGACTCCTGAGATGGGGAGACACTGTTTTTCATTCTCTCATACCTGTATCAGAAAGTCTCTCATCCACTCTCTGCGCAACCAATATCTTAATCCCTGCTGCCAGCAGCACATACCACTGCAGTTCCATTCCCCATGAAAAAGTCCGGATCATAATTTTCCACATTCTCTCATCCAGCTGCAGTTTTCTCTTTCTGTCAGACAGTTCACTGAAGACCTTTTTTCCCAAAGGATTCGTCCCGTATTTTTTCAAAACTTTCCGTATCGCCCACATGGACTTTTTGTGCTGCATATATTCCATTTTTGCATCAAAAAATACAGCAAAAAAGATCAGATATCTGGTCAGGGATGCATATTTATTGGGATCTTTATTTTTCTTCTTGATCCATCCTTTCAGTTCATTGGCAAGTTTGAACCAGTTCTGAGTCGAATCAGGTCGATACTGCCATGAAACTGATGTATCATTTTTCCTGTAAATATAGCCCGTATCTTCCAGAAATACATACTTTGCATCACAAATATAACATTCCATGTTGAACAGTTTATCTTCTGCATAAGAAATATTTCCGAAAATGATCTGATATTTTTTCAAAAATTCACTTCTATAGAACTTTCCCCACACATAGGAAAGCGTTCCCACAGAGAAGAATCCTCGAAACCGGAATTCCTCTGAAAAAGGGCTGCACAGAGCAAATGTCTCATGTTTCACAGCAGGCAGAACTCTGTTTTCCCACAATCTGGCATAATTACTTACCACAATATCTGCACCGGTCTGTTCAGCCATACTGATATATTTCCGGAAAATATCTACATCCGGAAGATAATCATCTGCATCTGCAAATACAATGTAATCACCTTTCGCAGACCTAAGCCCCATGTTTCTGGCAGGCCCCGGGCCTTTTCCAGGTCCTTTGAGCATATGGATTCCCGGATATTGCGCTTCGTATTCACGGATAATCTCCGGACTTTTGTCTTTTGATCCATTTTCTATCAGAAGTATTTCCCAGTTGTTATAGCTCTGCTTTATAACACTGTCCAGTGTTTCCCTGAGATATTTTTCTGCATTATATACCGGTATGATCACAGAAATTTTTTTCTGCTTTTTCTCCAAAGCTGTCACCTTTTACCTCCTGCCGAAACTTTTTTTATAATTCTCTGTATCAGACTCCATAACTCTTTCCATTCCACAGTTCTCCTATAAACCAGCCATAACAAAGCATTTGGTACCACCAGGCAGATCCCCAGTCTTAATATCAGGACCCAAAATGCCTGTCCATTAACAAATCGGCAAAAATATTCGGTTATTCCCCACACTGCTGCCATAACTATCAGGTATCCCGCATATTTTATAAAAAAAGAAGATACTGGTTTCTCCAGTCTGTGTTTATAGACTACATAGGGTTCCACCCACACAGAAGTAAGAATTGTGCTGCAGAATGTACCTGCAAATACACCTACTACTCCGAAATGAGTAACCAAAGCAATAGAAATTACCAGATTTAATATTGCCTCCGCTAACGCCTTGTATCTGTCATACCAGAACAGCCCCATGGATTCTTTAAAGATCAGTACTGCACGTCTCATTCCTTTAATAAAAAAGTTAATGCAAAGAATCAATACAATTTCTTTCTGAAACAGATATTTTTTACCAAATGCCAGTTCTACAAACGGATTTAAAAGCTCCAGCAGACAGATGCCGGCAAATCCAAACAACCAATATCCTATAAAAAACAGTCTGTCGAATATCTGGCTAAACTTCTCTTTTCCTTCGGTTACTCCCAGATTTCCCACACTGGCTGTAACTCCCAGCATGGCCTGATCCAGCACCTGACGCACAGAACCTATAATGAGGAAATAGTTGGAATAAATACCTGCTGTAACAACACCTACAAAACTGGAAATCAGCAGATTATCTGTATTATTCACTACCACATTTCCAATTTTATGCATCAGCATTGCTCTTACATTCCGCATGATCCCCTGATGTTCTCCCTGAGACAGATGATCTCTGCAGGGTTCCTTCAGATACGGAAACAGACTGTCTGCTTTCCTGGACATACAGATATTTCCCCCGATCGTGCACACAACTGCCGCCAGCAAAAACAGGATAAAATTTCCCGTAACCAGCAGAATAATGATCTGGCACAGATCCTGCAGTATAAGAAAACCGTTATGGTACATCACTGTAATATAATTCATCTGATAGGCATCCACCAGAGTCTTTTTGTAGATCAGGAGATATGAAACTACGGAATTCAGAAGATACAGCAGATAAATAACGATCAGATGATCTACATCCGGCCGGTCTTTCATAAGAATATCAAGAAACGGGATCAGACATAAGCCTGCCCCAAGCACAACTCCTGCTGTTATCCTGTAAAAAGTACGGAACATCCTCATCAGGATCTGCTGTTTTTTTATATCATTCCTGGCGATAGGTCCGTAAAGGGCGTATGTGATCGCAGTTCCAACTCCAAGCTCCGATAGCGATAATATGTTTAATATATCTGTAAACAGGCCATTGATTCCAACATACCCTTCACTCAGTGTTCTGGTAAAAACAACCCTTGTAAAAAATCCCATCAGGATCGCTGCTACCTGCGCAGTAAAAGCTACCGTCGTATTCATAACCGAGTATTCTGTCCTGGATTTCTGTTTCAAGCTTCACTTATCCTTTCTTTTTGGTTATAATACATTATAGTCAATTCATAATTGTATGTATAGATACTTTTTAAGGAGTACTTTTACCCATGAAAAAAAATTGGTCCATTATTTTACACAGCCTTTCCTTCGTTATCTGTACCGCACTGGCCGTGTACGCACTTTATTATATAATTTCTGTACGGCATCTGAACGTAGAATATACTCCTGCATTTACTGAGGAATCTGCTCAGTCTCTGGATAATCCTTATCGTGGCTTCTACCGCATGAGCGGATATATTCTTTCAGATGGCCAGAAACCTTCCAAAGCTGCCTCCTGGTGTAAAAAAAGCTGCAAAGACAATCCTTACCCTTTAATGCTCCTGGAAATCAATCTGAAAAATTATTCCAATACCAGCATCAGTACCAATGCCCTGAAACAACTGAATAAAATATTAAATGAATGCACCAGGGCGAAAAAACAGGTCGTTCTCCGTTTCCTGTATGACTGGGACGGACAGGCTCTTTCTTCAGAACCATCTGATCTGTCTCAGATAAAGAAACATATTTCACAACTTTCCTCTACTGTAAATTCTTATGCAGATTGTATTTACATTCTTCAGGGAGCTTTGATCGGTAATAACGGAGAAATGAATAATTCCAATTATAATGATATTAATCAGATCCGGCAGATCATAGAAGAACTTGACCAGAATATCGTTCCTGATATTTATCTGGCTGTCCGCACCCCGGCTCAGCTTCGCGGTGTTCTTCGTACCAGAAATCCCCTTTCAAGTACGAATGCATGGCACGGCACCCTGGAATCACGTCTGGGACTTTTTAATGACGGTATGCTCGGTTCCGTCTATGACCTGGGTACTTATGATGACACACCTCTGCAATCCGACAGTGCTATTGATGAACAGGGAACACGCAGTGAAGAACTGATTTTTCAGGAAAAACTCTGCCAGTATGTCCCAAATGGCGGTGAAGTCACTGTAGACAATGAATACAATGATCTGGATAATGCCATAACTGATCTTTTTCAGATGCATGTATCTTACCTTAATTCAGAGCATGATGCTGACGTTCTGGATAAATGGAAATCTTCTGTATATACCGGAAATACCGCTGATGCTTCAGATGTTTTTTCAGGATGTACCGGCTATGATTACATCAATTCACATCTGGGCTACCGCTATGTCATGAAGCAGTCTTCCATTGACTTTCATCCGGTTTTCAGTGATACAGCCACTCTATATATAACTGTATCAAATGTGGGATTTTCCTCTGCATATATCAAGTTTGATACTTCTCTGATCCTGACTGATCAGGATACCGGAAAGTCGCAAAAAATAGAAACATCCATTGATAATCGTTCTATTGCAGGTAATGATTCCTCAGAATTCAAAATCAATCTAGATGTCCGTTCACTGAAAAAAGGAACTTATACGGTTTCACTGCGTATGAAAGATTCCAGAACCAAAACGTATATTCATTTTGCCAATAAAGACTATGAAGACAGTAAAACTGTTCCTGTAGGTACCCTTACCCTTAAATAGTCCCTTTTATCTTTTACTTGGCTTCCCACAGTACAGACACCCCACATAAAGGCTGTCTGTACTGTTTTTATTTGCAAAGCGGATATAGCGCCCGTCTGTTTTTCTCCGAAGTCCCAGATAAACCCTGCCTTCTTCAGGCTCTGTTACCGCTTTGCCCCGGCTTACAGTTTCCGGATAAATATCTGTTATATCTATAGCAACCGGGATCTTTTTTCTGCTGTTTCCTTTTTCTATTATCAGAGATAATTCTGCTTCCTGAAAAACTCTTCCAAACCCGGTATTTTTAATCTCAACAGTAAATTCCATCTTTCCGTTCCACAGAACTTTCATTTCTATTTCTGTTACAGTCAGACGATATCCCATATGGCTTCCAATATACTGATAGAGACTGGATTCCTTCCATATTCCTGTTCCGGGCCATATTACCTTTTTCCAGCGGTCCAGAACTGTGCGGTCATAAGTGCTGTCCAGATAGGTAAGATGGAGCAGCTTCAACTCATTTATAATAAAATCAGTTTCCTGTAACCGTTCATCCTCTTCCTGTCCGGATGTCACTTCACCTCCGCAGGGTACATCCGCTGTAATCTGGCTGATAAATTCCAGTTCTTCTTTTCTCATCCAAGCACCGCTCCAGCCTGCTCCTTCCCTGGTCATTGTTCCGAAAGTTCCCAGATGAGTTATGGACCCCAAAATTCCATCATCAAACAATGTAAGCTGCGCATAATTTTTTCTGCAAAAGTCATTTTCATCGGTCAGGATCCTCCACTGCGCAGGCGTCCGCACTGCCAGATATCTCTCCTTTCCCAGATATTGCTGCATACAATTCTTCATCTGCCTCATCTGCTCTGGTGACAGATACCTGGAATCATGCATTTCCCCCCAGCTTCCAACCAGCATTCCCTGGAAAATAAACACAGAATGTTTCATGCTTTTAAGTATTTTCCCGATCTGCGTCAGATGTTCCATCACCTGAGCAAAGGAATCCGGCTCGCAGGCATGTCCATTTCCTTCCCGGTCGTACACAGGACGGAGGATCACATCTTTTTTATGTTGCATAAAAAAACTGAGAATGTTTCTGATATTCTCCAGAGCAGTCCTATCTAACGGCATACTGCGATATTTATAAATATCCAGCAGCACCAGCGCCAGCGACTCTCCCTCTCTCAGACTCCATCTCAGTTCTTCAGGATCTATCTGCTCCTGAACAGGAAATGTATAAATTCCATACCACCCTCTGGCAGGATTTTCCAATATATCCGTGCTCTCAGTCAGCTCTTCCCCGTGAAAAATCCAGCTTTTTTTATTTGTCATATTTTTCCAGAGCATGCATCTTACCTTCATCCATCTTCAGAATCTTTTCCCTGATCCATACAGCCAGAATAGAAACTGTCATACGAAACATATAAAGTACAGGTTTCAGTCCGGAGTGCATACTGACTCCTGCAGTCCTCTTATGCATCACAGCCGGAATCTCTCTGACATGAAATCCCAGAAGAATCATCTGCATCAACATATTGGCATCCGGATATTTGTCATCGAAATTATTATATTTTGAATAAAACAGAAAGGTTCGCCAGTTCAGCCCCTGCAATCCGGTAGTTGGATCCGAAATCTTTTTTCCTGTTCCTGTTTTAAGTATGATGCGAAACCATCCAAAAGCAATCTTTTTCGCAAAAGAAACCTGAAAGTCGGAGCTTCCTTCCATGAATCGTGAACCAAGAACAATATCCGGCAGACAGCCATTTTCATCCTCTGTCTGAAGTTCCTTATAGATTTTCGGGATATTGCATACATCATGCTGTCCATCGGCATCCATCTGGATCACATATCGATAATCCTTACGTACTGCGTATTTATATCCAAGCTGCAGACCACTGCCATATCCCAGATTAAACACATGAGTTACTACCTCATGATTTCTTTTCTTTACTACGTAATTAGTCGCATCGGAAGATGCATCATTCATGATCAGAACATCCACGATCTGTGCAATCTCAGGCTGTTCCAGTTTTTCCAGCAGTGGAACAATATTTTTTTCTTCATTATATGCCGGAATAATGATCAAAACTTCTTTTTTGTTTTCCATGACTGTTATTCTTTCTCATTTTATTCTGTTTCAGTTCAGACGGATATTAAGCAAACATCTGCAGAATATCTTCCTGTTCATCTGAAATCCTCTTTGAGGCATTTTCTCCATACTGTCTGCATTTCTCCTCGTCTTCCAGAAGTTCTCTGATACTTCTGCTGATTTCCTCTGCAGATAGCTGACACAGTATTCCGTCTGTTCCATTTTTTACCTGCTCCCTGTTTCCGCTACAGTCTGATACCAGAATGGTGCAGCCCAGAATCTGGGCCTCCTGTACTGCAATGCTTTTTCCCTCGAAACGGGTGGCATGTACATACAGATCACACTGTCTGTAATAAGGATACGGATTTTCCCGGGCTCCAAGAAGAACAAAATCTTCTGTCAGACCAAGACTGTCTATCTTCTGCTGAAGTTTCTGTCTCAGTTCTCCTTCTCCCAGTACATACCAGTGGACTTTTATTCCCTGATCTTTCAGAAGCTTCATGGCATCAATCGCTGTTTCATATGATTTCTGTGCAGTCAGTCTTCCCACGGTCAGAATTCTTTTTCCATCATACGTATCCTCGAAACCTCCCGGAAGATCAGCTTTTCTCAGGATTTCCTTCCTGTCGATCAGATTGTGGAAGATAACCGTTCTGTCTGCACATTCCGGATATACATGTATCAGAGAAGTTTTCACTTCACCGGATACTGTAAATATCCTGTCGAAATCCACATAACAATTTCGATCCAGAAATCTGTTGTATCCTGCATATTCATAGTCTACATGAAGAAACGTAAATTTCCGTCGGGCACTGACATGATCATGAACGAAATATGTAGAACCACCTTCCAGATAAGCTACTGCCATATCGTAATTCTTCTTTAATTTCATACCACTGTCTGACATAACACGCCACAAAAGTTTATCTGCATAGATCTTCCTTTTTTTCAGCATGATAACTATGTTCTTCATAAGATATGGTATATTTCTCAGGAAGGAAGCACGGATAAACAAACGTCGGAAAACCCTTTTATTCAGCTGACGTTTCCCCTCTTTCGAAAGAACGGATTCCGCTGAATAATCTTTATTCAGAATTTTCACATATTCCGGTACCTGTCTGATCAGTTCTCCCTGTCCCAAAAGGACATACAGATCAATCTGATATTCTTCCCGTGGAAATCTTTTCAACAGTTCCACCAGCGCTTTCTCTGCACCTGCCCCACCAAGTGTATTGATCACAAACAATACTTTCTTCATTTCTCTTTCCTTAGTTTTTCCAGCTCTCTGAGCATTTTCTCGCAATCATGATTTAACAGCGAGATCTGCATGGCAAGCTCCTGATTTCTCCTTTTCAGACTGGATACCTGTGTGCTGATAAACCACAGCCCCCACAGAATTCCTGATACAATGATCATGATCAGTATAAGCCCTCTCAGACTCACATAACGATCCAGCTGAGATGGATTCAGAATGATTCCGGACAGGATCATCAATGCAGACAGAACTGCCCATGCAAGACAAAATGGTTCTGTCATTTTTCTCTTTGCAAGTGACAGAATCGCTTTCAAAAACATATACACACCTGCTACGATCACAAATAATCTCAGTACATCTCCCACAGCCATTCCTTTGTTCCTTTCCTACTGCTCATATCTGTCAAATACTTTCGGTGACGGACAATCTCCTTTTTTCTTTTTCAGCAAATGTCCATTGCAGAATATATGGATATCCAGATGCTTCTCCATCCACTGAAGCCGCATATAAGCAGTGGTCCATCCGGCAAAACTTCCTGCCACCAGTCCTGCCCCGTACCATATTTCTGTAAAATGAGTGGAAACCATGCTTCCTGCCATTGTAATCAGACAAAACGCCAGGCCTGTAAGTACGCATCCTTTCATATCATTGAAATAATACAGAAAAATGATTTCCGCGTACATTAAAAATAAAATAAAATATCCTGCTGCCAGACACGGATATATCCTCATGGTCATTCCTCCGAATCCAACCTGTGGAAGAAAGATCATACAAAGCAAAAATATCACAAGTGTAATAATGAACTGAACCCTGGCAAGACTCATCAGTTCTTCAGCCAGAGTACGGAACATCCTCTTTTTCGTGATCGCAATGTCTGCTCCCCTTCCGCCGATGACAGCCTCGGAGTACGCTTTATATCTGTCGTGGAAATACATCTCTACCCTACTGATAAAGATAACACTGGCCGAAAGATTTGTAAACATTGCAAGGCATGTCGCCATATCATAAGTTGTTACACATACAAAAGATTTTACTACGATCATGTGAAGATCCGTTGTCCAAAATACAAAATTGTGTATATAAAGTCCCAATGTATACAGAAAGTTGGTCACAACCAATGGCCAGTATTCTCGGAAATATCCTAAAACCTTCCGGTATTTTCCGCTGTTTTCCTTAAAATAACTTCTCACTACTGACATTTCCAGACACGCGATCAGCCAGAATCCCACAGCCAGAGAAAACAGCATGCCATATGTGATGCTCCAGTAAAATACCTTTACAAGCAGAAATGACAACAGCACTGTAACTGTCATACCTATGGCAAAAAACAAAGAAATCTTTTTGTAATCTTTGCAGATAGACAGATACAGCATGGAATAAAATACCAGTACCAATGCAACATATCCACAGTATCCTGTAAAAACATAAATGATATCCACTTTTCCCACAAGAAATTCGTGGATACAGAAGGGGATTCCCACAAGAGTACTAAGGGAAATGTTCAGGATCATTCCCATATAATAACATGGAAGGATATCTTCGTATGTTTCTTCGTAGATCACATCCGACATATACTTGGATAATACTGAATTAAACGGCGATGCTGTCAGAAGCGAAAAGATAAAAATGTACAGCACTGTGCAGGAAAATAATTCTCTGGTGACATAATCCACTGAGGAAAAATCCAGAAAATATTCCATAAGCATAAGTGCGCCGATCACCACCAGCATCGGTGCAATAGTCACAATGGTACTGTATCCCATTCCTATAATATCTGTAGTCAGTGTATTCTTTTTATATATATTGGTCAGTTTTACACCTATTCCAGCCATATATTCTCTCCATCCTGTGTTTAAGATCCATCAATTGATCCGGAAGGGTTCCTCCGTCCAGGTCAGTCCCTGTTTATCTGCAAATCCCTGATAGATTTCCTGATAAACCGCCTTCATCTGCTCAATCCGATAAAATGCATTTACACGTTTATAACCGGCCTCTCCCATTCGCAGCCTGTCCTCTTCATATATGGACATGGTCACCATTGCATGGGCGATTTCTTCAATATTCATAATGTGTGTCAGAATTCCTGCTTCACCAAATCCGTCATTATTTCCATAAATCAGTTCCCTGCAGTTTCCTACATCCGTAGCAATAACCGGTTTATGCGCCGCGTAACTTTCCAGAATCGTCAAAGGCTGTCCTTCACTGATACTGGTAAGCAGTGTGAAATCCATTTTCCCCAGGTAATCTTTTATATTTACCCTTCCTGTAAATTCTACATCCTTTACGCCCAGAGATTCTACCAGTTCGAAGCATTCTTTCGCATATTTTTCATCTTCATCTGTTGGTCCCATGATCCACAGTTTCAGATTTTTTACCTGTTTTCTGGCAAAGTCAAATGCCTGTATCATGGTTTTGACATCTTTGATCGGAGTGACACGCAGGACAGCTCCTGCATTGATAAACTGCTGTTCTTCTTCTGTTTTTCCCGGAAGATCTGCCAGTGCCTGGGCATTGATTCCATTAGGAGTTACCCTTATCTTCTCTGCCGGACAGCCAAGTTCTATCTGGAGTTCTCTGGCATGGTCATACAGGCAGGTAACCATATCTGCCTTCTCATATGCTAACAGGGACATTTTCTTAAACTGTTCGATCCAGATATTCTTGTACACTCCCTTTACCCAGGAAGCTTTGATCAGTTCTTCTTCTCTTTCTCTGGTGTAAATGCCGTGTTCAGAGATCAGTAGCGAACTTCCATGGAAATATTTCGCCATACTCCCCAGAATTCCTGAATATCCGGTAGCTACACAGTGATACAGATCTGCTTTCGGCACATCCATCCGCAAGGTCCAGAACATCGGAAGATAAATAGATCTCAGTGTCCACAGGAAATCTGAGAAGTTAATATTGGAGTAATTCCTGTTATAGCACTCTCTGGCTATTTCGAAGAAATCCTGGCCCATCAGAAGATCATCTACAGAAATATGCTTCTTGTGAAACAGATCAAATATTACACCCCAGTCTGCTTTCCGATTCAGCACCATATTCAGCAGTTCTTCATATTCCTCATGAGAAAGCCGGACTTTTTTCCTTGATTTTCTTTTCCTGCTGCCACTGTCCCACTCACAATCGTCCAGATATACTTCATAAACCTGTGTAAGATTTTCCGGCAGTTCATACACAAATTTTCCCCTGAAAGATCTGTTCGCTACAATAGCCAGCAATATAAATTCCACATTGGGAAATGATTTGATCATACTGTTGATCCATCCGGAAACACCTCCGACTACATATGGATAGCAACCTTCTGCTACAATACAAACTTTCATTCGCTGCCTCTCTTATCTGCATTTTATCTGCTGTAATGAAGTCCCGCCATTTTTACCTGGATCTTCACAGTGGTATCCTGCGCCTGGATCAGATAAACATCGTTCTCCATTTTCTTCTGCGTACCGCCTTCTATCTCTGCGATCTCTTCTCCATGAGTTCTGAGAATAAACCAGCTTCCTGCTTCAGACGTTTCCAGAATAATCTCATTCTCTGTCCTGGACTGTGAGAAATCCAGATTCAGGAATGTGCGTGTTCTGGTATTACTCTCTGAGAGCGTAGTACTGTCAAAACCTGTGAAATTTTTCCAGTAGGTAAGAAGGTTACTGGAAAAATGTTTCTGCATGATCTGCCACCGGTCACTTTTTCGTTCCGGCCAGAAAATATCCTGCATATTCAGCATAACATTGGTATAGGCCAATGAACTCTGGATACTTCTCATCCGAATATCATCACTGTAGGTATAGTTCATTCCATCACTTGTGACAGACTGTAAAGTCACAGAATCTGTACAATAAGATACTACCGGCCTCTTTTCTGTATACTCACAAACCAGAGTACTTACGTTCTTCATCAGTTCTGTGTTCATCAGACTCAACACCGAATCCAGATTTTGCTCTTCTGTGAAAGCAGCTCCATAACGGTAACTGCTGTTGGCTTTTCGGAAAAACTCTTCATCCTGATTTAACTTATCCTTTAAAGAATCTGCATTTTTATACTGAAGAGACAAACCAGCTTCTGCATTCTGCTCTTTCATCTGTTTCAGGTAAAATACCAGATTTTTGCTGTCTGGTTCCACGCCATCCTGATAGGCCGCCTGAGGCTGCATAAAGCAAGTCATTTTCAGGCCGCCTTTCTCTACAATAGACACAAGCGATGGCCACATTACATCTCTGGCCATTCCTGTTACAGGCTGGCTGTACAGTTCCATCATCTGAGCATTATTCTCATTGGCAAATGCAGGGAAGTTGATCATCGACAGATTCTGAGCATTTACCACTGGATAAACATAATATTCGGAAGCTTCTGCTACCATTCCATCCAGAAGTCCCAGTGCTGTGCTGTCCTTCATATAATCTCCCACTACACTGAAAATACTTCCACCCTGAATTCCATTTCTCCATATGATCGTAGGCAGATCCTCATTCTCTACCGTTTTCTTCTGTTTCGTCTGATCCAGAAGTCCTACCATATATGTCTTGGTTCCGCTTCCTACCTGATACCATGGTACTTCCAGCTGCAGATCCTGACGTTCTTTCTCGTCTTCATCTTCCGGAGTTTCATAAACTACTTCGCCTCCCAGAAGCAGACCTTCGAAAAGTTTTACTCCTGTCAGTTCCGTCTTCTCAGATACAACTTTATAAATTCCCAGAAAATCCATCAAATCTTTATTTTCTTCAATATTCCTTGGATCTTCCAGACACCCAAAGATAATTATAACTCCTTTTTCTTCCAGTTTCTTTATTTTTTCCAGATTACTTCCTAATGCATATTTCTCTGATTCCAGTATCAGCATCCCCGGAAGTGTCTGGTCATTCTCTTCATACTCTTCCAGTGAACTGCACTGCGCCATATTCCATTTCGCATAAATACACCATCTGCTTACGGCTTCTGCCATATCAGATGTGTTATCCCCTACAAAAAGAGCATAACTTCTGTCCATATTGTTTATGGAAGCAGGAGTAATCTGTTTGTTTTCCCAGACATTTTTACCATCTGCCTGTTTTTCTGTAAGATTCGAATTTATGTCATAAGTATTCTGGCTGTCTCTGATAACCATGGAAAACTGGAACAAAAACAGTAAAACAAACATCATGATCGCAATACTGAAATAATTTCTTCTGGAAACCATTGTGTTAATTTTCATCCTCCTGTGTCTGCACCTGGTTATAACCATAATCTATTGCAAAATTGTACTGATGATACATATTTTGCGGAATTGAATAACACACGAAATCTTCCGATTCATAGTATACTTTCATATCGTTAGGATATTTTTCCATAAATGCCTGTGCCCAGTAATACATTCGAGACATCAGAATCCATCTGTCTTCTCCTTGATACATACTGATTCCTCCTCTATTGGGCAATGGCTGACTGGCACCCTTCTTCGAAATTGACTGACCGCTGCCTGCGTACATAACAGAATAGTCCAGCGGGATTTTCTCTATAAAGAAGTACACGTTTTTTGTTGGAATGATCAGTTTGGTATCTCTATTCATATGTTCCATCTTTCGAAGAAATGTAATTGTTTCATAATGCCATCCATGATCCAATCCCATCTGTGTTTCATCATTGGCAGAAACAATCGTCCATGTTTCGTCTTCATTTTCTTTGATAATATTTGCCAGACATGTCAATGCTCCATTGGATACATATCCTGATGCAAAGTCCGGCCTTTTAATAAGTCCTTGCTGAAACATCCCAGCTATCAGAGCCACTGTCACAATAAAAGATACCATATTTCGCAGAATCGTGAAAATCTTTGGCATAAGTATCAGATTAAGAATTCCGTCTCCCAACAGAGTCAATGTCACAATCAGCAGATACACATAATAAATACTGCATCGTGCCGGATCCATCAGCACCGGAAGCCCCAGATTTCCTGCACAAAGCAGCAACGTAAGGATTCCCATACAAAATCCTGCTGACATTAGCATCTCTCCGTAAACAGTCTTTCGAAAAATAATAAACAGCAAGCCTACCAAAATTAATATCCCTATTCCTGTAAGTACAGCATAAGCACACCACTCTTCCGGTGTGTTGATAATAAACTCTCGAAGACGCTGTGCCATCATATTCCATACATTTTTTATTTTTCCAGGGATTTCACTAACCTTATCTGCTAAAGACGGTTTCGGTGCCTCAGTTACTATTGGTGTATTTTCTGTCTCCATATCAGCTATACCGCTGCTTTCTGTATCTCCGTAGAGATTTGCAGCCACATCTTCAATAGTCATACTCTGTATATCTGTACTGTCTGATTCATCTTGTTCATCATCTGATGTATCTGTCTTTCCGCCGTTAATGACACTAAGCCCCCATCCCAGAGATCCCTGAAGAGGTGTTCCTCCCACAAAGGCAATTCCCATAGGAAGTACAGCAAGAAATACACTGATGATTCCCGTGATCATAATACGCCTGAAATACTCTCTGTTCAGGAAACGTAGACAAAAGCCACCAGCTATTCCTATACAGCAGAGTCCTGCAATCATGGTTCCATAAAAATGAATTGCTAAAGTTAAAGAAAATGCCAACGCAAAGCATCCCAAAATCAGTTTCGTTTCCTTCGTCTTCAGCTTTTCCTTTTCTGTCTGAAAAAAGCGGATCAGAAAATATACTGACGGAATTACAAATATCATACCAAATTCCTGGGGCAATGAAGCTCCAAAACGCGAATATGTCTGTATCGTCCAAAAGCTGCCTAGAATATAAATCAAAGTTCCTGCATAAGGCAAATATGGTGATCTGCACAGCAGTTTCAGCATAGCAAGAAGTACTGCATGAATAAAAAACACCTGTACAAGATAAAAAGTACACAGAATCACATAAGTATCTACCCTGAAAACCGTATGCAAATAATATATCACACAATGAAACCCAAACGGATACACACCACTCACAAACAGATGCCCTCTGCTCATCTGATTGATCCAGTTCAGATGTACCGGTATATCTGAAGCCCGATAGCCATAAGTAAGAAACAGCTGTCTTCCATAGACCCAGAAAAGGGCTGCCAGTACTGCTATGGAAAGAATCCACTGCAATGGATTACAGACTGCTTCACGATAAAACAGACCTGCTGCCGCCTTCAATATCGTCCGTATTCTCTCCCATATTCTGTACCAGACCCCTTTCGGTCCCAGACTTCCCTGCAGGATCTTTCTGAAAATATTTATTCTATTTACACTCAATTCTTTCAGAGAAATCCGGTTTACACGGCTCCAGATCAATACGCTGAGAATAAACGTAAGAAGTACCAGTGTCCAGAAGTTCGAAATATGAAGTAACTGAACTGCAAATACAATATTTATGATATAAAAATTTCCAAATGTATAGCACATCAGAAACTGCTCTGACAGTCTTCTGCCCTTAAGGATCCTGCGGAACATGACTGCCGGCAGAAAAACCGTCAGGCCTGTATAGGCTGCAAATATACCTGCAAATTGTAAAATATACCACGTTGTCATTGACATATTTGTCTATCCCTCTGCTCTACATAAACGTCCTGATCAATTCAAGTGTCTCATTATCAATCGTAATATCCAGCTTCCTTAATTCCTGCATAACCTGGAAAAATTTCTCCTTGTTTCCGCAGGAGAAATAGAGTTTCAGCTGGCAGGTGTAGCTGGACAGGACTCTGGGGTATTGTTCCATGGCTCTGTCGCACCACAGGGTACATTTCTCATAGTCTTTTATTTCCAGCAGACGCTGGCATACTTTTTCGTAAACTGTGCTGCTGATCTTTATCTTATCAAGAGTCCAGGCTTTTTCAAGTACTTCCTGCATTTTCTGTGTCATGGAACGCTGTTCCAGGCCTGTAAGTACCTGCTGTTCCAGGATGGGGTTCATATATTCTACAAGTTTCACACAGTTTTCTACCTGCTCCTCGTTTTCCTCCTGGCATAAGAGATATTTCTCCTGTACTTTACTTCGGAAATCGTTCAGTACATCCTGAAGAATGGACGCAGCATAATGGGCTGTCTCTGAGTCTTCGCTGTTCAGTGCCAGGTTGATGGAGGCCAGAGAATTCTGGTAGTCTCCCCTGATGACATTCAGCATCAGAGTACGAAGACTTTTCTTATCTGTAACCTCCAGTGCTTCCTCCAGAGAAACCATGTTTCTCTCCATATCTTCATCCGGCCGCAGGAAATTCTCCTTGCGGTCTTTGTTAAATACAACGTCGGAAAGATCCATGTCCTGAGAAGAAAACAGCTTAAACAGCAGAAACGACAGCAGCAGGAACATTGGCCCTACCACCGGGCAGAGCAGCATCATGACTGCCTTCATCCACACACTTCCAAGCCTTTCTTTTCTTCGGATGTGGTTCCAGATAAGATAGATGAGAACTATGATTAAATTTATGATCAGAAGAAAGATAAATAGTTTCATTCTTTGCGACATACTGCCATCTTCTCCATACACTCTGTTTTATATCCGTTTTTCTCGAATCGCTCCTGAACGATCGCTGCACTTTCTCTGGTAGTGTTGGTCAGCAGAATATACAGGTTTCCATCCGGCATCATTCCCAGATAGTCGCTGTCTCTCATCTGCTGCGACATGTGTTCATCGATCTCACGATAGCTTTCTTTCCCAACATCCACTTTTATCAATACACACTCCACCAGATTCTTCAGCTCTGCATTCATATACGCCTGTACCAGTGACTCAAAAGCTTCCGGTTCCAGGATCCTGGAATGTCCGCTGTAACGCTGTTCTTCCAGAGCCTGCATGTATCTCTGTGCACGAAGTACCGCATTCTGGATCAGATAGCTGACAACCGTGAGGAAATTGGCCTGTCCCAGAGTCATTTTTTCCCAGTTTAATCCCCAGAGCATGATGATCATCTGAACCTGTCCGCCTTCGTAAATGCCTCTGGCCATCAGCGGATAGCGTTCGTCCATATTTTTGTTGATATATACTTTCTGTTCGCTTAATGCATCATAAATCTCCGTCATCTCTTTATAACGGATGGAATTCCCCAGACTTCTGGCCTTATGGGAACTTGCGGAAAAAATACGGGCATAATCTCTGTTGACCACATTATAAAAAGCTACATCTTTCGTCTGCATCAGTTTCTCCAGCATTTCTACTGCATAGAAAATAACTTCATCGGGCATACGCTGTTCCAGTCCTGCTGTAATACTGTAGATCTTACCGATACTGTCTTTATGATCGATCAGCTGCTGCTCCATAATCTCTTTTACACGAACGTTGCTCTCGTTGATATCCCGTATATCCACGATCTGCCTGTTCAAATGCTCTTCCAGTTCCTGGCTCTCCAGACGCATGGTCCGGATCTGGTCACGCATATATCCTACAACCAGTCCCAGGATAAACAGCTGGGCAATCCACACATAGGTGTTATAATCCACAAGCACCTCGAAACCGCTTCGTGTATACATCTGCCGGAAAATATATCCGGCTACTGCCAGTATGGCGGAAAAAGTAGCCTGCTGCTGCCCATATACAATGGCAAAAAGCAGCACATACAGAAGAAAAGGATCCAGATTTGCGAAATATTCGCTTCCTACTGTTCGGTTATTCATCATAAAGAACGGGATGAAGCAAACCATATTTTCGAAAAATGGAAAAAGTACCTTGATCAGCCATTTCCATTTCTCGATCAGAACTTTCCACCAGGGAAGTTTCAATTCATCCTCATTGAGAAAAACATCCGCGTGCTTCTTCATATAAGAAGCCATATCTTTTATATTTTTCTCCAGATTTCCGAATGCGTGAACCCCGTATTCCTGCTCGAAATACCTGCCTGACAGAACACATCTTCCATTGCTGTCCGAAAATGCTGCAATATTGGATTCTATTCCCATTGCTTCCTGAACCATGGCCGCAAGTTTGAGCTCACTGATCACATCATTAGACGAAAGATTGTACCTGCTACGTTCATGTTTCGTTTTTTTTACAAGCTGATAAATATATTCTACCGCATCTTTCTCATAAAGTAAGGAAAATACATGCTCTGTTTTCGCCTTGATATGACCGTCCCGCAGACAGTCCAGGCACATCCGGGCACAGATATTGTTTACATCCTTTTTTTCTTTCGGAATGCTGTACAGGTGGTCCAGACGCAGTGTTACAATATCCAGCCCACGGTTCATCCTGAAATTCTCACAGATTTCCTCTGCCTGTGATAATGCATCTGCCCGGATCCCGATTCCGGAAAATGGCTCATCCTCTGTAATATCATCTGCGTAATTTCCATTATAGATCTCATCGGAAGAAAGGAAGATCAGTCTTCCTTTATTAACCACTGAATAAGCCACCAGAATATTGACCAAGTGGGAAATAAAGTGCACAATTTCTCTTTCTTCCCCGTTCCACCGGTAATTCGTGTCAAATGCACCCATGAGGATCGTTACATCTGCATTGACGCTTTCCAGAATATCATTCAGATTCTCACAGTCATAGGCGAAATCGTATTTCTCAAATACCCGTTCATATTTATTATGTCTGTATTTATCTCCGGTCAACAGAAAAACCCTGTGTCCTTCTTTTCTCAGTTTCAGGATCATGCTGTCCATCAGGCTGCAGGAGCCGCCAGCCAACAGAATATTCATGTTTTTGCCCTTCTTAATTTATAGTTTTTTCTCGAACAGAGATCGTTCTGGAAGGATTTTTTCCAGTGCACTTATGATTTCCTGCTTCGCCTTCTCGAAATCAATCTCATGATTACTGTCATTGATGCAGATCATTTTCTTTTTCTGCCCGGTGATCGTCTGTACCAGTCTGTCATTATTTTCTTCTACATCGTAGTATCCGCATAGTTTCTGTACATTCTTCGGAACGAATTCCCCGCTGAGCTTCTGGTATTCTCTCAGCACATACTGGTTTACATCTTCTTTATGCCGAAATGGATGGCTGCATACCTGCGTAAGCAGCTCCGGTTCCAGTTCCCACAGTTTCTGACAGGTGCTTTTCATCAACGGTGACGGACCATGTACTGTATAAAATCCGGTAAACCGGGGAAAAGCCAGTTCCAGCATATTATAGAAGAAATACATGGGCGGATACCCTATATGAAAATATGCCCCGGGATGCTTCTTTATATTATCACGTTTATCGAAATATTTCGCCAGCAGCATGGCATTGTTCAGATATATGTAGGGCATGACCTGATCATTAACATTCGCCACATCAGGCTGAAGCGCCAGCATATTTACTGGTCTGCCATTGCGGAAAAAATCCTCTGCTGCAATGGATTTCAGCAAAAACATATCATCATTAAAATAAACAAAATTCTCTGACAGATCCGGAATTCTGTGCAGGTTCCACTCAATCGTATGGGAATTAAATGTAGGGCAAAATTTCTCTGGGATAAACTCCTCATGCCGGACAATATTCAGTTTGGGATGTTCTATATTCAGCCAGTGTGGAATATGTCCCCAGGTGACCAGATGGATTTTCCTCACCCATGGTGCAAATTTCTCAACACCACGAAACCAGTAATGCAGATTATCCCAGTCTCTGTAACGCTCTTCTCTGTCATCTACGCGATCGAATCCACTAATGCCGCTGATCCTGTCGCTCTTCTCTCTCCGCCACTCCGGATCATTCCCATCTACCCAGGCAATGACAAAATCTATTTTCTGATCTTCACCCAATTTTCTCATATGTTTTCCCCACACAATTACCGTTTACCCTTTCCCGATAACCACAGATTTACTTTGTGCATAAGTATACCACATCTCATTATTATGTTACAAATAAAAAGACATTCTGACTCTTAATCAGAATGTCCATGGTCCATAGACAAGAAAAACACCGTCCCCGCGGCAATCGCATTGTCCGCAAAAACAGTGTTCTTAGTGCGCCTTCAGGGGTTCGAACCCTGGACAC
>OLPC01000771.1_pt1 | contig 30226 bp, 22 predicted proteins | sample 1672341 | NCBI WGS metagenome assembly OLPC01 (sample SAMEA3136673, study PRJEB25190) | human gut metagenome | reverse complement strand
GGTAGGCGTTTTGATCCTTATGCCTTACGGCACCTACTGTCTTCGGCAGCGTTCTGTATTAACTTATCACATCTTTTTCTTCATGTCAACTGTTTATTCCGATTTTTTTATGATATAATATAGAAAAAATTTTTTCGGAGGACCTATGACCGATCAGACACTTTCCACCCCGGCTGCGTCCTGCTCTCTGCGCTCCATCCGGATCCGCCATGGAAACCTGAATATCCGCGCAGATCTTATAGCCGGTCCTTTTAAATATGTAAAAACTATTCTCTCCTATCAGAATAAACTGAACGAAGATGCCACTTCCTTTGATTTCCGGACAGAGCTCATTGCTGATAGAAAATCCACTGTGCGCCTGCAGATTTCGCTGAACCTTAAGGATCTGCTGCTCAAAAGCCTGTACTGGCACGTGTACATCATATTGGAAGATCCTGCATCCGGGGAGCTTGCAGAGATTCCTGTCCATATGGATACCCGGCAACGGCTTTTTCATAAATTCCTTTATAACGGAGCGCATCATACCGAAAACGGCTTTTCTTTCTATCCATTTTATACCGGAGATAAAACGCTGGCATTCGCCTACCGTGAGTGTACTCCATACGACAGCACTTCTCTTATTTATAAGGAAATATTTGCAGTCCTGCTCTACCGTCTCACTCGCAGCTACTGGAAAAAACAGCATATCTGCCTTGTATGTGAAAAATTTTCTTCCATGGCACAGGATAACGGCTATTACTTTTTCAAACACTGTATGGAAAATAACGAACAGTCTTATTTGAACAAGAAGATCCTCTATATTATTGACAGGAAATCACCGGACTATCCGAAAGTCTCACCTTACAGCAAAAATGTCGTACCATTTATGTCGCTCCGCCACATGTGCAGCCTTCTCGCCGCAGATCTGATCGTCAGTTCCGACTCTAAATATCATGCATATGCGACACAGTGTCGGCACAGTATTTTTAACCGCTATATAAAAAAGAAGAAATCTGTTTTTCTCCAACACGGCGTAACTGCCCTGAAACGTGTTGATTCTATTTATGGAAAAGGAAACCGCAGTGCCTGTGATCTCTTTATCGTCACAAATACGATGGAAGAAAAAATCATTCTCGACAATTTTGGTTATGAACCGGCTGAAGTCGCCAATACCGGCTTTGCACGCTGGGATGTTCTGAAAGATTGCTCTCAGGACAGCCATAATATCCTGATTATGCCGACCTGGCGAAACTGGCTTGATTCTGTTTCAGATGAAGCATTCGAAGATAGTACGTACTTCCGAAACTATATGCTGCTTCTCAACTCCGGGCATTTCAATGAAATATTGGAAAAGCATGACCTGCAGATTTATTTTTATCTGCATGCCAAATTCCAAAGTCACCTTAAAACATTCCATGCAGCCAGTGATCGGATTCATGTGCTCTCCTTTGGCAATACACCCGTAAATGAGATGCTGATGAAATGCCGCATGCTGATTACGGATTATTCCAGTGTCTGCTGGGACATGCTTTATCAAAACAAACCAACTCTGTTTTATCAGTTTGACCTTGACCAATATAACGAGGCACACGGAAGCTACATTGATATGCGCAAAGATCTGTTTGGCGACCGTGCTGAAACTTCCGCTGAACTGTTTGATTATATAGAAGAAGCTGCCGAACATGACTTCGCATTAAAACCAGTCTATGCCCGACAGCGTTCAGAATATTTTCAGTTCAAAGACCAGCAGCACAGCCGACAGATCTGCGTGGCTATCAAACGTCGTTTCTGCTGACACACCAGAGCGCTCTGTCTGCCCATCCTATAATTCCATCTGATATCTTTCCTGAAAGCCGTTCAAACCGAACGGCTTTTTTGATTCCTTCCAAAAAAATTGAAATCACGATGCTGCTCGCCATCAATACAAACCAGATCAGAAATGCATGTCCAAAGGAATATACAAAATTTCCAATCCATTTTGCACGGATAAAACTATGTATGTAAAATACATTCGCAGAATGTTTTCCCATGAACTGCAGGATTTCGCGAATTACCGGAAGATCGATCAAAAATTCATACGACCAGCAGATCACAGACACCGGAATCAGTCCATTCAGGACAAATTCAAAATGTTCTCTTCCCCACGCACTGTACCAGAATATAAAAAGCGCACACATAATGATTGTTTCTATCATAAATTTAATAAGTTTATTCAACCATTTGTTTCTGACGATCATAAAATCTCGAATCCGCTCCAACACATCCTGATCCGCAAAGCACACTGCAAGCGGCATCACAAACAGGTATTTTGTAAGATGTACATTCTTTTCTATCAGAAAACTTCCCGGAATCAGAAACATCAATACGATCAGCCAACTGTATTTTCTGTAAAAGCGCAGGACAAACGGAAGAAATACAATAAGAAGAACTTCCAGGCTTAAGTACCACCAGGTACTGATCAGCACCTGTGTACCAAAAAGATGTCCCACGCAGAAGAAATCCATGACAATGCTGACCAGTGTACTTACCAGTCCCTTCGCATAACTGGATGTATCTGTCAGAAATGTCACGCCCATACAGAAGAAAAACGGAACTGTAAAGAACAGTACCAGATGCAGATAGCGTTCCAGTACAAGCAATGTTCCTTCACGGCCGCTGAACTCAAAGGACTGATATTTCTTTTTCACAGAACGTGTAAGTCCATAAACAGACAAAAAAACAAACAGACCGACACACTGTACCATGCAGCGGCTGATCATCATTGCTACTTCTCTGGAAAGCGGTGTAAAATCCACCGATGCCCCCCCACCCATTCTTGATGCCTGCGAGAAGCAATGATAAAAAAGCAAAAAAGAAATCGCAATTCCCTTTACTGCCAACGTATTATTCTTGGTAAATCTGCTTTCTGCCTTCATCCGTATTTTCCTTTCTGATTTTCTGCCTTTCAGACTATTTTATCCCACGGCAATATCCTTTGTCAATTTTCTCCTCGTTGTTTTGCACTCTCCCCTATGTTATAATGAATACACAAATTTCAGAAACTGTCCATCAGAAAGGACACATTACTCAAGGAGGCACTATGCTCAGCAAAAAGATTTCACCATATGATCTGTCAGCAACAGATTGTATTACCACAGAGATCATATCTGCTGCAAATGGAAAAATCACTCTGAAACTTATAGACTTCTCTGCAGACCCAGATGCATCTCTTCGATTTATTTTAAAGCACAACAAAACAGGCATGCAATTATTTCCGGAGGTTTCCCGTCCGGATCCGGACACATATCTTCTGGATTTTTCTTTTATAGAAGCTTTTTATGAGCTTACCGGCACCAATTTTTTCTATCTGACTATGGAGACCGTAAGCAATTCAGATGTTCATCTGTACCATCTCTGTCCACCATCCGAGACAGCAGGTTCTATAAAACCTGCTGTTCTTATAGAGGATATTTATCTCAAAGATGATATCAAAGAAATCCAGACCGAACGTATTGTATTGCTCCAGCCTGCTGCTGACGATTCCCATGCATTCTGGATTACTCTCTGCAGCCGTAACCGCTTTATTCAGGTAACCCATATCTGTGATCTGAGAGGGCTCAGTATGCGCGGCGGAATTTTGAAAATCACATTTGATCTCAAACCGGATTCGCTTGAATATGTAAAAACGATTTTCCGCTTCCGCAATAAGCTTGCCGAAGCTGCCATAGCCTACGACTTCACCACAGTCAGCACCAGAAAACATGGCAATATGCTCCGTATCAAAATCTCTCTGGATCTCCATACTGTCACATGGAATGGTCTTTACTGGGATATTTATGTAGAGGTTTTCGATCCTGAAAATAATCGCACCAACCGTATACAGATCACAGTTCCCACGCGACGTCGTATGTTCATGAAATTTCTGTATAACGGTTCTTTCCATACACCGGATGACTTTTATGTCTATCCTTATTACACCGGAGGTACCAAACTGGCACTGGTCAATCGTGCCCGCGAACAATACGATGGCTTTGATATCGTTTTGAAAGAATTTACTGCAATGTTTCTCTATAATATAGCAAAGCCTTATTGGAAAAAGAAACACATCTGCCTTGTAGACGAAAAATATTCCACCAGAGCTCAGGACAACGGATATTATTTCTTCAAACACTGCATGGAAAATGACGAGGAAACCTATCTCGGACAGAAAATTTACTATGTGATCACGAAAGATTCTCCTGATTACGATATGATCCGTCCATATAAGAAAAATGTTGTACACTTTATGACAATCCGTCATATGTGTTATATCCTTGCTGCCGAACTGCTCGTAAGTACCGATGCCCGCAGCCACATTTATGCACAGCGAAGCCGCCACAGTATTTTTACCAGATATACGAAGAAACTGCCGTTTGTATTCCTCCAGCATGGGGTTACTGCGCTGAAACGGGTTGATTTCTTTTATGGCAAAGGCAAGCCGGGCAGCTGTGATCTTTTTGTTGTTACCAGTGAAAAAGAAAAACAGATCGTAATCGACAATTTCAATTATGAACCAGATGAAGTTATCAATACCGGTTTTGCACGCTGGGATGTATTAAAAGATAAATCACAGGATTCACATGATATTCTGGTTATGCCGACGTGGAGAAGCTGGCTGGAAGGCGCTTCCGACCGCGAGTTTGAAGAAAGCGACTATTTCCGTCATTATGCAGCATTGCTCAATTCTCAACGTTTTAAAGATCTTCTGGAAAAATATGATCTGCACGCAAACTTTTATCTGCACGCGATCTTCCAGGCACATACAGAATCTTTCCACATTGCAAGTGACCGTATTCACCTGAAATCGTTCGGTGACACACCGGTAAATGAACTGCTTATGCAGTGCAAAATGCTGATCACGGATTATTCCAGTGTCTCCTGGGATGTCCTGTACCAGAACAAGCCGACTCTGTTTTACCAGTTTGATCTGGACAAATACAATGAAGCGCATGGAAGTTATATCGATATGAAGACAGACCTCTTTGGTGATCGTGCCGAAACACTTGATCAGCTGCTGGATTCCCTGGAAAAAACAATTCAGAACAACTTCCGTATGGAGCCCAAATACGAAAAAATGCAGCAGGAATACTTCCAGTTTGAAGATCATGAGCACAGCAGACATATCTGTGAAGAAATCAAAAAATGGATGAAGCGGAAATAATCGCTCTTTTCCATGTTCAGAAAGGTTTTTATGGAACAGACACTTCATATTAAAAGCTTAAAAACAAAAAATAAAAAACTCATTCTGCTTCTGAGTCGTCCTGAGAAAGCCATACAGCTTCAGGCTTCAATCGTTTTTCAGAATACAGGGTTTCATTTTTCACATCCTGTAGAACTGTCGACAGACAATTCATCAGAAATAGTACTAAAGATTGACGCCTCTTTTCTGGAACAAAATGACGGTGACTGGACACTGTTTTTTCAGGACACGACTTCCGATACTGTTTACACAACCATTCTTGACAGCAAAGTCCGTCTTGCACTCCTTCTCGGAAGGCACTATGTCCGTCTGGGTGATTTCGTGTATTTCCCGATGGGCGGCTCCGGTCACAGTTTCCTGCTCCGATGCCGTCACTGGCAGCCACATGACCGACTCAGTTTCCGAATAAAGGAACTGTCCGCTTTTGCTATTTATAAAATATTCGGTAAACTCCTCAGGAAACGTCATATATGGCTGATCTACGAAAAATTCTGTGTCACCGCGCAGGAAAATGGTTTTTACTTTTTTGAATACTGTATGAAACAAAATGAAAAGAATGTCTACTTTATTCTGGACCGGAAATCTCCTCAGTGGAATGACATGCAGAAATACAGCCAGAACGTGATCCCTTTCTTAAGTTTTCGCCATATTCTGTATCTTTTGACTGCGGATCTGTATATTTCTCCGGACGGACGTCACCATGCCTATATCTGGAAACCGATGCCGAACCCTGTCACAAGAGAGATCAATAAACAAAAACTTTATTTTCTTCAGCACGGAGTACTGTACCTTAAAAATGTAGATAATCTTTTTGGGGTGCATTCTTCCTCGCCTGTGACATATTTTACGGCATCATCTGAATTTGAAAAAAATATCATCACACAGCATATGGAATATGAACCGTCCCAAGTCCCTGTTACCGGACTTGCACGCTGGGACAAACTGGAAAATACCGCTGATCCGGCACATCCGTTCATACTGCTGATGCCGACATGGCGAAGCTGGCTGGAAGGCCAGAATGATGAACTGTTTTGTCAGAGCAGTTATTATCGGCACTATACTTCCCTTCTGAATGATCAGGAGTTATTGGATTATCTGAAAGAAAAACAGATTCGGCTTGTATTTTATATTCATCCGAAGCTCAGGGAATTTATTGATAATTTCCACGCTGATAATAATCTGATCGAACTGATTTCTTTCAATTCCGAGCCTCTGAATCAGCTTCTTATGGGCTGTTCCATGATGATCACAGATTATTCAAGCGCCTGCTGGGATGCTTATTATCTGGAAAAACCGATACTTTTTTATCAGTTTGATCTAAAGCAGTACAACGAAACGAACGGAAGTTATGTAAATATGGAAAAAGACCTGTTCGGCGACCGCTGTACAAATCAGAATGAGCTGATACGTCTCATCCGCGAGTATACAGAAAATGGTTTTCAGGAAAAACCTGCTTATGCCGCAATGCGTAACAATCTTTTTGTCGCCAGAGACCACGATAACTGCAAGAGAACTTATGAATACATTAAAAGCCAGGGCTATTAAGCTCTGGCTTTTGTATGTACTCCTGTAATTCTTATTCATTTTTATATACTTCTCAAATTCAGATCAGTTCTGTCAGTACTTTGACAAAGAAGATCACGATGACCACGATCATAACCGGTTTCACGATCTTGTGTCCATTAGATGCAAAACTGTGGCTTCCAAGATAATTGCCCGCCATATTGCATACCCCGGCTGCAATTCCCAATGGAAGAAGTACTTTGCCATTGATCAGAAATACGACAAGGGCCGTGATATTGGTTGTCAGGTTGATCGCTTTTGTGGTTCCTGCTGCATCATTCAGTGTCATATGACAGAATCCCGTAAACAAAAGCATCAGAAATGTACCCGTTCCCGGTCCGTAAATACCGTCATATACACCGATTACGACCGCAATGATCACGCATTTAAAAATCAGCATTCCATCAATTACGTCTGTTGTATTTTCCTCATTTCCTTTAAGCGCGTTGCTCCTCAGAACATAAAACAAAATTATCGGCAGCACGATCAGCATGGCAATCTTCAAAATGCTCTCCGAAATCAGAAGTGCCAGATGAGAACCCATCCAGGAACCGGCAATCGCACCAAAAACAGCAGGAATACAGATTCTCCACTTCATAAAGCCTTTTTTCATGTAGTAAAAAGACGATACAGAAGTCCCCATAAAGCTGCTCATTTTATTTGTTGCAATTGCTGTATGTACAGGCAGCCCTGCGATCATATATGCCGGAAGCGAGATCAGTCCGCCTCCGCCTGCAATCGAATCTACAAATCCTGCCAGAAATACAAAAAAACATACTACCAGATAAACTAAAACCACATTCTCTCCCACGTTCCCTGTCCTCAATTTCCTTTTGTATTTTTATTACTGTCTGTTATATTATTTGCTATTTCTTTTTCATCGCGATCAGTGTCGGGCGAAGAATCTGTACATATTCTTCATGCATTACTTCTCGCAGAAAATCTACATATTCCCAGAAAGTCAGTTCACCGTCCGGTGTAAGGATTTCAAAATCCGTATCATACACATTTACAAACAATCCTGTCTCCCTAAGTCCGTTCCGAAGATAAAAAGCCTTTCTTCTTTTGCGTTCTTCGGCATTTTCTGCTTTTTCATCCTGTGTTTCTATTTCAAAAATATATTTATGATTTTTGAACTTTTTAAGCAATGCCTCCAGTCCCATGCTTCCATATCCGGAATTTCGTTTCTCCGGTGCGACCGCATAATAATCCAGAAGCGCCCGATTCTGCTCCGCATCAATCAGATTGATTGCCAGTCCTGCGAATTCATCTTCGTCGACCATGGCAAGCATCTCCATCTTTCCATCTGCTACCAGTTTTTCCATTACATGCAGGGGCTTTTTCTCCTGTTCCGGAAATGCTTTATCATACAGATCATAAAGCTGCCATTTATATTTTGCGCCTTCATCGGCAATGTTTACAAGTTTCATTTTTTCTCTCCTGCTTAATTATTGATCATATCCGGCCATGACAGAATTTCTCTGGCAATCTTTTCTTCATAATCGCCCTCAATATCCTCACTTCTGCCTGCCTCATAGATATTTGTCTCTGCACCCCAGACTCCATCGTGATATTCCCACACATGGAATTTCAGTCCGCGGAACATAAAATCCAGACTTCCGCAACCGTCTTCTTCGGTATATTCAAACTTGATATTTTTTTGTTTCAGTGCATCCTGTACAATCTGCAGTCTCATATTTATCCCTCACCTTACATTTTTGTCTGCTGTAAATATTATTACAAATGTTGTCTGTTTGTTTCTGTTCACAATAACATCTGTTTTTCTAGTATAACACATCTTCGACGGTTGTCTATTGTAAAAAACGCTTCGATGATTTATTATAGTAAATAGCGAAAAAATGAGGAGTGTAACCTTATGACTACAAAAATGGTTTTTCATGGAAGTGACATAGAAAAAATATGTGACTACTATCATTTAAATAAAGAAGATATCGTCAAATTTGGAGCAAACGTCAATCCGCTGGGACTCTCCGTCTCTGTAAAAAGAGCAATTGCAGAAAATGTGGATCTTTTTTCTTCCTATCCGGACAGAGATTATGTGTCTCTCAGAAATACGATCTCAGAATACTGCAGGATTCCCGCTGAATTTATTTTACCGGGAAATGGTTCCAGTGAACTGATCTCACTTCTGATTCAGGAACGTGCGCCGAAACACACCCTGATTCTTGGACCGACATATTCCGAATATTCCAGAGAACTTTCTTTCTCCGGAAGCACACAGGAATATTATCATCTGCGAGAAGAACGAAATTTCACTCTCGATGTAGAGGATTTGTGCAAAACTCTGGAAAACGGTTATGATTTCCTGATTCTCTGCAATCCGAATAATCCGACTTCCTCTGCGATCATGCAGGAGGATCTCCGCAAACTGATCGCATTTTGTGCAGATAAAGATATTTTTGTCATGATCGATGAAACTTACGTAGAGTTCGCACCGGATGTCGAAGAAATAACTGCGATTCCTCTGACCAGAGAATTTACCAATCTCATGGTACTGCGTGGTGTTTCTAAATTTTATGCTGCACCAGGCATGCGTCTCGGTTACGGAATTACCGGAAATATGGAATTTCTTTCCAAAATGCGAGAAAAACAGACGCCATGGTCACTGAACAGTCTTGGTGCCTTTGCCGGAGAGCTGATGCTCCGTGACCACGACTACATTCAGGAAACGCGTGATCTGATTCTCGATGAGCGTGACCGCATGGAGCAGGAACTTCAAAATATCCCTACTTTTAAAGTTTATCCTGCCTATGCCAATTTTATCTTATTAAAAATCCGCCGGGACGGTCTGACTTCCGCCGATGTCTTTGAGGCCTGCATCAAAAAAGGCCTGATGATCCGCGACTGTTCTTCCTTCCAGTGTCTGGACGGTGAATTTGTCCGCTTCTGCATCATGATGCCCGACGATAATACAAAACTCTTAAACGTACTGAAGCAGCTGTAATCCAGCTGCTTCTTTTTTCATTGCATATCGAGGAGGCGCCAGGGTACGTCCGCCGGTTCAATGTTGCATATGAAGGTACTTCTCCCGGGTAGCCAGTCCGCCACGGATGTGGCGTTCTTCCTTATTGACATTAAGTATCTTACGGGCTTCCCCTGCAAGGCCGGGATTGATTTCGCTTAGCCGTTCTGTGACATCTTTATGTACCGTACTCTTGCTTATCCCGAATTTTTTTGCCGTCTGCCGTACCGTCGCTTTCGTTTCTATTATGTAGTACGCAATTTCCACTGCACGTTCTTCGATGTAATCTTTCAAAGAAAAATCCTCCGAAGGCACTGTTTTTACAGTGTATGCGGAGGATTTTTGTGGTATGTCTTCCAAGAATATTCAATTTTTTAACAAATATTTTCTTGTTTTGCGCTCCCCTTCAACTATTAAAATATTTTCTACAACCATTTCTTTTAGAATTCTTTTCGTTGTAGAGTCTGCAAGTCCCAATAATTCTCTTGCTTCTTTATTATTTATCGTTTCATTAATTTTCAGATATTGTATTATTTTGTCTTGCCTTTCAGCTTTTATCGGCTTTTTATCGGCTTTTATCGGCTCTTTATCGGCTTTCTCTGTATTTTCTTCTTGTCTATAAAAGCAAACAACAAATCCTGTCTTCTTCTTTTGAAATTCATAACGAACACCGGCAGTTTCACAAGCGTCTGCAATACGTTTTAACCCTGTTCCGAAACTTTCAATATCTTTCGAATAATACAAAATGCGTGCAATTTTAGGATTTCGGCGAATCGGTCGTTCTACCCTCTCAATATAATCTCTCGGCTCTAACCCTTCTGGGAATGTCCCTGGATTATATATTTCAACCCGGTCCTTATAAATTGCCACCTCATTGCTTTCTCCTGATGAATAATCTTTATGGCAAAATGAATTCAGCAAAGCTTCACGAATCGCATCTATCGGTATTTCTGGTATTTCTTTCCGCTGTAATTCGCCTGTAAACTCAACCCTCCAATGAATGTTATTTTTAATATAATTTTCCGCAATATCTACAAGTTTTAACACCGGTCCATGATATCGTTGAATATCATTAAAGGTCAGTCTCTCATTTGTAGCAAAAATTGCCATTTGAACATCCTGAAGCATATCATCACTAAAGAGTACCTTTCCTGCATTCAATAATTTATCGTTTTCTGTTAATTCCAATTGATTCAAAACCGTTCTCTTATCTGTATAAGAAATAGCAATTCGTCCGACATCATGTGCTTGTGCTATATATTTTTTAAGAAGCTCTTCATCTATATCCTCGATTGCTTTGTTAGATATTAAATTTTCCCACCGGTTACCATCTCGCCCACTTTGAAGAAGCAAATTCGTAATCTCTTCTCTCGACATAACCAAATCTTCATCGGCTACTCTGATTCTGGCAACGTTATATGAAAAATAAGGTACTTGATCTCCTGAAAATTTCACATGAATACAATCACGTCCATCCAAAACAACCTTTTTAACTTCCGGATATATTCTTGGCTCAATAAAATTTTTAATTTTTTGACTTACCTCTCTCAAAGATTCCTCTGTTACTACTTGTCCGATGACTGTTCCATCTGGTTTTACTCCAAAGTAAAGTTCTCCACATTGATGCTTATTCAACATTGCACAAATCGAATGCATTGCTTCTTTTAATTCGCCAGTTGATTTTTTAAACTCTACTGTTTCAGTTTCCATTCCTAAATACAAAGCAACACCTACTTTCCTATACGAGTATATGTTTACTGCCATTCAATCTTCACTTCGTATTCGCCTGTTGAACTTGCTAACATTTCACCAAGTAGCGTTTCAGCAGTCTTTTTCGCAATATCCAAAATTCCTTTTTCTATTGCTCTATCAATCATCTTATCTTTCAATTCTTTTTGGGAATCATTTAAATCTTCCATACTGATTGAATTGAAAATGTTATTTGATTCTTCTAATTTCTGAAAAGAATTATTATCAATATCTGCCCCTGTAATTTCTATTTCTGGCAATTTTACAATGATCGTATCTTCATTTTCTGTTACCTTTGCCTTAGTAAGATTTTTAATACCAGCTTTTACGGTTCCATCATACGATATAATAAAACTCTTTTCTGTAAACGGGATTTTCAGGTCTTTAAATTTTTTTGAATCTGATCTCGTCAAAATATCTGTGCACAAATAGCTTCCCGTATTAAGTTCTGCCGTTGCTTCTAATTTTTCTTTAACAATTTCAACATTAGTACGCATTTCATGTTTATCTGTATTTAAAGCTCGATTTACAAAATGGTTATATAATATGTAGACACCACCGCATGATAAAACTATAACTAACATAATTGATAATATTTTTATTATTACCTTTTTTAGTATTTCTTTCACATCTCTTTTCCTCTTCTCTTTAGCAACCTCTAATTACAAAAAAGCAGTAATTAAACCAAACAAAGCAAACATACAAAGAATAATACCAATAATTATCAGAATTACTTTACTCATGCCTTCTGAATCTTTACTACATATCAAAATAATAATCCCGACAATCAGTGTAACCATAAACAACTTTACTGTAGACATTTTTCTCCTTCCGTACATTCTTCAACACTCTCTAGCTTTTCGTAAGTACATTTCACTATTGCAGATTAATTTTCAATACAGAATCCACTTTTGTTTTTACTATACTAGAACAATAGATTCTATAACACATAAACTATTATAAGTTTACCACATCCTCCCATTCTCTACCACCCGTTCCTGAAACATTCCGCATTTCACTGAATGTATCTCCAGTTCATTTTGAACAGCCCGAGATTTTTGTAAAAAAATACAAATCCTTATTGAAACTTATAAGTCTTCACTGAACACACTGAAAGATCTGTTATTTGATGAAGTTAAGATAGACCGTAAATTTCGCGGAGACTCTCTGAACGAAAAGGCACAGATTGTACTGCTGGAAATCCTTCATACGCTCAAACGCATGAATAAATCTATCGTTTGTGAGGGCGTGGAAACAGAAAATATCGCAGAATTTCTCAAAAAGGAAGGCTGCAATGAAATTCAGGAATTTCTGCATTACCGGCCAATGTGTCAGAAGGATTTTGAAAAACCAATTTCAGAAATCTAACCGTAATCCTGTGTGATATTTTATTTTCGCAGGGTCTTCAGATACTCCTTCTGCTCCGGTGTGATCCGGTAGCTCTCGATTGCTTTCTGGATAGTCTTACGGTGCACCCACTCTGACAACTTACGTTCTTCCAGATATGGAATGGTGGCATCCCACTGCTTCGCAAGCGCCGTTGCAAGATACCATGCGATCATCATATTTACATAATATTCTTCAGATTCGACATCTGCTGCCATTTTCAGATATTCCGGTCTGAAATCTTCATCCAGATAAAATGTCATCAGCATGCCGATTCCATAACGGATCGTATAAGTCTCATCTGACGCAATCCAGCTGCGGATCTCCGGAAGCAATTCATCTTTATGTTTTGCAAAAACCTTCGGTGCAGGGAGGTCACAGGTCGCCCAGTTATTTACATACGGAAGAAATCTTTTCACTTCCGCAAGGCATTTTTCGTAATCTTTTATCCACGATGCGATCATTATATGCATATTGTTCTCTTCATAATATCTGTGTGGCAACTCCTGCATAAAAAGCTCTGCCTCCGGAGTCTTTGCATACTCTTTTGTAAATTTTCGAAGCTCCGGTGTGCGGATCCCGATGATCGTTTCTTTGTCGATTCCCGGAAGCAACCTGCTGTGAAAATCTCTGTATTTCAGATCCTGCATTTCAAATAATTTCTTTTCCAGCTTTTCTCTGTAATCCATAGCCCCTCCATAGTTTACATAATATCAGATCTGTTTTCATAACTGTTCACACGGCACTGTCCCGCAAGGTGTTTTGTTTCTTAAAAAGCTCTGCGCATTATCTGTACAGAGCTTTTACCGGGGTTATTCTGATTTGTTTCTTCAAGTACCGATGTGCAATGTGGGCACCGACTTGCTTTAATACTGATCTCACTCTGACAGTACGGACAGATCTTCGTGGTCGGTTCTGCCGGCTCTTCTTCTTTCTTTGTCAGTCCTACCAGTCTGTTGATTCCCTTCATAAGGCAGAAAAGAATAAACGCCATGATGATAAAGTTTACCATGACATTTCCACGGAGCGCAAAAGTCTTAAATTCCTCTATGAACTTTTTCATCTTTAGTTTCCCCCTCGTTCAATATATTCAAAATTATAGCACACCATTATTTTTGTACAATCCTTCATGTATATTTTCGGCATTTTTCATATAGCATTTAATAAAAGACTTTTGGGGTGCTTCATGTCCGATCAGAAAAAGAACACACAGCCACCCGTTGATACTGCCCTTCTGATCCTCGTTCTTGTCCTGGCTGTTTTTGGGCTGATCATCCTCTTAAGTGCCAGCGAATATAACGGCCGGGTTCGCTTCCATGACTCTGCCTATTACTTCAAAAAACAGCTTTTCGCCACCTCACTCGGTCTTGGTGCCATGTATATAATCTCCACCATGAATTATCGCTTTTTTGTCCGGCTTGCGCCTGCTGCCTATCTGCTCTCCCTGCTTCTCTCTACCACAGTGCTGCTTGTCGGACAGGAGATCAACGGTTCAAAACGCTGGCTGAATCTCGGTCCTCTTTCCTTCCAGCCTTCAGAGTTTGCCAAAGTCGCTGTCATTCTCTTTCTCACCTGGCAGATAGAAAACTCCCGCAGACGAACGGACGGCTTCTGGTTCATGTGCCGCACGATGCTGACTCTACTCCCCATCACAGGTCTGGTCGGTTCCAACAACTTAAGTACCGCGATCATCATTCTCGGAATCGGTGTCATTCTGATCTTCGCTTCCAGTCCACGCTACATGCAGTTCGTCGCGCTCGGCAGTGCCGGCATCGGTTTTATCGCAGTCTTTCTCGCCGCAGAAAGCTACCGTCTGGAACGTCTCGCTATCTGGCGTGATCCGGAAAAATATGAAAAAGGATTCCAGACCATTCAGGGACTTTATGCGATCGGGAGCGGTGGGCTTTTTGGCCGTGGTCTCGGAAACAGCATACAAAAACTGGGCTTCGTCCCCGAAGCCCAGAATGATATGATTTTTTCAATTATATGTGAAGAAACAGGGCTTGCAGGTGCCATTATCCTGATTCTGATCTTCGCCCTGCTGCTCTGGCGACTCTGCGTGATCTCCATGCATTGTCAGGAGCTTTCCGGGGCACTGCTCTCCGCCGGGATCATGGGACATCTGGCGATTCAGGTCATTCTGAACATTGCCGTTGTCACCAACACAATTCCCAACACCGGAATCACACTTCCCTTCATCAGTTACGGTGGCACTTCCATCGTCTTTCTCCTCGGAGAAATGGGGATCGCCCTGAATATAAGCCGTTACCGAAAATAGCAGTTTCACTATGATATCCTGCTCTCCCGGAAATTTCCATCAATACGATCAACTATCAGAAGAAAAACCCACCGACCAGATGCACTACAAATGCAACTGCCCATGCGATCACGCACTGTCCGATCACAACCCCGACTGCCCATTTGCCACCGAGTTCTCTTTTGACCGATGCAATTGCAGCAACACATGGTGTATACAGAAGGCAGAATGCAAGCAGGCTCGCGGCAGCCAAAGGCGTAATACAGCCCAGTAAAGTCGCAGTGCTTCCAAATAAAACGGAAAGCGTCGATACCACACTTTCTTTTGCCATAAATCCGGTGATCAATGCTGTAGAGATTCGCCAGTCACCGAATCCCATTGGTTTGAAAATCGGTGCAATCACACTTGCCACCATCGCAAGAATACTGTCTTTTGAATCAGTCACAATGCTGAAATGCACATCAAAAGTCTGCAGGAACCAGATCACCAGGGTTGCCATAAATATAACAGTAAATGCTCTCTGCAGAAAATCTTTCGCTTTGTCCCAGAGCAAATGTCCGACATTCTTTGCACCCGGCATACGGTAATTCGGAAGTTCCATAACGAACGGCACTGCTTCTCCACTGAACAACGTTCTCCGCATCAGAAGTGCCATCAGGATTCCCATCAAAATCCCGCCAAAGTACAGAGCAATCATTACAAGTGCTCCATGTTTCGGGAAAAATGCTGCCGCAAAAAATGCATAGATTGGAAGCTTTGCCGAACAGCTCATAAACGGAGTCAACAAGATCGTCATCTTACGGTCACGTTCCGACGGAAGTGTACGGCTTGCCATAACACCCGGAACAGTACAACCGAATCCGACCAGCATCGGAACAATACTTCTTCCGGAAAGACCGATCTTTCGCAGCAGCTTGTCCATTACAAATGCAACACGCGCCATATATCCGCTGTCTTCCAGCAACGATAAGAAGAAAAACAACGTCACGATAACTGGAAGAAAACTTAAAACACTTCCGACGCCGTTAAAAACTCCATCCATAACAAGCGAATGAATCACATCATTGACACCGGCCGCCCTCATCCACTGATCTACAATATTACCCAGTGCCGTGATGCCCATCTCAAGAAGATTCTGCAAAAATGCACCAATCACGCTGAAAGTCAGGAAGAAAACAAGTCCCATGATTCCGATAAAGCACGGAATTGCCGTATATTTTCCTGTCAGAATGCGGTCAATCTTCATACTCCTCAGGTGTTCTTTGCTTTCTTTTGGCTTTACGACTGTTTCATCACAGACTTTCTCGATGAAATCAAAACGCATATGGGCAATAGCTGCTGCACGGTCAAGTCCACGCTCTTTTTCCATCTGTTTAACGATATGTTCCAGTGTCTCTTTTTCATTCTGGTCCAGTTTCAGACTTTCCATAATCAGCGAATCGCCTTCGGCAAGCTTCGCTGCTGCAAAACGTACCGGAATTCCGGCTGCCTTCGCGTGATCCTCGATTAGATGCATGATTGCATGAAGGCACCGATGTACCGCACCACCGTCTTCATTTACATCACAGAAATCAATTGGCTGCGGACGTTCCTGATATTTTGCCACATGAATGGCATGCTGTACCAGTTCATCAATTCCTTCATTCTTTGCCGCAGAAATCGGGATGACCGGGATTCCCAGCATATCCTCCATCCGATTGACCAGAATGGAACCGCCGTTTTCCCGCACCTCATCCATCATATTCAGCGCAAGAACCATCGGAATATCCAGTTCCATCAACTGCATCGTCAGATACAGATTTCTCTCAATATTCGTCGCATCTACAATGTTGATGATTCCTTTTGGATGTTCATCAAGCACAAAATTTCGTGTTACGATTTCCTCGCTGGAATACGGTGACATGGAGTAAATACCCGGCAGGTCAGTGACCAGCGTATTGCTTTTTCCACGGATATTTCCATCTTTTCTGTCTACGGTAACGCCCGGAAAGTTTCCGACATGCTGGCTGGAGCCAGTCAGCTGATTAAATAATGTGGTTTTACCGCAGTTCTGGTTTCCTGCAAGCGCGAACGTAAGAATTTCATTGTCCGGAAGCGGATGCTCCGTCTTTTTTTTGTGGTATTTTCCGCCTTCACCAAGTCCAGGATGCGGAATTGTCCTCGCTGTATTATTTTTATGTAACGCCCTGCTGTCCGGTACACTAACAGCGTCGCGTATATTCTCTATCTCTATCTTTTCTGCATCTGCAAGTCGCAGCGTCAGTTCATAACTGTGGATACGAAGTTCCATCGGATCGCCCATCGGCGCATATTTCACCATGGTCACTTCGCCCTTCGGGATCAGTCCCATATCCAGAAAATGCTGCCGCAATGCTCCCTCTCCACCGACAGAACGTATTGTTGCAGTCTTTCCAATCGGAAGTTCACGTAATGATGTCATATCGACTTTCCTTTCTGTCTTTTCCTGTTTTTGTCTGATTCTTTGTTTTATTGATATTTTTTATCATTATATACAGATTAACGGTATGCCAAATGAGAAAAATTGTCAATAGAATTTCCTGAGAATTTTCTTCCTTATATATCTACTTCATTTTTTCTCAGAGATATAAATATATTTTTATAACACTTTCGTCTCAAAAGAGCTTATAATAGATTCACGATATAAACTGAGGAGGACTTTATTATGGAAAAAAAATGGTGGCATGAAAAAGTTGCCTATCAAATTTATCCAAAGAGTTTTTATGACTCAAACGGTGACGGAATCGGGGATATCCCGGGAATTATAGAAAAATTAGACTATCTGAAAGCTCTGGGTGTCGACATTGTATGGATTTCCCCATGCTATCCGTCTCCTTTTGCCGATCAGGGATACGACATCTCTGATTATTACAACATCAATCCTGTTTTCGGAACACTGGAAGACATGGACCGTCTTCTTGCCGAGGCAAAGAAACGTGATATGTATATTCTTCTGGATCTCGTAGTAAACCACTGTTCTGATGAACATGAGTGGTTCCAAAAAGCCTGCGAAGATCCGGACGGAAAATACGGCAATTTCTTCTACATTACCGACAAAAAAGAAGGCGAACTGCCATGCAACTGGCGCAGTTACTTCGGTGGTCCTGTCTGGGAAACTCTGCCGGGGCATCCGGACAAACAGTATCTGCACGTTTTCCACAGGAAACAACCGGATCTGAACTGGGAAAATCCGGAGGTTCGTGAAGAAATATACAAAAATATCAACTGGTGGCTGGATCGCGGTGTCAGCGGTTTCCGTATCGATGCGATCATTAATATCAAGAAGAAATTTCCATTTGCAGACTATCCCGTCGATCGTCCGGACGGCCTTTCCAGCATTCAGAATATGTTGAAAGAAGCTACCGGAATCGGTGAATTCTTAAGCGAAATGCAGGCGCGCACCTTTGGCCCGCACAATGCTTTTTCCGTAGGTGAAGTTTTTGATGAAAAAGACGAAGAACTTCCGGATTTTATCGGAGACGGTGGATATTTTTCCAGCATGTTTGACTTCTCCACGACCATTTTCGGAGGAAGCCCGAACGGCTGGTATGACCGCAAAATCATCACTCCGGACGATTATAAGGAATGCTGTTTCCACTCCCAGCAGCGTGTCGGGGATATCGGTTATCTTTCCAATATTATAGAAAACCATGATGAACCGCGTGGTGTCAGCCACTACATCCCGGACGGAGACCTTTCTCTCCACAGTAAGAAACTTCTTGCAACAATGTATTTTATGCTCCGTGGCCTGCCGTTTATCTATCAGGGACAGGAGATCGGTATGGAAAACCTGCACTTCCAGTCCATCGATCAGGTCGATGATATCAGCACAATCGATGAATATCATGTTGCCAAAAATGCCGGTCTGAACGAAAAGGAGGCACTGTCCTGCATCTCCAGATACAGCCGTGACAATGCCCGTACACCGGTTCAGTGGAACGACAGCGCCAATGCCGGATTTACCAGTGGAAATCCATGGCTTCCGCTCAACCCGAATTATAAAGAGATCAATGTAGCTTCACAGGAAAACGATCCGGATTCTCTTCTTTCTTTCTATAAAGAACTGATTGCACTGCGTAAAAATCCGGAATATAAAGAAACCATTGTTTATGGCGAACTGATTCCTTATCTCGAAGAGCAGCACAACCTGATGTCTTACTATCGTAAAGGAGACAAAACCCTCCTTGTACTCGGCAATTTCCAGAAAGAGCCTCAGACTGTAAAACTGCCGTCTGCATGCCGCAAAGTTCTGCTCAACAATTATCCTCAGCTGAACATCAGCGACGACTCTGTAATTCTTGATAATTACCAGGCGGTTGTAATCGAACTGTAAACCAAATTTTTTGTTTTTCTGATTTCATACAGTAAAAAATCCCCACAGGGATATGTATACTGAAATTCTTTAAAGTTTCAGCGCCTCATATCCTGTGGGGATTTCTTTATTTTATTTGCAAAGCTCTTCTGCCATCTGATCAAGTTCTTTGATGTTTTCTTCACTTAAGGAAGACATGATCTTAACTGTGGTATCAAGCCATGTAATGTTTTTGCTCTTTTCAAATTCTGCTTTCATAACTTTGGCAGCATTCGGAGCCCAGCTTCCATTCTCAATCAGACCGATCGTACGGTTCTGATAGTTTCTTTCTGTCAGATGGTCGATGTATGTTTTCATGAACGGAAAGATATCGGCATTGTAGGTGATTGTGGCAAGAACCAGTTTACCATAGCGGAATGCCTCTTCAACAGCTTCTGCCATATCATCTCTTGCAAGATCAAATACGGAAACTTTCGGGCAGCCTTTCTCTTCCAGCTTCTGTGCCAGAACTTCTACGGCTTTCTTTGTATTTCCATAAACAGATGAATATGCGATCACAACGCCTTCACTCTCAACTTTATAAGATGACCAGATGTCATATTTCTCAATGTAATGTCCCAGATTTTCAGTCAGGATCGGTCCATGCAGCGGGCAGATCGTCTGAATGTCCAGAGTTGCAGCTGCTTTGAGAAGTTTCTGTACCTGTGCACCGTATTTACCAACAATACCGATATAATAACGACGGGCTTCGCAATCCCAGTCTTCCTCTACATCAAGAGCACCAAATTTACCAAATCCGTCTGCGGAAAACAGAACTTTGTCTGTGCTGTCATATGTAACCATAACTTCCGGCCAGTGAACCATCGGTGCAAATACAAATGTCAGGACATGTTTGCCCAGTGTCAGACTCTCTCCGTTGGCAACAACCAGTTTTTTGCCTTCCAGATCCATACCTCTGAAGAAATTTTCCATCATGGTAAAAGTCTTTGTATTTGCAACAACAGTGGTATCCGGATATGCTTTCATGAAGTTTTCAATGTTTGCCGCATGATCCGGCTCCATATGCTGTACAACCAGATAATCCGGCTTTGCTCCATCCAGGACTTTGGCAACATTTCCAAGCCATTCTTCTGTGAAGTTTGCATCTACCGTATCCATAACTGCGATCTTTTCATCTTTGATCACATATGAATTATAGGACATGCCATTTGGCACCTCATACTGTCCCTCAAACAGGTCGACCTGATGGTCATTTACACCTACATAATAAATATCATTTCCGATTTTCATCTTAACAATGTACCTCCTTATTGATCCGGATTTTGTGTTATTTTAAAACATTTTCATTTCTGTCCACATTATATCCGCTCCCTTACCCGAAATCAATAGGGACCTTTTTATTATCGACATTTTATAACCTTCATGTTATAAACAAACATCCCCAGTGATGCCAGAATGATCAGACCATATCCTATGAAACTATAGCAATCCGGAATTTCACCAAACAGGAAAAATCCCAGAAGTGTCGCGAATATGATCTGCGAATAATCAAAAATAGAAATCTTACCTGCCGGTGCATACGTATATGCTGCTGTGATCGTAAACTGACCGCCTGCTGCAAAAAGCCCCGCCATCAGAAGCGTCACAAGCTGTTTTCCTGTCATCGGAGTATAATCAAAAATCAGATACGGAAGCACAAACAGGCATGAAAATGCAGAAAAGTAAAATACAATGATCGGACCTTTCACTCCATGTGTTCCCAGCACACGCACCATTGTATATGCGATTCCTGCTCCAAGTCCTCCGCAGACTCCGATCAGCGCCGGAATCAGAGCTGCATTCTGAAATCCCGGTTTTACCACAAAAAGGCATCCGATAAATGCCAGCAGCACGCAGGTTCCCTGCATCGGAGTAATCTTTTCTTTCAAAATCAGAAAAGAAAAAATAATTGCAAAAAACGGGGACAATTTGTTCAGGATCGAAGCGTCGGCAACAAGCAGATGGTCGATCGCATAAAAGTTACAGAGGATTCCCAGTGTGCCGAACGCGCAGCGAAGGAGCAGCGCACCCCAGTACTGTTTCTGCACCTTTGGCACAATATGATTCCTGCCTAAAATGATCGCTGCAAAAATTGCCGCCACCAGATTACGGAAAAAGCTTTTCTGAATGGATGGCAGATCTCCCGCCAGACGCACACTGACATTCATGCATGCAAAGAAAAATGCCGACAGAATGATCATAACCATTCCTTTTATATAATTTTCCTGTTTCATTTCTATTTCACCAAGCCTCTCATTATTTCTTCCTGTTTATCATATCACTAACTGCCGATGTGATACAAGCAGGATTCCTTTTGAATGAATTAAGGAAATCTACTTTTCTGTAATTTTATATAGCGATTTCGATATTTTTCGGTTATAATGATATACGAATACACACTTAAAGAGACGCGGTACCATGCTACAATAATAAAGTCATCTCAGAACGGAGGAGAAATTATGGAAATTGTCTGTTTAGACCTTGAAGGCGTACTGGTTCCTGAAATCTGGATCGCATTTGCAGAAGAAACCGGTATCCCGGAATTAAAAAGAACAACAAGAGATGAGCCGGACTACGATAAACTAATGAAATACCGTCTCAACATTTTGAAAGAACATGGCCTTGGACTGAAGGAGATTCAGGAAACCATTTCCAAAATCGATCCGATCCCGGGCGCCAAAGAATTTCTGGACAAGCTTCGCGAACTGACTCAGGTTATCATCATCAGTGATACATTTTCACAGTTTGCCGGACCTCTGATGAAAAAACTCGGTTATCCGACTATCTTCTGCAACTCTCTCGTAGTCGCAGACAACGGCGAGATCACAGACTTTAAAATGCGCTGTGAAAAATCCAAATACACAACCGTAAAAGCACTGCAGTCCATTGGATATGATACCATTGCAAGCGGTGACAGCCACAATGACCTCGGCATGATCCAGGCAAGCAAGGCAGGATTTCTCTTTAAGAGCACCGATGCGATCAAAGCCGAATATCCTGAAATTCCGGCATATGAAACATACGACGAACTTTATGACGCAATCAAAAAAGTAATCGAGGGTTAATCCCCCGATTACTTTTTTAATTCCTGTGTATGAACCAGTGATGCATATACCCCTTCTTTTTGCATCAGTTCGTTGTGCGATCCTTTTTCAACAATCTGTCCCTGTTCGATAACCACGATGTCATCCGCACTCTTGACTGTAGAAAGTCTGTGGGCTATGATAATCGTCGTTCTTCCGACTGCAAGTTTCTCAAATGTTTCCTGGATTTTTGCCTCTGTCACACTGTCCAGCGCAGAAGTTGCCTCATCCAGAATCAGAATCGGCGGATTTTTCAGAAAAATACGTGCAATTGAAATTCTTTGTTTCTGTCCACCAGAAAGAAGTGCGCCTCTTTCTCCGACATTTGTATCAAATCCTTTCGGCATTTCCATAATATCGTCATAAATTTCTGCCATCTTGGCCGCCTGTATGATTTCATTCATTGTCGCATCGAGTTTTCCATAACGGATGTTCTCCGCAATACTGTCTGCAAAAAGGAAAACTTCCTGCTGCACAACACCGATATTTCTGTGCAGCGATTCCTGTGTAGCCTTTCTTACATCCATTCCATCAATGGAAATACTTCCGTCAGTCACATCATAAAATCGCGGGATCAACTGACTGAGCGTAGTTTTTCCGCCACCGGAAGATCCTACAAACGCAATCGTCTCACCCGGTTTTATATGAAGGGAAACATCCTTAAGTACTGTCTGATCTCCCTCATAAGCAAATCCGACATGATCTATATCGATCTGTCCTCTGACATTCTGAAACTCCGTGGCATCCGGTGCATCCTTAAGTCCCGGTTCTGTCCGCATCAGTTCTACAAATCTGTGCAGACTGGCTGTTCCGTTCGCAATCAGTTCCACCGTCGTTGAAAGCTTACGTACCGGATTTACAAAAGTAGACACATACAAACTGAATGTGATCAGGTCAATGATGTTCAACTGATCTGACATGATCAGTGCACCGCCGACCGCAATCACGATTGCTGAAAGAATACACATGAAAAATTCCATTACGGAATTAAACATTCCCATTGCCCGATAAAAATCCGCTTTTGAATCACGGTAGCTCAAATTTGCAGAATCAAATTTGTCGAGTTCTTTTTCCTCATTTGCAAAAGCTTTCGCCGTACGAAGACCGGAAAGTCCGGATTCAAAATCCGTATTGATCGCTGCCATTTCTTTTTTTACATTGCGGGATGCATTCTGCATGGAAAAACGGCATTTCCACACGATCACAAGAAAAATCGGAATTGTCACCGCGATCACCAGCGCCAGTTTCCACTGGATCGTAAACATAATGATCAGCGCACCAATGATCGTTACTGTTGAAATAAAAATATCTTCCGGTGCATGATGTGCAAACTCCGTAATATCAAATAGTTCCGATGTGAGCCGACTCATTAACTGTCCCACACGGGCATTGTCAAAATACGAGTAACTCAGCTCCTGAATATGCTGAAATAAGTCACGTCGAAAATCTGTTTCTATCCGGACACCAAACGTGTGTCCCCAGTAAGTAATAATATAGGTAAAAACAGACCGCAGAATGTATGCACAAAATACGATTGCCATGACGGTCCAGAATGTTCTCCACGCATTATCCGGCAAAAGTTTGTACATACACCATCTGGAAATAAATGGAAATGCCAGATCGATCATCGCAATTCCCAGTGCACATGCCATATCCAGAAAAAACAGTTTCCTGTGAGGTTTGAAATATGACAGAAATATCCGCATTTCACTTTTGTTTTTGAAATCTTTTCGATTCATCTTTTTTCTCCTGTCTTGTATTTTCTATTGTTTCATATTGATTTCACTCACTTTCTGACACTCATCTTAGCACAGATGATGTAAAAAATACAAGATAATGGGGTTCATGTCATAGATAAGAGGCAGGAACCGTATGGTCCTGCCCCTGATTCAGCTATTATCTGTCTTTTTTTCTGATAAAGAAGATTCCGGCTGCGGCTGCAAGTGCTATGAAAGCTGCGCCGATATAACCTAAAATGTCGGTCGTATCGCCTGTTTTTACTGCGGATACGGTCGTGCTGTTTTTCACAGCTGTGCTCTGTGTACCGGATGTTTTATTTGTATTCGTCACAGAAGTCGTATTTGTATTGCTGTTTTGGTTGGTATTATTTGTGTCACCGGTCTTATTTGTATCCGATGTATCATCTTTTCCATCTGATTTATTTCCGGTGTTGCCCTTTGAATCATCCTTCTTTGAATCATCCTTTTTTGCAGGTGCAATTGTTACTTTGAGCTGCTGTACATCTGTTTCTCCATGCCCTTCGGCTCTGACTACTTTGTAGGAAACTGTGTATTCTCCGGCCTCTGTCGCTTCCGGTATTTCTTCACTCCATTCGCCATCGCCGACTTTATACATCATCTTTCCTTCTGCCGTACTGCCCGGATTTACCAGTTTCTGTGCCTTGCCATTATAAATAAGCCCGGTGATTACCGTCGGTGCCGTAACCGGTGCATGGTCTACGATAAGCTCGTAACCAGATACAGCTTCTTTGTACAGATCTGACTGTGCCGCTCTTATAATGATTTGCGTCGTTCCCGGTTTCAGTGCTGTGATAGCTCCGGTCTTTGGATCTACCGTTGCTACAGTCGGATCGCTGCTCTCATAGGAAAGTTCTGTCTTTGCAGTAGCCTCGCGTGCCTCCAGTGCATCATTGCAGTATGCATTTCTTGCTGTAGTGTCCACTGTAATTGTCTGATCAAGCCGTTCCACCTTCGGATAGCGGACTGTAAACGTAAATGTCGTTCCGTCTGCACTGGCACCCTGTCCGTCTTTTACCAGAATCTCAACATTTGAATGTTTATTTTCGTCATTCGGAATATAATCCCAGTCTGTAGTGTCCGGCCATGTATGTACACTCATCTTCTGCGGATCAAAAGTACTGTCAAAATGCATATCTGATTCTGTTTTCAGAACAACCGTCAACTCCGGAATATCGTCCGCCATCCATTTCTTTTCGGCTGTGTTGCTGAATCCACTCCATTCGGCACTTTTTCCATAAAGGTGCGGGGCTGTCGATAGATTTCCGTAAGGTTCTCCTACTTCCTGGTTGATAAACGGCTCATTCGCCACAGCAATCTTGCCGGCTGCGTCAGCTCTCTGTGAAACAATGATATATGTGCCATTATACTGTTTCTGGCCTTTCAGCTTATAAAGTCCGTTCTGTTTCTGTGCCTCTGTAAGCTGCACCTTATCCTGGACAGTATCTCCGGTACCTTCCGGAATTTCAAGTACTTTTAATCCTTTTGTAAAGTCATCCGCATTCACCTGAATAGTAATCGGATCTGCGATCGTGATACTTCCATTGATACGGCTCGGGCGATTTTTTACAATGTTTAATGTATTATTTCCTGTCGAAACAAAGTTATTGGTCTGGAATTTTCCGGAAAACGAGGAATTATTTAATGTCAAAGTATCGGCTGCGCTTAATACCCCATCCGCTGTTGTGCCAAGTGCAGAATTTTCCACCGTGACGTTTGCAATACTATCCGCAATACTCGAAATTGTTCCGCTACAGTTGTTAAATGCAATATTTCCGATATTGTTCTCAGCTTTGCTGACTGTCAGTCCTTCAAAATTCACAGACGCAAAATTCACGCTTTTATATACATAAATATTGGAAGGATTGAATGTAAATTTATTTCCATCAGCACTTTTTATGGTAACACTTTTTTCAATTACGGCCGAACTGCTGCAATCACTCAGTAAGATGATTGTTCCGCCCTCAGCCACATGATCTATTGCCTCGCCGACAGTTTTTAATGCACTGGTCGTGGTGTCTCCGAGATTATTGTTATTACCATTATTTGCATCTACGTAGACGATATTCAGAAGCTTTTGGGTTACTGTTCCTTGTGCATCCAGGCTTCCCGGCGAACTGTTTCCACTTGTTTGCATGGCATAAGGTTTTTTTACACTGACATTCAGTTTCAATGTTCCTGCCTTTGTCAGCTTTGGACTTACTGCTTTATCATATCTTTCAAAGGAATTTCCATCTTGCCATTTGAAGGTAAAAACACTTGCCAGATCAACACCTCCGATAATATTTGTAAATGTTGGTGTGATCGTATCTCCTACATACATCGTTGTCGGAAGCGCTACTGTCGGATATACACTCTGATCATCCAAAATGTTGATCCTATATGAACCTGTCAGCTTATCCGTCGATACAGTGCCATATCTGATATATGTATCCTCCGTTGTTGCCCCGAAACTTCCTGTGCCTGTCACTGTCGCATTCCAGAAACATTCTCCTCTGCCGGTTACATTGATCGTACCATTATTGGTGACTGAACCGCTCATAATAGCCTTTGACATAAAATCAAATGCACTGACTGCAAAAGTAGCTCCACTTTCAATTTCCAGAGGCGCATTAAATGTATCCTGATAAGCACCCCATGTGAAAGTTGATCCGTTTTTTACTACAATCCTTTTACTCGTGGTTAAAGGATCTGTATACCTGATATTGCCCGTGATATTGATTGTATGAATGTTATCGTCATTCAATGCATTCTCTAAGTCTGTCTTACTCTCAACATCTTTCTCGCCCTCATTTGCCTGTACCGCGATGTCTTTTACATTTTTCTCGTCAGCGTTCTGTGCTGCCGCTTCTGCCTGTTTCTGCTCATCCGCATCCTGTACCGTTTCGTTCTTCTGTGTATTCTCTGATTCGGGTGCTTCTTCTTTTTTCGTTTCGTCTTCTGGTGTTTCTTCCTCTGATTTCTCTTCTGTTACTTTCTCTTCCTTTGGTGTGTCCTCTTCTGCCCCGGAAACTGAATCTTCTTTCGTTGTATCTTCTTTTGTTGTATTTTCTTTTGCTGTATCTTCTTTTGCTGTATCTTCTTTTGCTGTATCTCCCGCCGGAGTTTCAACTTTTGCCTCACTGCTGCCGGCTTCTTTAGCATCTTTTGCAGAATCATCCTGCTGTGATACTTCCGCCTTAACTGCCACACTTCCCGCTTCTGCTCCAAACACTGTTGCCGGCATAGTTGATGAAGCCATGCAAAGTGTAAGCAATACACTGAATATCTGTTTCTTCATTGTTCTTCCTCCTGTCTGATAATATTCAGATTAATTTTCTTTTTCGCGCTTCCGCGATTGCTGCTGTTTTATTTTTAACGCCTAATTTACGGTATGTTTCCCGACAGTGGTATTTCACTGTCGCTTCCGAAAGTTTCATGCTTTGGGCTATAGCCGCTGACGCCATGCCTTCTGCCTGTAATTTCAGTATTTTGACTGCATTGGTACTTAAAGAGATCTGCTCTTCTACTTCTTCCATAAGATAAGACGGATATGCTTCTGCCATCTGCCGGCATTCTGTCAGAACCTGATTTTTGTACTCTGCATCCTGCCAGATAAATTTTTCTTTTTCAAGCATCTGCATCAGCACCAAACCTTCTCTGGTCAGAACCCGTACGAAATGGTACTCTTCTGCCCTGCTTATGCACTCCTGCAGCGTTTCTTTCCACGCTGGCTGATTCATTCGGTATTGTACGATTGCCAGAAGAAGCGTTGCTTCCATATATATGTAAGTTCGTTTCATCAGCTTTGCATAATACAGAATCTGCTGAATCAGACAATACGCAGCCTGATACTGCCCCCTCTGTATGTAGATTCTTACTTTCGTCAGATAACGGAAACGATCCATGGTACAAAATTCTCTGCTCTCATCCGGTGCCTGTGACATCCAGTCTGCCACATCTTTTCCCATGTATAAATGCACACGGCATAAAAAAGCATCTATATTAGGAAGCAGATTCGGTGCATCTTTCCTCGCCCGTTCCCGAAAACTCAGCAACGTTTTTTCTGCACCTTCTGCATCTCTGTTTAAAACCGAAAGCCATGCAAGCAGACCGACACCGACAAAAAACATTTCCAGCTTGCCGCCGCTGTCTGTCTCCATTTTTCCTTTTTCTGCAAGCGAAAAAATCTCAAAAATATCCTGTCCCTTTTCCAGATAACTTTCTGCGAGTGCCATCGGAACAAGACCTTTGCCATATTGGCCAAGAACAAATGCTACCGGTATGCCGATCCCGCGCGCAAGTTCTTTGTCATGTTTGCTCCATTCACAGAAATCTTTTCCTCCATTCATCAGAGACGGAAGATTACTCGTAACAGAAAACTCTGGAAGTACTGCTTTTCGGTCGCGCAGTAACAGATCCGCATTCTTGAAAATATCGATCAGTCCGGTACTTCCCGTATGTGGCAATGCAATTTTCAGATAAAGAAGGCGGCTTCTTGCCTCCCGCTTCTCGCTTCCCGTATGTTCCTCTGCATATTTTTCCAATGCGTGATACCAACGATCGCTTTCTTCGATATTCATCAACATTGACTGCAATAAACTGAGCCCCGCCATAAGAACAGGACTGTTTTCCACAATATTGTCCGGAAGTTCCAGGTAATATCTGCGAAGCTCAAAGTAATGCCCACTGGAAGGATTTTTTCTTGCATTTGCAGTCAGAAGTCTTGAAATGCTATCCATATCATTATATTTTTCATACATATCAAGCGCTTCCGGAATCTGGTCGTTAATCTCATAATATAACCCTGCACTGTAATATAGACGCTCGATCTGTTCTGCGGTTTTGCGTCTGCGAAGTCTCTGCTGCATAGATTTACGCATCGGCCAGCGGCATCTCCAGATTCCGTTTGTACCACATATTTCAAAGAAATTTCCTGTTTCTTCAGCCTGTGAGATCAACTTTTCTACATCACGCCTGCCGGTCAGCATTGTTGCAAGCTGAACTGTAAATTCTTCTACGACTGAAACATCCATAAAAAATTCCTGAAGCTGCAGATCCCACTGATCATATACATGAACCTCCAGATAATCCCACTGACGCTTAATCGTCCGCTCCAGATTACAATTTTCCATAACATAAAAGAACAGCGACAATGGATTTCCGCCACCTATACTCCATGCCGCCTGATGTTGTTCATGCGGAAGTTCAAGTCCGAACTGCTCTATGTATGCAATCTGCTCATCAAGAGAAAAAAGAAAATCTTCTTCTTCGATTTCTACAAAGATATATTTTGCACGAAGTGGCAACAGCCAGCGTGGGAACGGACACCGTGAAATCAGGATCAGCCATATGTCTTCTCTGCCGAGCAGTTCTTTTATTTTTTCAAAATAAGCTTCTTTTTGGGAAGAATCCGCAAGTGACTGGAGATCATCGATCACAACAGTGTGCTCAGTAGTTTTCTTTTCTATATTGATCTCATCTGCAAGAATCGTTGTAGCACTGTAATAACTACATTTCTTCATATTAACATTATTTAAAATCAATGCAGTCTTCCCAATACCAGTCACTCCATAAAGATAAAGTGGAGTATGAAATTTCCGGGCTGAGCGGAATTTATACCCTGCTTTTTTCGGGCATATGTAGGTTTCGCTTACAGATTGAATGTTTTTCTTCATACTCCCCTCCTCTTGATTTTCAGATTTTATGTAGTGTATCTTTATTGTAGCAGAGTATTTTTCTTTATGGAACTATCCGAAAGGATAGTTTTTTGTTTTTACATGATTATGGTGACATTTTTTCATTACAGAACAAAGCGGACAAGTCCGCTTCAAACTCCCTGAATCCCTCAATCTTTGAAGGACTTGTTACGCTTTGCGCGCCAGATGCAGTCTGCTTTAGCA
>OLPC01000748.1_pt1 | contig 30726 bp, 25 predicted proteins | sample 1672341 | NCBI WGS metagenome assembly OLPC01 (sample SAMEA3136673, study PRJEB25190) | human gut metagenome | reverse complement strand
TGGCGGACACGATGCTGATGACGATGGACGCGACAAACGCGCTCCCGAAGGTCGCGATGTGCAGGCCCATGCCGAACAGGCCATCGGTGAGCCATGACGCGATGTAGAGGAGCAACGTGTTCACGATAAGATAGAAGATGCCGAATGTGAGGAACGTGAGCGGCAGGCTCAGCATCTGCAGGATGGGCTTCAGGCCGATGTTCACAAGCGAGAGCACGAGTGCGAACACGGCAATGATGATCCACGCGTTGTCGCCTCCGACGATGTCGATGCCGGGGACGATCCAGGCGGCGGCCGCCACGGCAACGGCGGTGGCGAGCCAGCGGGCGATGAAGTTCATGAGAGGCCTTTCTCGTTGATACGCCTGACGGCGCGATGTTTTCGGTCCATTGTACGACACGTCCGCCTTCGCGCCCGTGCGGGTCGCTCTTTTGAAGCTGTCTTGTAGCGAATGCGTTACTTGGAGCTGTGCCCGAGGGGATTTTTGCTCGGTTGCTTTCGGTATGCGCGGGTTTTCTGAGAGATGGGCGCCGTTGCGGCGCTCTTGTGACACAATGAGTGGTATGGCTAATCATGAGAAAAGGCGTCAAGAAGACGCGAAGAAAAAAGTAAAATCGAATACGCGCGCAAAGTCGGGCGCAGGCTCGAAGGGCGCGGGGCGCTCTCGCGCCGCTCGACGCGCAGGGGCGAGCGATTCGCCTTGCCCGGTTGACGCTCGCTGTGGCGGGTGCAAGAACCTGTGCGTTCCCTACACCAAGCAGCTCATCGACAAACAGCTGCGCATCGAGCGCCTGTTCGCGCCGCTCGCGCCCGACGGGACGATATCCCTCATCAAGGGCATGAAGGACCCTTACCACTATCGCAACAAGGTGATTTCCCCCTTCGCGCCGGGTAAGAAGCTGCCCCCGCGCGGGCAGGATCGCAAGGCGATCGATTCCCGCAATCGCAAGGCGGCGGATGTCCGCGGTGCGAAAGGCGGCAAGGGAAAGCGCTCCCAGGCTCGCTACGAGATCCTCACCGGCATGTACGCCGCGGGATCGCACGAGCTGGTGCCTACGGACAAATGCCTGATCGAGAACGAAACGGCGAAGAAAGTCGTGCTCGCGGTGCGCGATATCATGCGCAAGCACGACGTTGCCCCCTATCGCGAGGACACGGGCACGGGGTTCATGCGCCATGTCGTGGTGCGCGTCGGCCACACCTCGGGCGAGGTGCTCGTCACGCTTGTCACGAACAGCGACGATTTCCCCTCGTCGAAGTCGTTCTGCCGCGAGCTCATCCGCCTCTGCCCTGCGGTGACCACGGTCGTGCAGAACGTGAACGAGCGCCAGACGAACGTCATCTTAGGTGACAAGGAGCGCGTGCTCTACGGCCCCGGGTTTATCCTCGACGAGCTGTGCGGGCTTTCCTTCCGCATATCGTCTAAGTCGTTTTACCAGGTGAACGCGACGCAGACGGAAGTGCTCTACCGTGCGGCGATGGATCTTGCGGGCTTCGACGGCACCCAGGTCGCAATCGATGCGTACTGCGGCACGGGAACGATCGGCCTTGTGGCGGCGAAGTCGGGCGCGGCGCGCGTGATTGGCGTCGACTCGGTGGAGTCGGCGATTCGCGATGCGCGGACGAACGCCCGCCACAACGGTGTCGAGAACGCGGAGTTCGTCGCCGGCGACGCTACCGACTTCATGTGCGAGCTTGCGAAGGAGGGCGTGCTCGGTGCGGAATCGCCGGAAGAAGGCGCCCAGGCGGGCGGGCTTGTCGTGCTTATGGACCCGCCGCGCGCGGGCTCGACGGAGGAGTTTTTGCGCGCAGCGGCGGCACTCGCCCCGGAGCGGATTGTCTACATCTCCTGCAACCCCGAGACGCAAGCGCGCGACGTGGAGTTTCTCGACTCGATAGGCTATGCGGTCGTGGCGGTGCAGCCCGTCGACATGTTCCCGCACACCGACCACATCGAGTGCATCGTGGCGCTCGAGCCGGTGGATTCTCTTTCGCCCGATCGCTGGGGCAAAGAAGGCGGGGAAGAGGAGGCCCCAGATGCGGAAGCCGACGAGGCCCCCGAGGGTGATTGCGACGGGGACGCTGCTGACGAGGCCCCCAACGGGGAAGCCCCCGGCGTGGAGGTTCCCGCCGCCGACCCCGCCGACCCTGCAATCGATGAGGAGGTCGAATAGCCATGGACGTGATCGAGCGCATGCGGGCTGCCATCGCGGCGCATGGGATGGCCGACGCCGACACCCCGGTGCTCCTCATGGTGTCGGGCGGGTCGGACTCAACGGCGCTCGCCTACGCCGCCTGCGAGCTTGCCCAGGCAGGCGAGCTCGGGATGCTCGCGATGCTGCACGTGAATCACCACCTGCGCGGTGAGGACGCTGACGCTGACGCCGCCTTCGTGTCTCAGTTGGCCGACGCTTTGGCGATCCCCCTGTTCATGTACGATATCGATGTGGCAGGAGAAGTCGCCCGCACGGGCGGCAACGTGGAAGCGGTCGCGCGCAGCGAGCGCTATCTTGCCGCGAACGAGGCGCTCGAGAGCCTGTGCCGCCATGCGGGCGCACCGCTTTCCAGTGGGCGCATCTTCACGGCACACACCGCTGACGACCGCGTTGAGAGCTTCTATATGCGCTCGATCGTGGGCACGGGCCCTGGCGGCTTTCGCGCGATGCGCTACGAGAACGGCCCCATCGCGCGTCCGCTTCTTGACGTTGGGCGCGAAGACCTGCGCGATTACCTGCGAAAACGCGAACAATCCGGCGAGATATGTGTATGCGATGCGCAGGGGAACCTCTGGCGAGAGGACGCCACCAACGCGCACACGGACCATTTCCGCGCCTTCGTCCGCCACGAGATCGTGCCGCGCGCGAAGGCGCGCAACCCCCAACTGCTTGAGACGCTCGGACGCACGATGGACCTTATCGCCGACGAGGACGATTTCATGGAAGGCCTCGCTCGAGAGGCGGCAGGCAAGCACCTCACCTGGGTCTGCCAGGCGGAGGGTCGCGACCCCGATTGGCAGGAGGGTTTCAAACTGTCCCCGTCGTTCGGGCAGGTGGCGCTTCCCGTCGCCCGCCGCGCTATTGCAGGAGCGCTCCAGCGCGTGCTCGGCGCCGACGCGCGGGTGGAGACAGCGGCCGTTGCGGGTGTGCTCGACGCGTTCGAGGAGGAACGCCCGAAAAGCGGCTATGTGACAAATATCCAGGGCGACCTGGCCGTGAGCGCGAACAAGCGCGGCGTGCTGGTGGAACCCATGAGCGCCTTTCGCGCAAGGAGGAAGAAATAGATGAGCGATAACGCCAACAACCAGGGGAAACCCGCCGAAAAGCCCTTCCGCGTCGTGCTCGCCTCGGCAAGCCCTCGCCGTCGCGAGCTACTCGAGCAGGCGGGCGTCACCTTCACCGTGCACGCCTCCGAGGTCGACGAGTCGCTCGAGCCCGACCTTCTGGCCAATCCGCCCGAGGCATGCAAGAAGCTCGCCGAGCGCAAGGCGGGCGCGGTCGTGCAGGAAATCCTTGCAGACCCTGCCTTCGAAGGGATGCTCATCGTGATCGGCTCGGATACGATGGTCGTGAAGGACGGCGACATCTTCGGCAAGCCGAAAAGCGCCTCCGACGCCACGCACATGCTGCGTCGCCTGTCGGGTGCGACCCATGAGGTGATCACGGCGGTGTCGGTGTGGATGGTGTCCGCCGAGGCGGTCGACCCGGCGCTTGCGGCCGACGACGACTCGGGCAACATCTCGCTCGGTTTCCGCACCTTCTGCGACACTTCGCGCGTCACGTTCCACGAGCTCACCGACGAGCGCATCCGCGAGTACCTGGCGTGCGGCGAGTCTTTCGACAAGGCGGGCGCCTACGCGGTGCAGGGCGAGGGCGCCAAGCTTGTCAAGCACATCGACGGTTATAAGAGCACGGTGATCGGCCTTCCCGTCGAGCGGCTCGTGAAGGAGTTCCCCGACCTGATTTAGTTGTGTGTCGTTACCGTATCGTCGCTTTTGCGGGCTGACGTTGCGTTACACTTATCGGGTTACAGAAGAGAGGGCAGGCGCGCCTGCCGTATCGAATCAAAGGACTGCACGTGCATAAGGACGTTAGCGAGATTCTGTTCACCGAAGAGCAGATTCACGACCGTGTCGCCGAAATCGGCGCTGCCATCACGGAAGACTTCAAGGAAAAAGCCGGCGACGACGGAATCATTCTCATCTCGGTGCTGCGCGGTGCGGCTATCTTCATGGCCGACCTCGCTCGCGAGATCAAGATTCCCTGCGAGATGGACTACATGGCCATCTCCTCTTATGGCAACGGCGTGAAGAGCTCGGGCGTCGTGCGCATCCTGAAGGACCTCTCCTCGCACATCGAGGGACGTCACGTGGTCATCGCCGAGGACATCCTCGACTCCGGCCTCACGCTGACGTATCTGCTGAAGAACCTGGCCTCGCGCAACCCCGCGTCGCTTACCGTGGCCACGCTCCTTCGCAAGAAGACAAAGGTACAGGCGGACGTCGATTGTGCGTACGTCGGCTTCGAATGCCCCGACCAGTTCATCGTGGGCTACGGCCTCGATTACGCGGAGCGATACCGCAACCTACCCTACATCGGCGTGCTTAAACCGGAAGTTTACGAATAGCATCGAAGCGGCGCCGCAAAAGGCGCCGTTTCGCGATAAACGCAACAGAAAAGGCTCACTCTCCATGACGCAACAGAAGAAACCATCGTCTCCTCAGCAACCGAATCCTCGGGTGACCATCATCTCGGTCATATTGTTCCTCGTTGTGGCGTTTTTCGTTGGGCAGCAGTTCATGGTCATGTCGAACGCGAGCTCGACGCCCACCGACTCTCTCATCACCTCGGAGTTCACCCAGGCGGTCGAGCAGGATCGCGTGACGAAGGTCGTGTATTCCGCGGGCGATTACAAGGTCACGGGCACGTATTACCCAGCCGTCACGGCAGGCTCGAACGCGGCCGACGCGTTCAACAAGGCCTTCGACGCGATGAACGCCCGCATGGCCACGAAGAAGACCCCTGCAGGCGGCGTTCCCGCAGGCGTGGGCACGACTTCCATCGAGTCGTCTGTGCTCGGTTCCGAGCGCGGCTACACCTCGACGTTTGTGGGGCAAGACGCGCTCGCTGCGCTCTTGAAGGACCATCCGGAAGTGTCTTACCAGGTCACATTGCCTTCTGAATGGCTCGGCATCCTGAGTACCCTGCTTCCCATCTTGCTTATCGGCGCGCTTCTGTTCTTCTTCTTCAACCAGATGCAGAAGGCGAACAACTCGCAGATGAGCTTTGGCAAGGCGAAGACGAAGAAGAACGCCGAGGAGCGCCCCGACGTGAAGTTCTCCGACGTCGCCGGCGTCGATGAGGCCGTCGAGGAGATGCAGGAAATCAAGGACTTCCTGTCGAACCCCGCGAAGTACCAGTCCATGGGCGCGAAGGTGCCGCGCGGTTGCCTGCTTGTTGGCCCCCCGGGCACGGGCAAGACGCTGCTCGCGCGCGCCGTTGCGGGCGAAGCCGGCGTGCCTTTCTTCAGCATTTCCGGCTCCGACTTCGTCGAGATGTTCGTCGGCGTGGGCGCCTCCCGCGTGCGCGACCTGTTCCAGCAGGCGAAGGACGCGGCCCCTTCCATCATCTTCATTGACGAGATCGATGCTGTTGGTCGCCAGCGCGGCGCCGGCTTGGGCGGCGGTCATGACGAGCGCGAGCAGACGCTCAACCAGCTGCTCGTCGAGATGGACGGCTTCGAGTCAAACGAGTCCGTCATCCTGATTGCGGCGACCAACCGCGCCGACATTCTGGACCCAGCGCTCCTTCGCCCCGGCCGTTTCGACCGCCAGATCGTGGTCGACGCCCCCGACGTGCGCGGCCGCGAGCGCATCCTGCAGGTCCACGCGAAGGACAAGCCGATCGGCTCCGACGTCGACCTGAAGAGAATTGCCCAGCTCACGCCTGGTTTCACGGGTGCTGACCTGATGAACCTCATGAACGAGAGCGCGCTTCTGACCGCGCGCCGCGGCAAGAAGATCATCACGATGCGCGAAGTGAACGAGTCGATGGAGCGCGTCATCGCCGGCCCCGAGCGCAAGGGCCGCGTGATGGATGAGGCCACCAAGCACACCATCGCCTACCACGAGAGCGGCCATGCCCTCGTGGGTCACCTGCTTCCGCACGCCGACCCGGTGCACAAGATTTCGATCATCTCCCGTGGTCGCGCGCTCGGCTACACCCTGTCCATCCCTAAGGAGGACAAGGTGCTGAACACCGTGGGCGAGATGCTCGACGAGCTGGCGGTCTTCATGGGTGGTCGTGTGGCGGAGGAAATCTTCTGCGACGACGTAACCACGGGCGCGAGCAACGACCTCGAGCGTGCGACGAAGATGGCGCGCGCGATGGTGACGCAGTACGGCATGTCCGCAGCGCTCGGCACGCAGGTGTTTGGCCAGCCCAACCACGAGGTATTCCTCGGTCGCGACTACGGCAACACGCAGGATTACTCCGAGGAGACGGCGCGCCGCATCGACGACGAGGTTGCACGCATCATGAAGGGGGCGCACGACCGCGCCTACGAGATCCTGAGCTCGCATCGTGATCAGATGGACCTCATGGCGAGCGTGCTTCTCGAGCGCGAGACGATCGACGGTGCCGCATGCCAGGCGCTTCTCGACAACCGCTGGAGCGAGTATCTCGAGCACGAGGACGAGATCATCGCGAAGAAGGATCGCGAAGAGGCCGAGGCCCGCGCGCGTGACGCCAAGCTTGCCGACCCGAATTGGAATGCTGACGCGATGGGCGGCAGCGATGTGGACGGTCCCGACGGTGCACCGACCAACGTGGAGGCGAAACATACCGACGCGTTCACGCCCCATGGGATCTTGAACGACCTCGAGGCTGGTTTCCGCGATATCGCTCATGGCGACCATGCCGACAATGGCAAAGACGACAAGGATAGCAAACACTAAGGAGCGCATACGTGAATTGGCAATGTGCCTCGTATAGCTTCGACGTCAAGATGCCCATCGTGATGGGCATCTTGAATGTCACGCCCGATTCGTTCTCCGACGGGGGGGAGCACAACACGCACGACGCTGCGATTGCGCACGCGAAGAGCATGATTGAGCAGGGTGCGAAGGTCATCGACGTGGGCGGCGAGTCCACGCGTCCCGGCTCCGCCGAGGTGTCGGTCGCAGAAGAACTCTCGCGCACGGTCGAGGTTGTCCGCGAGCTCGCCCAGGCAGGCATCTGCGTGAGCATCGACACGCGCCACGCCGAGGTTGCGCGCGCCTGTGTGGAGGCGGGCGCCGCCATCATCAACGACGTGTCGGGTTTTCGCGACCCAGCGATGGTTGAGGTCGCGCGTTCTTGCGATGCGGGCCTCGTCGTCATGCACATGAAGGGCGAGCCGCGCACCATGCAAGACGATCCCGTCTATGACGATGTCGTCGTTGAAGTGCGCGATTACCTGGCAAAACGCGCGGCAGAACTGGAAGCGGCGGGCATTGCGCACGACCGCATCTGCCTCGACCCGGGCCCTGGGTTCGGCAAGACCGCCTCGCAGACGATGGAGCTCATGCGCAACTTCCACGAGATCGCGCGTCTGGGCTACCCTTCGATGGTCGCGGTCTCGCGCAAGAGCTACATCGGCAAGGCCTACGGAATTGAGGACCCTCACGATCGCGATCGCGCGTCGGCGGCCGAGGCGCTCATGGCGTGCGAGCTGGGCGCAGGTGTGGTGCGCGCCCATAACGTGGAGGAAACCGTGAAGGCGCTGAAGGATTTGCGCCCGTATTGCTACCTGGGCCTGGGTTGCAACGTGGCGCTCGTGGCGGAGCCTGGCGAGGAGCGCGAGGGCAAGATTGCCCAGATAGAGCACGCGATCGGCCAGCTGTGCATGATTCCCGACTCGCAGATCGTCGACGTGTCGAGCTACTACGAAAGCGAGCCTGCGTACTATCTTGATCAGGAGCCGTTCGTGAACGCCGTCGTGCTCATGCGCACGGGTGTGGCGCCGAAGGAGCTGCTGGAGTATCTGCACGCGATCGAGAACAGCCTGGGCCGCGTGCGCGAAATCGAGAACGGCCCGCGTACGTGCGATGTCGACATCTTAGACTACCAGCTCTACGTGGTGGACAACGACGTGCTCACGCTGCCGCATCCGCGCATCTGCGAGCGAGACTTCGTGGTGAAGCCCCTGCTCGAGATTTCCCCTAACCACGTTCTCGCCGACGGCACGCCCGTCGCAAGCGTTCCCGAAGACCAACGCGTCGGCCACGCTGCGAAGCTGTAAAAACTATCCAAATTCATTTTTGCCCCGCTTCTGCAATCGTAGAGGCGGGGTTTTATATTTCCGAGGGATTTCCGACGAGTCCTTCTCGATGCATTTGGATAGATTGCCAATGATTATTTGTGCTCAGGGCAATTACGAGAAGGGGCTCAGTATCTAATTCGGCGATTACATTAAGGCCAATCAAAACCGTTTTTTATAGGGAGGGAGGTGAGAGGTTTCTCGCTTTCATTTATTGAAAACGACCGAAAGGATTGGCATGAAAAAGAAGAGTATCAAAAAGGTGCTTCTATGCTCTGCATGTTCGATTGCACTTGCGTTTAGCATGGTTGGAACGGCTTTTGCCTATAACTACCAAAAAGAGTCAAGCTATCGCTATTGGTATGTAAATCCGACTTATCGCTCTTATAACAAGGGAGCGTACAACCAGATGGGGTATTATCTGGCAAATTGCTACTCGTGGATGAATGTTTCCAATTATGAACGTGTTGTTGGAGAAGGAGCCATGATCTCCCAGGCGGGAGGAACTACGGGTACCGTATGGGGAACCGAAGTAATGCATTGGGGCGAGGCGATGACAAGCTGGGCAAATACGCCTCAACACACTTATATTCGCTCAAGTCTCGAATGGGACATTGGCCATGGTGAAGGAGCTGCGGCGTGGGGTTACGGAAAGGTTCGGTCCGCTGACTTAACCATGAATGAAGTCACTTCCGATAATATCTTTCTTCTAACGCTTGAAGACGCAGGAACGATTTCTCTGAACGATGAAGGCGAAGAGTGGACTCCGGGTATGCATAATTTCGTTGGAGAAAATGGCTTGGTGTATGGCGTTCCGTATACGGATGAGAACGGGCAGACAGTTATGCCCGATATGGGACGGGTTGAAGCAACGAATGGAACTGTCGGGTACATGGCGATTGATGATATCGAGGCGGCAGTTTTTAACGGAGCGAAAACGCCGGATGGACAGATCAAAGCCGCCGAGCAAAATGCGCGCGATGAGGCAAAAGCACTCAGAACAGCCTTTGCCGAATATTTCGGCATTGATGCGCTGAGTGACGCGGCGGCTTATCAGTGCATTATCGATGTTCGTTATGAAGGCGGAACGGAAAGCGCTAAATCGAAGATGGAGCGTGACGCCAGCGCATTGTTGGCTGAGGCGTTGGACGAGGGCGAGGTCGCCGAAGCACGTCTAAACTCACTGTCAAATTCGGGGTTCACCAATAGCCTTACAATTTCAGATGCAGCGTTTGAGGAGATATTGAACCTTGCTAAGGAGAACATGAAAGTCTTCGTCCCAGTTTATTCCGTCGAAGGTGCTGTTGTAGGTGAGTATTCGTTCGTGAGATTCTGATTATTCGCCATTCTGGTCATGCTGTATGATTGTTGGTATTCGTACATGAGAGGAAGGGAGCTCTCAGTGAATATCGGTCAACTTGAGCATGTGGTCGAGGCGATTCGCTTCAGCAGTTTTGCGCTTGCGGCAAAAGCGAGACATACCTCGCCGCAAGCGCTCTCAAAGGCCGTGTCTGATCTTGAAAGGGAATTGGGAGTCAAGCTGTTCGAGCGAACGGGAAGAAGCGTTGAGGCAACGCCTTTTGCTAGGGAGTTCGAGAAAAAGGCACGACATGTTCTGCTCGAGTTCGAGCAACTAAGAAGATTCCCAGCAACTTTTTTTGCAGAGTCTTCCGAGAACTGCAGTTTTCGCTTGGCGATATCGGATTCGTCGTTTCGAGGGCTCATCCTCACAGAGCAAGATTTCGCCCCATTGCGCGATGAATCTGGCTTAAATGTCAATCTTTATCGGGCGTCGAGCGATTCATGCCTTTCCGCGATTCGTCAAGATATAGCTGATGCTGCCATATTGCCCGGACCAGTCGATGAAGTGGGGCTTTTGTGTTTCCCGGTTCATAAAAGCCTTGCAAGTGTAATCGTCGATAAGGGATGGCCATTGGGGATGGGCGGTGCGGTTTCTCTAGCTGAAATTGTCGATCGTCCGATTGCCTGTCCTCGCGATATCAGATTTGTTCGTCCTTACATTGAATCGCAATTTCGGGCAAGGGGTTTAGTGCCTCGTTTTCAGTTCGTGGAGCCTACGCTTAATGGTTTTCTCTCTTTTCTGGGAAACGGGGGCGTGGTGTTTATTCGAAAAGGCGGATCGATACCCAAGGATGTAGCGGGTATCTGCGAAATCGATCTTCGGGACGGGGATTCGTTTGCCATTCCGTTTTTTCTCGTCTGCAAGGCTGGCTGCCCTCCTGAGATGGTCGAGCTTATCATTGCCTTCTTTCGGGAGAGGCTAGGCTGACCGAGCTGATTGGGGTGACGAATGACGCGTCTATCATGCTTTGAAAGGAGTGCACTATGAAGTGCTTGAGGGCAAGATTTAGGGTAGCCAAAGTATTTGCTCTGGCGGCGGCATTTGTTCTTGCGTGTATATGCGGGCTTGCCGGGTGCTCGCAGCAGGAGGCGAGCGAATCGGGGAGCGGTCTCGTCAAAAGCGAGGATTACCCCAACACCGTTACGGTCGACAAGCTATCGATGGAATATCCCAACGAGTTCGAGGTTTCCAAGAAGTACGACGCCGGGCAGCATGCGGGCGACTTCCCAGACGGCGCGTCCGACACCGCCTCGGCGCTTCTCCTTAACAAGAGCGGTTCGATCATGATCACCGTCGTGAGTGCTGATGACTCGGAAAACGTCGGCCTTGACGGGCTTAAGGATTGGGTCGAAGCTGCGCCCGAGCGCCTTGAGAAGATGAAGGAAACGCAGCCGGAGATGTACGAATCTCTGAAAAACGTGGATTGGGAAAACCCTGAAAAGACCACGGTGAACGGCGCAGATGTGCTCTGCGTGAAGACTGCGAGCGACAAAACGACGACGGTGACGTACTACCTTGCGAAGGAAGGCGCGATTGCCGGGTATGTGTCCGTCGTGCTTCCCACGTTGGAATACGATGCGAACAAGGGCATCTACGAGAAAATCGTTGCCACGACAACGATAAGCTAAGGGCTCGCTCTGCTTCTGCTACCGCGTTCGCGGCTTCAGGAGGCTTGCGAACAGCCAAGTCACACACATGCCGACGGCGATTCCCAGGGCGAATTGGCCCGTTCTCATTGCATATGCCGCTACTTGCGTCCAATCAGCCGCTACGGCAAAGCTCATCGTGTAGTACAGCGGGGCGCCGGGGATGAGCGGGATGACGGAGGGAATCACGAACAGTAGTGAGGGAATGCCGCGCCACTGTGCGAGGGCTTCGGAATAGAGCGCGGAAAAGGCGCTCGCGACGAGTGCGGGGAAGAACACGCTGTTCGACGCGCATCCGACGGCCAGATAGATTGCCCAGCTGAGGATGCCGCCGATCGATGCGGCAGCGAGGTACTTGCGGGGCAGGTGAAAGATCATCGCGAAACCCGCTGCGCCGAAGAACGCCGCTATGAGCTGGGCGGTAACACCCATCCAGTTGAGCTCGAACCCGGGGCCGACGTTGTGACTTGCGTCGAACAGGAATATTGCGGTCATGAACCCGCCCGCCAGCGCCACCGCCCATAGCATCGTCTCCACGAAGCGCATGGTACCGGCTACGGTGTCGCCGACGAGCATGTCGTGGATGGCGTTCGTCATGAAGATGCCGGGGATGAGCAGCATGACCTCGCCGATGAGGATCTTGTCCAGGTGGATGAGCGGGTTGGCGCCCTGAAGCGCGTTCGTACTGCTGATATCCGCGCCGAGAATTCCCGCCGCAATGGCCTCGACGAACGCAACGGTTGCGCACGTTCCCACGCCAGCGAGAAACGAGCACAGCAGGTTGAACATGAGCATGTTGGGACAGCGCGGCGCGAACTTCTCCTGCAAGAGGCAGATGAGCACGGCGAACACCGCGGCGAAGATGGCGTCGACCGCCGTGCCGCCGAAGAATACGGTGAAGCCTGCTGCGGCAAAGATGCTTCCCAGGTAGAACGTCATGCGATCGGGGGGTTGGTCGATGCAGCGCTTTATGGCCCTGGCGAGCTCATCGACGCTCGGGGTTTTCTTGCAACATTGTTTTCCAAGCTTGTGGAAGGCGGCGACGACGCGGTAGTCCGTCGGTCCCGGCGCGATGATGCGCCGCGTTTGTGTGAGCCGCTCGCCGTCGGGAAAGTCCATCGTGACTACGAGCGTCGCCGTGATGGCGAACACGTTCATGGCGCATGCCCCGTAGGCTCGCCCGACGCTGGAAAGCGTGCTTTCCACGCGGCTCACTTCGGCGCCAGCAAGCAGCATGGCCTCGCCCATGTTCAAAAGCTCGTAGAGTATTTCGCTGTGGTTTTCCATGGCTGCCATTATACGCGAGCAAGCTGCGCAGCCCGTCGTTTTCGGGCATAATGCGTGAGGAAGATGACGCGGGAAAGGAAGCGGTACAGTGTTTCGCTTGCAGGTGCTCGAATCAGTGGACTCCACCAACGAGGTGATTAAACGTGCGATCGAGGATGGCGAACCGGAAGGGCTTGCCATCAGGGCATATCGTCAAACTGGCGGCTATGGGCGACAGGGCCGTACATGGAAGAGCCCCCGTGGCGGCATGTACGAGTCGATTCTTTTGCGCCCCGAGGTCGAGATGCGCGAGCTTCCCACGCTGGCGCTCGTCGTCGCGATCGCGGTGCGCCGCGCGCTGGCGAGCCTTGTTGTGTACGACCAGGCTCGCCGCATCTGCATCAAGTGGCCGAACGACGTCGTGCTGGTTGGTGGGACGTTTCCGCAGACAAACGCCCCAAGCATTAAGAATCTCTACTCCAAGCTCGCCGGCATCTCCTCGGAGGTCCATGCGGGTGGGATATGCGTGGGGATCGGCGTGAACGTCGAGCCGCCCGAGGACGCGATGGAGGTTGGCGGAAAGAACGCGCCGGCTTATCTGGCCGACCTTGGCTTCGGGTTCACCTGCGAGCGCGAAGCTGCGATCAACGATGTGGGCGATGCGGTTCTCCACGAGTTCGAGCCTCTGTATCGCCGTTGGTGTGGCGGTGGGTTCGCGGCGCTTTCGGGCGAGTTCGCCGAGCATTCGATGCTCGAGGGACGTTTCGTTCGCATGGCCAACCAGCTGGGGGAGGTCGTTTGCGAGGGTACGGTGCGCGGAGTCGATGCGTCCGGGCGGCTGATCCTCCGACTGGAAGACGGCGAGGCGAAAGCCGTCGCCTCGGGCGAGGTGCATCTGCTTTAGCGAGCTCGAGCGCCACGGTGCACGCCGTGTTGGGCGTGGTCGCGGCGCACGTCGCAGCATGCGTGGCCGGCGATGCAATCCGCAGCATGTGTGGCCCGCGGCGCACGCCTCAGCATGAGCGGCCTGCTTCGGGTTCTCAGCCTTCCCATTTCGCCTTCCGCTTGCCGTCGCTTTCGCGCGGTGGGCGTGATAAACTGTTCCTTCTTGTGCGCTGATATGCATACAATCGTATGTTTCCGAAAAATGGCAAATGAGACGATTGAAGCATGAGGTATGCATATGACGGCACAAGAAGAACAACGTGGCCAATCTTTGAAATCGACCCCCGAAGCCTCGGCGGGCACTCCCTCTTCTCCTAAAGGAGCCCCTGCGCGTAAGCCGCAGGGCAACGATCGTGTTACCCGCATGGGCACGGCGTCCCTTCCGCGGCTCATCACTGAGTTCGCTATTCCCGCTATCCTGGGCATGCTGGTGAATGCGGCGTACAACCTGATCGACTCCATCTTCCTCGGGCAGGCGATGGGGGAAATCGGCCTGTCGGCGGCAACAGTCGCGGCTCCGCTCATGATCGTGTTCATGGCGCTCGCGATGCTCGTCGGCAACGGCGGCAACGCGCTTGCCGCACTTCGTTTGGGCGAAGGACGTAAAAACGATGCCGAGATCAGCCTCGGTAACACGGTGACGCTCGGCGTTATCCTCTGGATTATCATCGCCGCCATCGCGGCATACCCACCGCTGCTCGACGCGTTCCTCACCTTCTCGAGCGCGACCGACGAGGTGCGTCCGTACGCTGCGACGTTCATCCAGATCCTGAGCTTCGGTTTCGTGTTGCAGATGATCGGCATGGGCGTGAACAACTTCATCCGCACGGCGGGCGCCCCCAACCGCGCGCTTTTGACCATGGTTATCGGCGCGGTGGTGTGCACCATCTTCAACTATATCTTCGTTCTGAAGCTTGGCTGGGGCGTTGCCGGTTCCGCTTACGCCACGCTGATCGGTCAGGCTGCATCGTGCATCTCGGTGTTGTGGTTCTTCATTTTCACGAAGAACGCGCCGCTCAAGCTTCATCTGCACTGCATGCGTCCCCACGCGAAGATCATCCGTGCTATCCTGTCGCTCGGCCTTGCGAGTTTTGCCGTGCAGGCAGGTGCTGCGGTCGTGAACTTCGCCGTGAACTTCCTACTGGTAAAGTACGGCAGCGCGAGCGCTATCGGCGCCGAGGGCGCGCTCGCCTCCATCGGCGTCGTGCAGCGCATCGCCATGTTCACGGTGATGCCGCTCGTCGGCGTCTCGATTGCTATTCAGCCGCTGCTCGGTTTCAACTACGGTGCGAAGATCATCGCGCGTGTGCGCAAGACGCTCTGGCTGGGTGTGGCGTTCGCCACCTCGCTTGCCGTTATAATGTGGGCGCTCGTGCACCTGTTCCCGAACCAGATTGTGGGCCTGTTCGGCATCACGAACGCGTCGCTTGCCGAGTTCACCATCTTCGCGCTGAAGGTCCAGCTGCTCATGCTTCCTTTCGTGGGCTTCCAGATTGTGGGCTCGAACTACTTCCAGGCGACCGGCCAGCCGATGAAGTCGACGATCCTCTCGCTCACGCGTCAGGTGCTGTTCCTCTTGCCGCTCATGTTCTGGCTGCCTGAAGTGCTTCCTGGTTGGTTCTCGCAGTTCACGGGCTTGGACGCCCTCTATATCGCGACGCCGGTGGCGGACTTCCTCGCCATCTTCACGGTCGCCATCTTCATTGCAATCGAGATGCGTCGCTTGAAGGACGTCGAGAGCGGGAAGATCACCTCGAAGTACTAGGCTGTCGCGCGTGCTTGGGTGCTGTATGTCGCTTGCTGCCGTGGGAACTGCGAGGCCCTGAGGGGTGCGGGGTATGCGCAAACTGCGGGGGAGTCGCGCCACGGCTTGCGCGCGCAAGCTAACTTTCTTATGGAATTCCGCGTTCAAACGATGGAATTCGAAGTCAACTGTTAGAGTTTCAACGTTATTGTCGTCTGACCCGAAAGAGGTACAGAAAGTGGAGCAAGTCAAAAAAGGCGCCGCCTCGGCGTCTCGCACCCGCTCGATCGCATTTGTCGGCTTGGCTGTTGCCATCATGGCAGTGTCCGCCTGGGTTACCGTGCCGCTTGGCCCCGTTCCCTTTACGCTGCAGATGTTCGCCATCACCTTCGCCATCGTGATGCTCTCCCCGAAGGAGTGCATCGCCGCCATCGTGCTGTATCTCGCGCTCGGCGCCATCGGTCTGCCGGTTTTCTCCGGCATGAGCGGCGGAATCGCCAAGCTCATGGGTCCGACCGGCGGCTTTCTTTGGGGCTATATCTTCGGCGTCGCCGCTGCCGTGGGGCTGCTCTACGTGCTGCGCCGCCGCATGGGTGCAGCCGACACGGCAAACGCCTCCGACCAGCGCGGTTTCGTTGCGTTCCTGAAGAACGCCGCCGCCGAAATCGTCGCGGGCCTCGTGTTCACCGCGATCGCGTACTTCTGCGGCTGGCTGCAGCTGATGCTTGTCATGGGCATCTCGCCTGAGGCCGCGTTCCTTGCCGGTGTGGCGCCTTTCGTGGTGGTCGACGTGCTGAAGATTCTTGCCGCCGTCGCGTGCGCTCGCGCCGTGAAGGCTGCGGTTCGCTAAATACCCATTTCGCGCACATTTGGGGTGCGTGCTATAATCGCTTGGAAACAAGCAACCATCATGCGCAGGCGATTTTCGCCTGCGCTTTCTATGAGGGAGTGACTAGTGGGCTGCGCAATCATCGGTTGCGGGAAATCCCTTCCCGCGCTTGCCGTCGCGAACGACGACCTTACCCAGCTTGTCGACACGAGCGACGAGTGGATCACCACGCGCACGGGCATCAAGTCCCGTCGCATCGCCGTTGGGGAAACGAACGTCGATTTGGCTGAAGCCGCCGCGCGTCAGGCGATGGGCCTTGTCGAGGGCGGCTATTGCGAGGCTCCTATCGACCCTGAGTCCATCGACCTTGTGGTGTATTCCACGTGCACACCCGATGTGCTCGTGCCCTCGTGCGCGGCGCTCGTCCGCCGTCGCCTGGGCCTGGTGAACGCCGTGGCTTTCGATGTGAACGCGGCGTGCTCGGGCTTCATCTATGCGATGAGCGTTGCGGAATCCATGATGACGGCAAGCGCGGCGGGCGTCGCGGGCGCTGGCCGTCGCAACAAGGTTCGCCGTGCGCTTGTGATCGGTTCCGAGCGCCTGACGCGCATCACCAACTGGGAGGACCGCACGACCTGCGTGCTCTTCGGCGATGGCGGCGGGGCTGCCGTGGTCGAATGGGACGAGGGCCGCGCGGGCGTGCTTGCCACCTACATGAAGAACGACGATGACGACACCAATGCGCTCACCTGCCCCTCCGCGTTCGACTCGCCTCAGCCTTTCGATGTGAACGGCGTTTCGAAGGAAGCTGCCGTTGCGGGCGACCCGGGCAACGCGCGCATCGACGAGGAACTTGGCGTGACTGAGGCCGTCGCCGCCGGTCGTCCGCGTCAGTCCCTTTTCATGCACGGGCAGACTATCTTCAAGTTCGCCGCCAGTGCGATGGGCAACGCCATCGACGAGGTGTGCAAGCGCGCCGACGTGGACATCGACGACGTGAAGCTTATCGTGCCCCATCAGGCAAACGAGCGCATCATCAAATACGCGGCCAAGCGTTGCGGGCTTTCGCTCGACCGCTTCCAGGTTTCCATTGGCGAGCGCGGAAACGCTTCTTCCGCCTGTGTGCCGATGGCGCTTTCCGACGCGTACGAATCGGGGCGCATCCAGAAGGGCGACAAGGTGATTCTCGTGGCCTTCGGTGGCGGGCTTACCAGCGGCGCCGTGCTCTACGAGGTGTAAGCAAGCCGAGGCTCAGCCGTTTTGCGGGCTAGGTTCGAGGGCGTGGCCCGAAGCGCAGTCAACTTGCGCTGCGCTCTTACGCAATCGAGGGGATGGCCACGAGGAAGCAGGCGCCTCCGTCGGGCAGGTTAAACGCCTCGACCGTGCCGTCGTGCGCATCGACGACGGATTTCACGATGGCAAGCCCGAGTCCTGTGCCTCCCGTGCCGCGGTTGCGCGACGGGTCGCCTCGATAGAACCGATCGAACAGAAGCTTCGGGTCAGCATCGCCCAAGCCGCAGCCGTCGTCGCGCACGGAGAGGACGGAATTTCCCCGTGCTCCCATGAGCTCGACGGTGATATGCCCGCCTGGCTCGATGAAGCGGCTCGCATTCTCCACCAAGTTGAACACGACCTGTTTTAACCGGTCGCGGTTGCCGAGCACGTCGGGCGCCTCGCCTATGACCTGGCAATTTGCCTCCCTTTCACGCAAAAGCGGCGAAAGGGAATCCACCACTTCGCGTGCCACCTGTCCCAAATCGACGCGCGAGAACTCGGTTGCGATGTTGCCGCTTTCCAGCCGCTGCAATGCAAGCAGGTCGTTCACCAGGTTCGAAAGGCGGCGGCTCTCCTCCACGATGATGCCCGTGAACTTCTCGCGCATTGCGGGCGGCAGGTCGGGATCCGACAGCATCTCGGCGTTCCCCCGAATCGCGGTGAGCGGGGTGCGCAGCTCGTGTGCCACATCGCTCACAAACGTGCTCTCGCGGCTTTCGCGAGAGGCGAGACTTTCCTGCTGCGTTCGGATAGTCTCGGAAAGCCTGTTCAAGCTCACCGTAAGCCGATCGACCTCCTCGATGCGCCCATCGATGGGAATGGTCGTCGGTGCGGGGTCGCCGGTGCGGAAGTCGCGAAGGCGCGCCGCCAAGCGGGTGAGCGGCTCGGAGAGGAAATGCCCAATGAGCAGGCTAAAGGCGAACGTGAATACGGCAACTGGCACCAAAAGGAAGAACGCCAAGGGCCGAAGTCCGAACGCGAAATGCGACACCGCGATTGCGAAGACGGCCGCGAGGATGGCGAACAGCGTTGCTAGAAGCGCGAAATATGTCTGCAGTTGCTTTATTTCTTGAACCTGTATCCGTAGCCGCGAACCGTTTCCACGAGGCCGGAATCGTATCCGGCGCTCGAAATCTTATCACGCAACCGCTTGATGTGCGTATCGACCGTTTTCGTTTCCGTGAGGTATTCCCAGCCCCACGCATCGCGCAGCAGGTCCTCGCGGGAAACGACTTTCCCCGCGTTTTTCATCAGCGCCGCGAGCAGCTCGAACTCGCGCGGGGTCAAGTCGATATCTCCCGCGTCGCCGGTTGCGGTGTGCGCATCCTCGTTCAAGGTGATGCCTCCTGCGGTGATGACGCTCGAGTTCTTCGCGAAATCCTCGCCCTGGCTGCGGCGCAGGAGGGCGCGAACGCGCGCAATCAGCTCGCGCACGCCGAAGGGCTTGGACAGATAGTCGTCCCCTCCGATTTCAAGTCCAACGACCTTGTCGAGCTCGGTGTCGCGCGCGGAGAGGAATAACACGGGGGACGAGGTGTGCACGCGAAGCCGTCGGCAGAGCTCGTAGCCGTCGATTCCCGGCAGCATGATATCGAGAACGAACAGGTCGTAGTCGTTTTTCATCGCGCGGGAAAGGGCGTCCTCGCCGTTGTCAATCACATCGACTGAGAATCCTTCCTTGCGTAGCGCGTACCCGACGAATTCCGTGATGGAGGGTTCGTCGTCGACTACGAGAATGCGTGCGGGCGCATCGGGCATGGCATTCCTCCTCGTTGCTGTTGTGGGCGTTTGCAGCCGTCGCCGTTCGCGCACGGGCGGTGCTTGCGGCGTCTTTCCTGGTAGTATTATGCCAGCTACCACTATAGACAATTCGCGTTTGCCGTGTGCGGCGAAGGGAGACTGTCAAAATCATGTTACTTGTCATCGATGTGGGGAACACCCAGACGGCAATCGGCGTCTACGAGGGGGAAAGCCTCGATCGCATGTGGCGTGTCGCCACCAACCGCGACCATACTGCCGACGAGCTGCGCGTGAAGCTTCTGCCGCTGCTCCAGTCCGAGAACCTCCAGGCAAGCGACATCACGGGTGCGGCGCTCGCGTCGGTGGTACCCCAGCTCACGGGGGCATGGACGCGTGCGGTGCAGGATCTGACGGGCGTTCGCACCGTTGTATGCTCGGCAAAGACGGCGGGCTCGCTTTTCGACGCGGACTATCCCAATCCGCGTGAAATCGGCTCGGACCGCGTGGCCGACGCCGTCGCGGCGCGCGAGCTGTTCGGCGCGCCTGTCATCGTCGTCGACTTCGGCACGGCGACCAACATCGAGGTGGTCGACAAGCAGGGGCGCTTTCTGGGCGGCATCATCGCGCCAGGCGTCCAGACGGGTGCGTCGGCGCTGTTCTCCCACGCCACACGCCTGGCTGCGATCGATTTGATCGATCCCCGTCACGCCATCGGGCGCAACACCGAGGAGGCCTTGCAAGCGGGCATCGTCTATGGCGAGGCCGATCGCGCCGACGGTCTTGTGCGCCGTGTGGTCGAGGAACTCGGATACGACGCCCCAGTCGTCGCGACGGGCGGGCTTGCGCCCCTTATCGCCGGGCACTCGCGTACCATCACCGCCGTCCAGCCCGACTTGACGCTCGTCGGGCTGCGCCTTGTGTATGCTGAATGCACCAAGGCGGGAAATTAAACATCCGAAGGGAAGGGTCGACATGCAAAGTGATATCGAAATCGCACAGGCTGCGCAGCCGCAGCGCATCGACGCGATTGCCGAGAAGGCGGGTATCGACGATAAGTATCTCGAGATGTACGGCAAGTACAAGGCGAAGGTCGACTACAACCTTCTGCGCGAGAACGAGCATACGCCGGGCAAGCTCGTGCTCGTGACGGCGATCAACCCCACGCCGGCGGGCGAGGGCAAGACCACCACGACGGTCGGTCTGGCCGATGCGCTCGCGAAGCGCGGCAAGAACGTGATGGTCGCCTTGCGCGAACCGAGCTTGGGTCCCGTGTTCGGCATCAAGGGCGGAGCTGCAGGCGGCGGATATGCTCAGGTCGTTCCCATGGAGGATATCAATCTGCACTTCACCGGCGATTTTCACGCCATCGGTGCTGCGAACAATCTGCTTGCGGCTATGCTCGACGCGCACATTCACAACGGCAACCAGCTCGGCATCGATGTGCGCAAAATCACCTGGAAGCGCGTGGTCGACATGAACGACCGGCAGCTGCGCAACATCGTTGACGGCCTGGGCGGCAAAGCCAACGGCGTGCCCCGCGAGGACGGCTTCGACATCACCGTGGCATCCGAGGTCATGGCGATTTTCTGCTTGGCAACGAGCATTACCGATTTGAAGGAGCGCCTCGGCCGCATCGTGGTGGGCTACACCTTCGACGACCAGCCCGTCACCGCTCACGATCTGCACGCCGAGGGCGCTATGGCCGCGCTGCTCAAGGACGCGCTCAAGCCGAACCTCGTGCAGACGCTCGAGGGCACGCCCGCGTTCATCCACGGCGGCCCCTTCGCCAACATCGCGCACGGATGCAACTCCATCATGGCGACTCAGATGGCCTTGGCGCTTGGCGACTACGCCATCACAGAGGCTGGCTTCGGTGCCGATCTGGGCGCGGAGAAGTTCCTCGACATCAAGTGCCGCCTGACAGGCCTCAAGCCCGACGCCGTGGTCGTGGTGGCCACGGTTCGTGCGCTTAAGAACCACGGTGGTGTGGCGAAAGACGAGCTCAACGAGGAGAACCTCGAGGCGCTCGAAGCGGGCCTTCCCAACCTGCTGCAGCATGTGGAGAACATCACCCAGGTGTTCAACCTGCCCTGCGTGGTCGCGATCAACCGCTTCCCGACCGACACCGAGGCTGAACTGAAGCTCGTCGAGGACAAGTGCCGCGAGCTGGGCGTGAACGTGGCGCTCTCCGAGGTGTGGGCGAAGGGCGGCGAAGGCGGCCTGGCGCTGGCCGACGAGGTCGTGCGCCTGTGCAACGAGGGCGACGAGGCCGGCCGCGGCGCCGACACGTTCCAGTTCGCCTATGACGGCGATTTGAACCTGCGCGAGAAGATCGAGGCCATCGCCACGCGCGTCTATCGCGCCGACGGGGTGGATTTCGATGCCAAGGCGGCAAAGGAGCTGGCCAAACTGGAGAAGCTCGGCTTCGGCGACATGCCCGTGTGTATGGCGAAGACCCAGTACAGCTTCAGCGACGACCAGAAGAGGCTTGGCGCGCCGCGCGGGTTCCGCATCACGGTGCGCGACGTCAAGGTGAGCGCCGGCGCCGGGTTCGTGGTGGCGCTCACAGGCAACATCATGACGATGCCGGGCCTGGGCAAATCGCCTGCCGCTTTCAAGATCGACGTCGACGAGACCGGAAAGATCACGGGGCTGTTTTAAAGAAAACCCGCTTCGGCAGCTCTGCGCTCGTGCAGTGGTGCGCGAGCGCTCGCGGCAGTCGTTGCATGCTCGAAACAATGGTGGGTTACCGTACCCTAATCGCCCTATCAGTTTGAGGGCTTGAAACGAGGAAGAGGCTTTGATGGTAGACACCTGTTTCGTTGAGGAACTTGCATCCGCGGCCCCCGCTCCCGGCGGGGGCGGGGCGTCGGCGTACATCGGTGCGCTCGCCGCGGCGCTCGCGTCCATGGTGGGCAATCTCACGATGGGGAAGAAGGCATATGCCGAGGTCGAGGGCGAAGTCATACATCACCTTGAGGAGCTTGGGGGGCTTCGCTCCCGCCTGATCGAGCTTGTTGATGCCGATGCGCGCGCGTTTAAGCCCCTTGCCGCGGCGTACCGCATGCCGAAGGGCACGCCAGAAGAGCTTGCGGCGAAGCAGGATGCGATCCAGCGAGCGCTTGTCGGGGCGACCGAGGTGCCGCTTGATATCATGCGCACGGTGGCGCGCGTGGTCGACCATGCCGACTACCTGGCTCACCATGGCAGCCGAATGGCCAGGTCGGACGCGGGGGTTTCGGCTGCATTCGCCCGGGCGGCGGTCGATGGCGCAAGCTTGAACGTGTATATCAACGCGGCTTCGATGGACGACGCCGACAGGGCGCGCCGCGTTCGCGAGGAGGCTTCGGCGATCGCGTCGACGACGCGCGAGCGCTGCGACGAGCTGTTCGATTTCGTCGTCAAGGGAGTTTCATAAATAAGGGCCCTTAAGGGTTAAGGTGTATTATGGCAACGCTTCTCAAAGGAAAACCAGTCGTCGATCATATGGCGGTTGATCTGCGCAGTCGCATCGAGGCGCTCAAATCGCGAGGCGTCGAGCCCACGCTCGCGCTCGTGCGCATGGGGGAGCGCCCCGACGATTTGTCCTACGAGCGCACCGCGAAGAAGCGCGCCGCCAGCCTAGGGCTTGCCACCAAGCCATACGTGTTGGACGACCTGGCGCCGCAGGCTGCTGTGCAAGCGACGCTGCAATCCATCAACTACGACAAGACCGTGCACGGCTGCCTGATGTTTCGTCCCCTGCCGAGCTTTCTCGACGAGAAGGCGCTGTGCAACATGCTTTCGCCGGAGAAGGACATCGACGGCATCTCGCTCGCGTCGCTCGCCTCCGTGTTCACTGACTCGAGCGATGGGTTTCCTCCTTGTACGGCGCAAGCGTGCGTGGAGATTCTCGACTTCTACAAGATTCCCCTGGTGGGAAAGCACGTTGTGGTTATCGGCCGAAGCCTTGTGGTGGGCAAGCCCGTCTCGATGATGCTCCTGCGCCGCAATGCGAGCGTCACTATCTGCCATTCGCGCACCGAGAACCTGCCCGAGCTGTGCCGGACGGCCGACATCGTCATCTGCGCCGTCGGTCGCGCGCGCGCGTTCGGCAAGGAATACTTCCGTGCGCGGCAGACGGTGCTCGATGTGGGCATCAACTTCGATTCGCGCGGTACCCTGTGCGGCGATGTGAACTTCGACGAGGTTGAGCCCGTCGTTGACGCTATCACTCCCGTTCCCGGTGGTATCGGCACCGTCACGACGAGTGTCACCATGGCGCATGTGGTGGATGCCGCCGAGAAGATGACGGGGAGGTAGGGCCGCCGTGCGGCGGCCTCTCGCGTGCGCGATTCGCTTCGCACCGTCGAGCTATCGGGGGCCTAGCACCGTGAGCTCGCGGGGGTAGCTGTTGAGTACCTCGCAGCCGTCGTCGGTCACGCACACCAAGTCCTCGATGCGCACGCCGAACTCGCCTGGCAGATAGATTCCCGGCTCGATGGAGAAACACATCCCGACCTGGACTTCCTCGTCGTGAACGGAAGAGACGTCTCCTGGCTCGTGCTCGTCAAGGCCGATCTGATGCCCTAAGCGATGGGTGAAATACTCGCCGTATCCGGCTTCGGCGATGACATCTCGCGCCGCCTTGTCGATGTCGCAGAAGCGCGCGCCGGGGTGCACCGCTGCGCGGCCCGCTTCGTTTGCGCGGCGCACCAGTTCGTACACCTCGCGCTGCTTGGCGGTCGGTTTGCTCCAGAAGAAGGTGCGCGTCATGTCCGAGCAGTACTCGTCCTGGCGGCATCCCACATCGAAGAGCACGACGTCGCCGACTTTCAACTTCGTGTCATCGGGCATATGGTGCGGGTCTGCCGCGTTTGCGCCGAAGCTCACGATCGGGTCGAAAGAGTGTCCCGAAGCGCCCAGCTCGCGGTAGATTCCCTCGAGCTTGTCAGCGATTTCCCGTTCGGTCGCACCCTCATGCACGAGCTCACGAAAACGTATCATGGCCTGGTCGTTCGTCGCCGACGCCGCGCGCATGAGAGCTTGCTCCTCGACGCTTTTGATGGCGCGCGCGCCATCGACGGCGGGAGACCCCAGGGCGAAGGACTTCGCCGCATGCGCCTCCATAAGCGGCACGAGGAAGCGGGCGGCGAGGTTCTTGTCGACGCCGCAGGTCTCCTCGGCGTGCAGGAGCTTTGCCACCTCAGGAAGCGGGTTGTCCACATCATCGAACGAGAACACTTCGCAGGGAAGTGATTTCGGAGCTGTGAACAGGCGGTTCAAGAAAAGGACGGGCGCTTTCCCCTCGACGATCGTAAGCGCCAGGAAACGCTCTCCCGGTTCCACGTAAGCGCCGGTGAGATACTGGATGGAACGCGGGTCGCTCACGATCATCTGCGTGAGACCCATCTCTCCGAGCAGGTGGTAAACGGTTTCTATGCGCTGTTCGTACATGGTGGTCCTTTCTCGTGCTGCGCCGCGACCGGGCGTCGGCGGCCTGAGCTCTCGCAGCGCGCAAATCGGGGCGCTTGCGACGCATGGGCTGCGGTGTTTGCGCCATGCGCGCTGCGACGAGCGGATTCGTTTCGTTTACTATAGCGTGAATCGCGCGGGCGGGCGTCGGGGCGAGCAAAAACCCCTTGTTCGCGGCCATTTGAGCGAGTTGGGGCAGCGCCCAACATGGCGGAACATCGAAGGCGATTCGGCTCAGGCAGATGGGGTGCTTGCCTCTTGCGCGGCGGAGGGCACCAAGGAAGTGCGCTTTCGTGCGTTTGTTGTCGGGTTGCTCCGCCCGCCTGGTGCAGGGCGTATGATGGGCGCATGGCAAACGGACTTTCATACATGCGGAAAACCACTTCCACCGAGGCGACCAAGAAGCTCGGCCAGACGCTCGCGCCGTATCTCCATGAGGGCGATGTCGTGGTGCTCTCGGGCGATCTGGGCGCGGGGAAGACGCAGTTCGTCCAAGGCGTCGCGGCTGGCCTGGGAATAACCGATGACGTGGTCAGCCCGACCTTCAACATCGTGATCGAATACTCCTCGGGCTCGGTTCCGCTCTACCACTTCGACCTTTACCGTCTGGAAGATGCCTCGGAGTTGGAAGACGTCGGCTATTACGACCTCGTCGAAGGTGATGGCGTCGCGTTCCTCGAATGGGGCGAGAAGTTCCCCGAGGAGCTGCCCTACGGTTATCTCGATGTTTCGATTACCGTCAGCGACGACGGTTCCCGCGTCGTGCGGGTTCACTCCGTCGGCGACAGGGCGCGTCAGCTTCTGTGCGTATGGTCGAACGATTCACGCTCTCATCTGGTGAAAACGTCATTGAAGCTGAACTGACGCGCGCGGTGCGCTATCATGCGCACGAACGATTCTCCCTCTGAAACGGAAACATTGCATACTATGAGCGAAACGAAATCTCCAGCATCGGCTGCGCTTGGCGTCGATGCGCCCCGTCACGAACCCGCCTACGTGCTCGCCTTCGACACTGCCAACGAGGTGATTGCCATCGGCGTGGGCGTGCTTCACGAGGAAGCGCGCGCGATCGAGCTTATCGCACATGCTGAAATCGAGGCGCGCCGCCAATCGAACACCCAGCTCATCCCCCGTATTGATGCGCTACTCGCCGAAAGAGGGATCGCGTGCGGGGACATTGCGTGCGTGTGCGTCGGGCGCGGCCCCGGCTCGTTCACCGGCGTGCGCATCGCCATGGCGACGGCGAAGGGCATCGCGAGCGCGCTCGAGGTGGGGCTTGTTGGCGTGTCCTCGCTCGATGCGGTGGCTTGGGGCGTTTGGGAATTTGGCGCACGCGGCGAGGTCGCCGTGGTGGCCGACGCTATGCGCAAGGAGGTCTATCCCGTCCGCTATCTCGTCGACGATGCGGGCGCTCATCGCCTCGAGGCCGACCACGTCGTGAAGGCGGATTTGGCCGCTGAAGAGCTTGCGGAATGCGACGCGGTGACCTCTGGCGCTTCCGACGCCGGCGCTCCTGAGACCGGGCGGCATACTCCGTGCTCAAACAGTCCTCGCTGCGCTGCGGAACTGCGCGCGGAGCACGCCGCCCGCCCTCAGGAGCTTTCGTGTTCCGGTGAACTTGTTGTTGCGAGCCTTCCTGGTCAGCGGCTTCTCCTTGCGGGGGATGCGCTGAAGAAGTATCGCGACCTGTTCGCGCCATGCGGGGAGGCTCTTCCCGAGAACACATGGACGCCGACGGGCGCGGGGCTTCTCCTCGCGCTTCAGGCTGCGTGGCGCAGCGGGGAATGCGACCCGTTCGACGCAGCGCGTCATAACCCGGCGTTTGCGCTCCCTGTGTACACGCGCCTGTCCGATGCGGAAGAAAACGAGCGTGCCCGTGCAGCCCGCGCGGCTCGCGAAGGTGCGGCCCGCGAGGGCGAGGCGAAGCCGGGCGTTCCCGATGCGAACCTTCGCACGGGCGTCCAAGACGCCGAGGCGGTGGCCCATCCGTCGCTCGTCCATTCGCTCGCGGGGAAGGCGTTCGCTTACGAGGAGACCTCGCCTGCACATCATGCCACGCTTCACGAGCAGTCTATTCTCGTGGCTCCGCCCGATGAGCAGGGAATATCGTACAAGCCGCTCGACGTTTCCCATGTGGGGTGCGTCGCGGCGCTCGAGTCGCGCATCATGGGAAGCAATGCGTGGAACGAGTCGCTCGTGGCCGACGAGATCCCGCGGCGCGATCGCACCTGGTGGGCGGCGTACGCGAGCGAAGGCAAACCAGGCGAGGTGGGCACGCTTGTGGGGTATGCCGGCGGCTGGGTGGTCGACGGCGATGTGCAGATCCTGAAAGTGGGAACGGACCCGGCGTGGCGCCGCCGCGGCATCGCCCGCGAGCTGCTCGCGCATGTTGCGGCCGACGCGCGCAACCTCGGGGCGCAGACGGTTTCGCTCGAGGTCCGTGCGGGTAACGAGGGCGCGCAGGCGCTCTACAAGGCGCTTGGTCTTGCGCCCGTGGGTACGCGTCCCCGCTATTACTCCGACCGCGAGGATGCGCTTATCATGCAGGGCGATCTGGCGGCTCTCGTGGGTGCGACAGAGCCTGCCGAGGAATCATCGCGGCTGGTCGCGGGCATGGAGCTGCAAGTCGACGCCTCGCACGACGTGCAGGCGACCGCCGTCGGCGCGGCGGGAGTATCGCGCCCGCTTATCCTGGCGATCGAGTCCTCGTGCGACGAGACCGCCGCGGCGATCGTCGACGGGGAAGGAGCGCTTGCCTCGGACGTGGTGGCAAGCCAGATCGACTTCCACGCGCGCTTCGGTGGCGTCGTCCCCGAGATCGCAAGCCGCAAGCACATCGAGGCTATCTGCGGCGTATGCGACGAATGCCTCGAGGTCGCAGCGAAAAACCTCGGGATGAAATCGCTTCGCTGGCGCGATCTTTCCGCGGTGGCCGTCACATATGCGCCGGGGCTTGTCGGCGCGCTTGTTGTGGGCGTGGCGTTCGCGAAGGGCGCGGCGTGGGCGGCGGACGTACCGCTTATCGGCGTGAATCACCTGGAAGGCCACCTGTACGCCAATCGTATCGGGTGTCCTGATTTCACCCCACCTGCCGTGGTGTCGCTCGTGTCGGGTGGCAACACCATGCTCGTCCACATGAAGGGCTGGGGCGACTACGAAACGCTCGGCACCACCATCGACGACGCGGTGGGCGAGGCGTTCGACAAGGTCGCGAAGGCGCTCGGGCTGGGATACCCCGGCGGGCCTGTGATCTCGCGCTACGGTGCGAAGGGCGACCCGCGTGCCATCGCCTTCCCGCGCGCGATGATGCACTCGGGCGATTTGCGCTTCTCGCTTTCGGGATTGAAGACGGCAGTCGTCACCTATATCAACGGCGAGCGGGAGGCTGGGCGCGAGCTCAACGTGCCCGATATCTGTGCGAGTTTCGAGGCGGCGGTGGTCGACGTGCAGGTGGCGAAGGCGAAGCGTGCTCTCGATATGACGGGCGCTCGCACGCTTTGCGTGGGCGGCGGCGTCGCGGCGAACCCCGTGCTCCGCGCATCGTACGAGAAGATGTGCTCGAAGGCGGGTGTGCGCCTGGTGCTGCCGCCCCTTTCGGCATGCGGCGACAATGCGGGGATGATCGCGCTCGTCGCGCTCGATCGCTTCAGGCAGAAGAAGTTCTTCTCGTTCGACTTCGACGCGAAAGCGCACGTCAACCTCGACGAGCCCTACTAGGGCGCGCGGTGCTGCTGCTGGAAACAGGGGGCGAGGGAAATCGTCTTCCGGCAAGGACGTCTTTGTTCGTGACCTACTATTCCTTCGGATAAACGGCTCGCGCGACGAAGTACGACGCCGCGATGCAGCACATCGCGCAGCAGATGGTGACGGGGAACCCGAAGCAATCGTTCACGATTCCCCAGATCACGCAGGCTCCCCCGATGCCGACGTCGATTGCAAGCTGGAAAAGCGCGTTGGCGGCTCCCCATCGCTCGGGCGGTGTGTTCTTCACCGCCACCGACTGGTTGAGCGGCAGCGCGATGCCGGTGCAGAAGCCGTACACGATTCCCGACAGGTTGAACACCGCATCGCACACGGGTGTGCCGTCGAGAACCGTCCCGCAGGCGACGAGCATGGCAAACGCGACGAGGCCGCACGCCAGTGCGACGGGCAGGATCTTGATGGGCGCGAAGCGGTCCATGAAGGCGCCCGATTTTAGGCGCACGAGAATCATGCTCACGGCTGACAGGGTGTAGAACAGCCCCGCGTTCCCCACGCCGAGCGAGGCGCCGTACAGGCCGACGAAGAAGATCGCGAACCCGAGCGCCGGGGAGAGCACGATCATGGGCAGCGTGCCTGGGAGGGCGTGTTTCTCGAAGATGCGGGAGGCGATGCTTTCGCGCTTCGGCCGCCCTTCCATCCTGGACTGCGCGGTTGACGTGGTCGTTTCAGCCGCCTCGATTGCTTCGGCGGCCCCTGCCCGCCCAGCTGCCTCAAGTGCCCCGGTCGCCTTGGTGCGCTTGCCACCTTCGCTCGCCTCGACCTGCTTGCTCTCCTTGCCCGCCTCGGCTGCTCCCGTTCGTGCGGCCTCGCTTCCCCCCTCTTCGAGCCTGCGCCGGTAGACCGCTTCCTTGGGCAGCATCTCGGGGTGCTTCTCGTAGCGGCAGAGGAAAATCATCGAAAGCCCGACCACGGCGATTGCGGTCACGCCGACAAAGAGGTTCTCAGGCGGGTCGGTCGACACGAGGGCGAGAGCGAGGGCGGGTCCAACCGACATGGAAAGCGCCTGGCCAAGCCCGTAGTAGCCGATTCCTTCCCCCATGCGCGACGCGGGAAGCGCATCGGCTGCGGCGGTCGCCGACGCGGTGGTCACTGCCGAGAAGCCGGCTCCTTGCAGGATGCGGAACACCACGAAAGGCGCGACGTCGTGGGTGAACAGGGGGCCGACGGTCCCGACGATGAGCACGGCGAACCCGAAAAGCATCACGATGCGGCGCCCGCGCCCGTCGATCAGCGGCCCCGAGAGCAGGCGCACGACGGCCGCCGCTCCCGAAAACACGGCTGCCAAAACGCCAGCGTACGCGGCGGTTCCGCCATAGAGGGCGACATAGACCGACGTGCTTGAGTTGAGCCCTTGGCCCGCCATGAAGCAGCACAACGTTGAGACGACAACCAAGACGAAGGTGGTCGACCATAGCTGCTCGCGTGGGCTTCCTCCGCGCGAATCGTCGTTTTTCGAGGCTCGTTTTCCCATGTGCCCATCATAGCGATTTCTCGGGACCTGTATAGATGGTGCGAAAGATTCGCAAGCTGAGCGATGATGCACAAGGGACAATACTGGGAGGAATCTAATGATAAGTGGTGAAAACGATGTCCCCATCCCGTGCAAAAATGGACGATTTTTGGAGAAAGCATGCGTCAACAATAATTTTACGATTACACGTAAAATCTGGTGATGCTGGTGCATTTTCGTCCCAGTCGCAACTTTGTGCGGTAACTGTGTAGTGTGACCTTAGATACCTTGTTGCATAAGGGAAAAAAGTGTATCAAATGAGCAAGTCAAAACACCGCCTCGAAACGAGAAGGGAGACCTCATGGCATCCCAGAGTAAGAAGCCGAAGAACAAGGATGCACAGCTCGTCGATTTGTTCCATCATTGTGCGCACGTCACTGTCCATCGCGGAAACCGATCCGGTGGGCGTTCCGGCACCCTGTCGGCGTTGTTGAAAACCGGTCCGGTGAGCCAACGTGAGCTTGCGGAGGTCATGAACGTCCGCGCCGCGACGCTCTCCGAGCAGATTGCTCGCCTTGATCGCGCAGGTCTTGTGGAGCGCACCCCGAGCGAGAAGGACCGTCGCTCGGTAATCGTCTCGCTTTCCGAGGAGGGCAAGAAGGAGGCCCGCCGCTGCTCCCGCGAGCGCACGAAGTACAACGAGCAGTTGTTCTCGGTTCTCTCCGACGACGACAAGGCCGAGCTCATCAGCCTGCTCGAGAAGCTCTCCGACCACTGGAGTGAGAGCAATCTCGACGGCGGCAAATAGAAGTCAAGCTGCGCGAGCTTTCCGGTTCGCACCGTCCTCTGCGGGCGGTGCCGCTCGGACAGCCCGCTCAGCCTAAAAGGCGCTGCTTTCAGCGGAGCTTGCATGGGCATCGCGCATCAGCGCTTACGAAACGAGGACCCCGCATTGAA
>OLPC01000733.1_pt1 | contig 31146 bp, 33 predicted proteins | sample 1672341 | NCBI WGS metagenome assembly OLPC01 (sample SAMEA3136673, study PRJEB25190) | human gut metagenome | reverse complement strand
CTAATTTGGTGTATGTGGCCGGTCACTTTGTCGAGTGGCCGGCTTTTTTTGTTGCTGTAAGGAGGCAAAACACATGGCTCTGCCCAACGATCCCATCATGCTGCTGAGCGTGGTGAACCTGAAGCTGCGTGATTTTTACAAAAACCTCGATGCTCTGTGCGAAGACATGGATGCCGACAAGGCAGATCTGTGCGCAAAGCTCAAAGCTGTGGGCTACGAGTACGACGCCCAGCGCAACCAATTCGTGTGATATTTCCAGAGAAAGCTTTCTTTTGATCGCCAACGACCGGCACCGACGTGCAGCGACTGCGCCCGGGCCGGTGAATATAGAAACAAGGAGTGCTTGATTTATGATCCAGGGTACCTATTACAAAGAGTGGAGCAGCGTGCTGAACCGCGAGATGGAGTTCAAGGTATACGGCAGCGCCGGTGTGCCGGTGCTGGCCCTGCCTGCCCGCGGCGGCCGCTTTTATGATTGGGAGAACAACGGCATGCCCGATGCCATTGCCCCGCTGCTGAACGAGGGCAAGGTGCAGCTGTTCTGCGCCGACAGCATTGACGGCGAGGCCGTACTGAACGGCGACATCCCGGTGCGCCGCCGCGCCGAGATGGAGGAAAAGTACTTCGTCTACCTTACCGCCGAGCTGGCTCCCCGGGTGCTGGCCCTGAACGGTGCCGCAAAGGATGCCAAGCTGTGGTGTGTGGGCATCGACCTTGGCGCTGTGCACGCCGTCAACTGCCGCCTGCGCCGTCCCAAGCTCTTTGCCGGTGCCATCGGCCTTTCCGGCATCTACGATCTGGCCCGCTTCTGGGGCAGTGAAGCCGACGATCTGGTGCTGCGCTGCTCTCCCCTGCAGTATCTGGCCGAGAACGGCATCGCCGACAAGCTGGCTCTGGCCAAGGCCGAGGAGAACAGCCTGATGCTCTGCGCCGGTCAGGGTGCCTACGAGGACGATGCCAAAGCCGACACGCAGGCGCTGGCCGATGTGCTGGCCGCACAGGGCCTGCCCGCCCACCTCGAGGTCTGGGGCGGCGATGTCTCCCACGAGTGGTACTGGTGGGGCAAGATGCTGGGCCTGTTTGTGCCGCGGATTCTGGAGAAGTAAAAGATATTTGATAGAGGGAAGGCATTTGCAGTGCCTTCCCTCTTTTTGTTTGTATTTTTCAATTTCCTACTTGATTTATCGGGTTTGCTGTGCTATACTCATGCTGTAAGACACATACCCCCTATGGGTAAAGGAGATATTTTATGGACAACGAGAAAAAGCCCTGCTGCTGTTGCGGCACGCCCGCCCAGCCCGAAGCTGCCACGGCTCCGGCCGTTGACGCATCCGCTGTGCCCACCGAAAGCGTCACCCCCTCCTGCTGCCGCCACAAGGACCGCACCCCGGAGGAGCACAAGGCCCTGCTGAACCGGCTCAGCCGCATCGAGGGGCAGGTGCGCGGCATCCGCGGCATGCTGGAAAAGGATGCCTACTGCGTGGACATTCTTGTGCAGGTGGCGGCGGCGAACTCGGCGCTGAACAGCTTTTCCAAGGAGCTGCTGGCCCAGCACATCTCCACCTGCGTGGCGGACGACCTGCGCGCGGGCAGCGAGGCAAAGCTGGACGAGCTGGTGAATCTGCTGCCCAAGCTCATGAAATAAGAAGCCCTTTCCCGTGCATACTCAACGTAGGAGTGATATTTTATGGAACAATACAACGTTACCGGCATGAGCTGCGCAGCCTGCTCCGCCCGGGTGGAGAAGGCCGTGAGCAAGGTGCCCGGCGTTGCCAGCTGCTCGGTGAGCCTGCTGACCAACTCCATGGGCGTGGAGGGCACCGCCAGCTCTGCCGAGATCATCAAGGCCGTGCAGGATGCCGGTTACGGTGCCAGCCCCAAGCGTGCGGGCGCGGCGGCTGCCAGCGCCACCAGCGCCGACCTTGACGCGCTGGCCGACCACGAGACCCCCAAGCTCAAGCGGCGGCTCATTGCGTCGCTGGGCTTTCTGCTGGTGCTGATGTACTTCTCCATGGGCCACATGATGTGGGGCTGGCCCCTGCCCCGCTGGTTCGACGGCAACCACATCGCCATGGGCCTTGTGCAGCTGCTGCTGGCGGGCATCGTCATGGTCATCAACCAGAAGTTCTTCATCAACGGCTTCAAGGGGCTCCTCCACGGCTCGCCCAACATGGACACGCTGGTGGCCATGGGTTCCATGGCAAGCTTTGTGTGGAGCACCTACGCCCTGTTCGCCATGACCCGCGCGCAGGTGGACGGCAACAGTGAGCTGGTCATGCATTATATGATGGAGTTCTACTTCGAGTCCGCTGCCATGATCTTGACCCTCATCACGGTGGGCAAGATGCTGGAGGCCCGCTCCAAGGGCAAGACCACCGACGCGCTCAAGAGCCTGATGAAGCTTGCCCCCAAGACCGCCACCCTGCTGCGGGACGGTGCCGAAGTGACCGTGCCCATCGAGCAGGTGCAGAAGGGGGACATCTTTGTGGTGCGCCCGGGCGAGAACATCCCCGTGGACGGCATCGTGCTGGAAGGCACCAGCGCCGTGAACGAGAGCGCCCTGACCGGCGAGAGCATTCCCGTGGACAAGGCTGCGGGCGATAAGGTGAGCGCCGCCACCACCAACCAGTCCGGTTTCCTGCAGTGCCGGGCCACCCGCGTGGGCGAGGACACCACCCTTGCCCAGATCATCCGGATGGTCAGCGATGCCGCCGCCACCAAGGCTCCCATTGCAAAAATCGCCGATACGGTGTCCGGTTTCTTCGTGCCTGCGGTCATTACCATTGCGGTGGTCACCACCATCGTGTGGCTGCTGCTGGGCCGGGAGCTGGGCTATGCGCTGGCCCGCGGCATCTCCGTGCTGGTCATCAGCTGCCCCTGTGCGCTGGGTCTGGCAACGCCGGTGGCCATCATGGTGGGCAACGGTCTGGGTGCAAAGAACGGCATCCTGTTCAAGACCGCCGCTTCGCTGGAAGCTGCAGGCCGCACCCAGATCGTGGCACTGGATAAGACCGGCACCATCACCAGCGGTGAACCCAAAGTGACCGACATTCTGCCCGCCGAGGGCGTTTCCGAGGCGGAGCTGCTCACCCTTGCCGCCGCACTGGAGCGCAAGAGCGAGCACCCGCTGGCAAAGGCCGTGCTGGCCTGCACCGAGGCGCAGAAGCTCACCGCCCCCGAGGTATCCGGCTTTGCCGCCCTGCCGGGCAACGGTCTGGCCGCAAAGCTGGACGGCGTGGAGATCTTTGGCGGCAATGCGTCCTTTATCGGCACTAAAGTCACCGTGCCCGCACAGCTGCAGGAGAAGGCCGCAGTCCTCTCCGCACAGGGCAAAACGCCCCTGTTCTTCGGCGGGGCGGGCCGTCTGCTGGGCATCATCGCGGTGGCCGATACCATCAAGGAGGACAGCCCCCGCGCCATCCGGGAGCTGCAGGCCATGGGCATCCGCGTGGTCATGCTCACCGGTGACAACCAGCGCACTGCCGATGCCATTGGCAGGCAGGCAGGCGTGGACGAGGTGATCGCAGGCGTGCTGCCCGACGGCAAGGAAGCGGTCATCCGCCAGCTGCAGGCATCCGGCAAGGTGGCCATGGTGGGCGACGGCATCAACGATGCCCCGGCCCTGACCCGTGCCGACACCGGCATCGCCATCGGCGCAGGCACCGACGTTGCCATCGACGCGGCGGACGTGGTGCTGATGAACTCCAAGCTGTCGGACGTGCCCGCCGCCATCCGCCTGAGCCGCGCTGCCCTGCGCAACATCCACGAAAACCTGTTCTGGGCGTTCATCTACAACATCATCGGCATCCCGCTGGCCGCAGGCGTGTTCATCCCCTTCGGCCTGACGCTGAACCCCATGTTCGGTGCTGCTGCCATGAGCCTTTCTAGCTTCTGCGTGGTAAGCAACGCCCTGCGCCTGAACCTGTTCGACGTGCACAGCACAAAGCACGATCGTGCGGCAAAAAATGCTGCTTCCCTGCCCGCTGTCTCCGCGCAGCCCGCAGCGGTTGCAAATAAAGAGAGTACCAAGGAGGACACTGCTATGAAAAAGACCCTGAAAGTGGAAGGCATGATGTGCGGCCACTGCGAAGCCCGCGTGAAGAAGGCTCTGGAAGCCCTGCCCGAGGTGGACGAGGCCGTGGTGAGCCACGAGGCCGGCACCGCCATCGTCACCCTGAACGCCGAGGTCGCCGACGACGTGCTGAAGAAGGCCGTTGAAGATCAGGACTACCCTGTGACCGGCATCCAGTAAACCGCCGCTGAATACGGAAAGGCCGCTGCATGTGAACCGTGCAGCGGCCTTTTGCATTGGGTTATGCTGTTTTCTTCACAGGAACGCTGTTTTCGTACAGCTCATGCGGGGCGATATCCTGCCCCTCTTCCCACTCGATGCCAATACCGCCCGGCAGCAGATGCACGGTAGCAAAGTAACGCTCATCCTGCAGCTTGCCGTACCACGAGCCGGTGGCATAAGGGGCTGCATCGAACAGCTTTACCTCGCCCGTCTCATAATAAAGGCAGAGCTTCAGCGGTTTTACGGGTTCCACCTTTGTCAGCTTCGGCTGTAACATCCAGAATCACTCCTTACTTCAGCGGGTCGATGCGGAAGAATTGTTCACCATTGCTCAGCAGCTTCCAGTTGGCTTCCAGATCCTCATGATGGATCACGATCCATGCCTCCAGCAGTTTCAGCTTGTTCTTCGGAAAGCTGCCTTCCAAAACCGTACCGTCCAGCGCAACCACGATCTCTTCACCGGAATATTCTGCGTGGATATGCGGCATATTATGCTTTCCACCCTGTTCGCGGTACATTCTGACAATGATGCCGTAAAAAATGCTCAGTACCGGCAATTGCACCACTTCCCTTCTCAGTGTCATTTTAACATACAGCAATCAGGTTTTCAAGGCGCATCAGCGGCCTTTTTATCGTGTTTACAGGCTTTTAAAATTGATTCAGAATATCATGGTGTCCAATGTCCAACAGCAGAATGATCGTATCACCGTCGTACTGCCAGATGACCCGCACATCCATGTTTACGCTGAACTCGAACAAGTCTACCGTGCCTTGAATACGCTTTGTGCGCAGCGACGGATACAGCGGGTCCATTTCCAGAATTTCCAGCTTCTTTTTCAGCTGCGCCCGCTCCGCTGCGTTCAAACGCTTCAGGTTCTTTATGAATCGTTTGGTGTAGGTGATCTTATAATTCATTCGTCCGCACCGTCCAGCGCTTCAAACAGTGCGTCCACAGTGTCGAACACCGGCTGCTCCCCTGCCGCAATTTTGGCCTTTGCTTCGTTGATCTCGCTGCGCAGCTCGTCCAGATACTTTTTGGGGTAAACTGCTACCGGCATCAGCTCGATCACGCCATCCTTCTCCACGATCTCCAGCTTGTCGCCCTCACGCAGGCCCATCTTCATTACAATATCCTTTGGAATGGTGATCTGGGATTTTGTCCTCAATTCCGTCAGCATCCTTCATCCTCCTTTGTGCGATTTTCTTACTTTCTCACTTTTATTATACTCTGCTTTTTTCAAAAAGCAACCATGCACCATAAAATTTTACAAAGCGTCGCTTCTGTGGGTTCTTATTGTATTTCGTCAAAAAGTATGTTAAACTAAAAACACCACCCCAAAGGGTGGCGTTAAGGTGCTATCTGCAAGCGCAGGTGGTCATGCTTCCCTCCGGCAAGCGTCCGGGGGACGTAAAAGCTTATTGTTTGTTCCCCCGTTCGCAAACGCGGAAGGGGGGATGCATCATGGTGTTGAACGATGTTCTGCAGCTGTTCGTCATTGTTGGCGGCACAGTTGGGATTACATTTCAGATCGCATGGGCAATCTTCAAAGAGATCCATAACAATAAGAAATGACCGCCCCAGTCTCCAAACGGTGAGCGGTCATTCTTCTTATTGACCAATTAGCCGGAGGAAGCTGACCATTGCGGACAGCACCTTCTCTATTTGTAGTATAGTTTCTTTTTGCTGGTTTGTCAAGAGATGGTTCTCGGCTGTTATGCAAGGTATTTTTATATAAGTGAATAACTGTCAGCTCTTCACCTTTCAGGTGAGAAAAATTGCACCCTGTCGCAAATACACCGAAAACGGACGCATCTGCAACGAAAATTGCGGTACGGCCCTGCGGCAGGACGGGCTGTGCACGCGGGAAAGACAAAGAATACTTTTGACAACAAAAGTTCATCTCGCTGAAGCGCCCCTGTTCTTCGACCAAATTTGTGCTATAATACAAAAGCAACGCTTCGCCCGGCCCCGCAAAGGGCAGGGCAGAGCAGAACGGAAAACAAGGAGTTTGGAATCATGGAAAGAGAAAAACTGAAGTCCCGTCTGGGCTTCATTCTGCTTTCGGCGGGCTGTGCCATCGGCATTGGCAACGTGTGGAAGTTCCCTTATATTGCCGGTCAGGGCGGCGGCGGCGCGTTCGTGCTGTTCTACCTGATCTTCCTCATCATTCTGGGCCTGCCCATCATGACCATGGAGTTTGCGGTGGGCCGCGCTTCCCGCAAAAGCCCGGTGCGGGCCTATCAGGCACTGGAAAAGCCGGGCCAGAAGTGGCACATCCACGGCTACCTCACCCTCATTGGCTGCTATCTGCTCATGATGTTCTACACCACCGTGGCAGGCTGGATGCTGCACTATTTCTACATGACCGCCACCGGTAAGCTGGCAGGCCTGAACGCCGATCAGGTGGCTGGCAAGTTTACCGAAATGCTGGCAGACCCCGGCGTGATGACCTTCTGGATGGTGTTCGTGGTGGCACTGGGCATCTTTGTGTGCGCCAAGGGCCTGCAGAACGGCCTTGAGCGCGTGACCAAGGTCATGATGATCGCCCTGCTGGTGATCATGGTGGTGCTGGCCGTCAACAGCCTGTTCATGCCCGGCGCAAAGGAAGGCCTGAGCTTCTTCCTCGTGCCCGACTTCGGGCGCATGAAAGAGGTGGGCGTGGTCAACACGCTGGTGTCCGCCATGAATCAGGCCTTCTTCACCCTGAGCCTTGGCATTGGCGCAATGTCCATCTTTGGCAGTTACATCGGCAAGGAGCACTCCCTGCTGGGCGAGTCCGCCCGCATCGTGGTGCTGGATACCTTCGTGGCCATCACCGCCGGTCTCATCATCTTCCCGGCCTGCTTCACCTACGGTGTGGACCAGACCAGCGGCCCCAGCCTGATCTTCATTACCCTGCCCAACATCTTTGCCAACATGGCCATGGGCCGGTTGTGGGGCTCCCTGTTCTTCCTGTTCATGGCCTTTGCAGCGCTTTCCACCGTGCTGGCCGTGTTCGAGAACATCATCTGCTGCGGCATGGAGCTGACCGGCTGCAGCCGCAAGAAGTCCAGTCTGGTGAACTTCGTGCTCATCACTCTGCTTTCGCTGCCCTGCGTGCTGGGCTACAACGTGTGGGCATGGGAAGGCTTTGCCGTGTTCGGCGGCGCTGTGCTGGATCTGGAGGACTTCCTCGTGAGCAACCTGTTCCTGCCGCTGGGCAGCTTGGTGTACCTGCTGTTCTGCGTTACCAAGTACGGCTGGGGCTGGGACAACTATAAAAAGGAAGTCAACACCGGCAAGGGCCTCAAGATGCACGACTGGATGCGCGGTTACCTGACCTGCGTGCTGCCGGTGATCGTGCTGTTCATCTTTGCTTTTGGTATCTACGATAAATTCCTCTGATAGTTACTTTGGCCCCTCTTACTGCAAGAGGGGCTTTTTGCGGCAGAAAGGAACCTTCCATGCATATCCTGATCTGTGACGACGATGCGGCGTTCGGCGCGCGCATGGCAGAATATGTCACCGTCTACTTTACCGCCCGCAGCGTGCAGGTGCACACCGCCGTCTGCACCAGCGCAGCCGAGGTGCTTGCAACGCCGGGGCTGGAGCTGTATCAGCTGGCGTTTCTGGACGTGGACATGCCCGGTGCAAACGGCATGGTCCTGGGCCGTCAGCTCAAGCAGAAGTGCCCCGGCCTGATGCTGGTGTATGTTTCGGCCTATCTGGAATTTGCGCTGGAAGGCTACACGGTGAACGCCTACCGCTACCTGCTCAAGCGGGACATTGCGCGCACCCTGCCCAAGTGTCTGGACGACCTGCTTGCCGCCCTGACCGACCAGCGCAAGACCCTGACGGTGCACCACAACCGCACCGAAACGGAAATTCCGCTGGATCAGATCTATTATCTGGAAAGCGACCTGCGCCAGATCAACGTCTACGGCGATATTGCCCGCCAGCCCATCTGCACCTACTACGGCAAGATCGCCGATCTGCCGCCCATGCTCTACGAGAACGGCTTTTTGCAGGTGAGCCGCAGCGATGTGGTGAACATGAAATATGTGCGCAGCATCCGCAGCTACCGCGCCCTGCTGAAAAACGGGGTGGAGCTGAGCGTGAGCCGCGCAGGCTATGCGGCCATCCAGAACGCATATCTGGAATGGAAGGGGCAGTATGTGGATGAGTGATGCATTTGCGGAAATGATGCTGGGGCATCTGGTGTGTCTGGTCCAGGGCAACGCCTTTATTCTGGTGGAGTGGGCCTATCTGGGCAGGGGAAAACTGCGCTGGCCGGTTCTGTGGGCAGAGCTGCTGTGTATGGGGCAGCTGGGCCTGTCACTCGCAACAGGAATGTCATTTTTCAATGTGCAGAGCGTCCTGCTCAATGTGCTGTACCTTTTTGTTACGGCGCAGCTGTTTGGCGGAACCTTTGCCGATAAGCTCACCGCCTGCCTGATCAACGGCACCATGTGCCTGCTGGTGGAGAACACGGTCAACTATACCTACTCCTGGTTCACAGGAGTGCGCACCGGCGAAGCATGGCAGCACACCGGCTGCCTGATCGCGCTGTGCGCCGCGAACCTTATCGTGGGTGCAGCAGTTGCGCATTCCCTGTACAGCTGGAACCAGAAGTGTGCTCTGCAGCCGCTGCAGGCGCTGGTGATGTCCTTTTTCCCCGGGGTGGCTGTGGTGCTGAACATTGTGCTGATGGTCACAGGGACCCAGCAGCCCGCTACCCGGATGACCATGCTGCTCACCTTTGGCATGAGCGTGGCGGTGCTGGTGCATATCGCCATCGTGCAGATGTTCAACGATCAGGTGGTGCAGCGGCAGAACTCCCGCTACCGTGCTCAGCTGGAACAGCAGCGTGCCGAAGCCCTGCTGGATTCCTACACGGAACAGCGCCGCCTGACCCACGAGTTCACCAATCACATGACAGCCCTTACCGCCCTGCTGGATCAGGGAGATCTGAAAGGCGCACAGGCCTACATTGCCAGCGTGAGCAAAACGGTGGCGGCGGGCACCACCATCATGGATACCCACAACCCGCTGCTGGATTCCATTCTGAGCAAAAAATACGAAGAAGCGGCAAAAGTTGGCGTGAACATTTACTTTGACCTGTGCGATCTCAAGCGGATGCCCTTCGACAGCATGGATATGGTCATCGTGCTCTCCAACCTTCTGGACAACGCCACCCGCGCCGCAGCGCAGGCCCTGCCGCCGGAGGTGCATGTGCGCATCCGCAAAACGCCGGAAGAATACCTGATCTCGGTGCGCAACCGCGTGCAGGAAGACCTGCTGCTGGAGGAGGGCAAGCTGCCCGGCACCACCAAAAAGGAGAGCGGCCACGGTATGGGCCTTGCCAACGTGCAGGACGTGCTGCGCAAGTACGGTGCCGAGTATACCGTGAGCTGCCGCGACCGGTGGTTCCGGTTTACCTGCGCCATCCCGTGCGCAGTTCATGACATGAGCACCGACAATTTATGACATGTTCTGTGCAACAGGCACGCAACAATGCTATACTAAGGCCAGTAAAGGTGACCTCCTGCCGGGGCAGAGCGGATTTGCGGCCAAAGGAAACCTTGGTGATGCTTTGCCCCCTGTGCAGTGATCCGGGCAGCGGTGCGTGTTAAGCTGCCCTGCTTTCCCTTTGCTCTTCGCTGTGCAGTCCTTGTGCGCTGCGCAGCTCATCTGGCGGGGCTTTCAACGGCGAACTTTGGGGTTTGCTGCTGATAAAGTCACTCGGTACGTCGCATTTCTGTCCGGCAGGTGCTGCTTGTGGGAATGGAGCATCTGCCGCACAGGGCATTTGCGTCGGTGAGAGTTCCGTCAGATTTTTTATTGCAAAAAAGAGCTGCTGTACGGCAAAATTGCCTGATACAGCAGCTCTTTTTCTGTGTCGTTATTCCGGCTTTACCTGCAGCTCCTGCTCGCAGTAGATGCAGCGGTACTTGCCGTTGGAGCTCAGCTCAAAGATCTGGTCGCACTCTTCCTCAATGGAGGAGATGCAGCGGGGGTTGCGGCAGCGCACGATGTTCACCAGACGCTTGGGAGGCTTCGGTCTTTCCTTGCGCACAGGCTTGCCGTTCTCGATCACGGTCACGCTGATGTCCGGGTCAAGGTAGGCCAGCACATCCAGGTTCAGCCAGGAAGCATCGCCCTCCACCTTGATGATGTCCTTGCGGCCGCTGGCGGTCTTGCTGCTGCGTGCATTCTGGATCAGCGCCACGCTGGCGGTGCGGTTGCCCGCAATGCCCAGCAGGTCCATCAGGCCAATGGCGGTGCCTGCCTTGATGTGGTCGATCACGATTCCGTTCTGAATTTCATCGATGTTCAGCATATCAGTTCTCCTCCTTAGGTGCCTTGGGGTCGCGCAGGCCCAGCAGGGTCATGATCAGTGCCATACGCACATACACGCCGTTCTGCACCTGCTCAAAGTAGGCGGCACGCGGGTCGTCGTCCACGTCCAGTGCAATCTCGTTGACGCGGGGCAGGGGATGCAGCACAGCCATATCCGGCTTTGCAAGGCTCATCTTTTCCTTGGTGAGGATGTAGCTGTTCTTCAGGCGGATGTAGTCCTCCTCGTTGAAGAAGCGCTCCTTCTGCACGCGGGTCATGTACAGGATGTCCAGCTCCGACATGGATTCCTCCAGACTGTGGGTCTCCTGGTAGGGGATGCCGTTGGCCTCCAGCACGTCCTTTACGATGTAGTCTGGCACGCGCAGCTCTTCCGGGCTGATAAGCACGAACCGGATGTTCTTGCAGCGGGCCATGGTCTTGATGAGGGAGTGCACGGTGCGGCCGAATTTCAGGTCGCCGCACAGGCCGATGGTCAGGTCATCCAGCCGTCCCATGCGGCGGCGGATGGTCATGAGGTCCGTCAGGGTCTGGGTGGGGTGCTGGTGGCCGCCGTCGCCCGCGTTGATCACCGGGATGCGGGAGTAGCGGGAAGCGCGCAGCGGTGCGCCCTCTTTGGGGTGGCGCATGGCCACGATGTCCGCATAGCAGGACACCACGCGGATGGTGTCGGCAACGCTTTCGCCCTTGCTTGCGCTGGACACGTTCTCACTGGGAAAGCCCAGCACATGGCCGCCAAGGTTCAGCATGGCTGCCTCAAAGGAGAGGCGGGTGCGGGTGGAAGGCTCGTAGAACAGGGTAGCCAGCTTTTTATGCCGGGCCACCTCCTGATACGCGGCCGGGTCGTCATGGATGCGGTCGGCCAGGTCGAGCAGAGTGGAAATTTCCTGCTGGGTAAAATCCAACGGGTCGATCAGATGTCGCATGGGTGCATACCTCCGTCAGTTTTTTGGTTTAGAGCAGCTTGCGTAAAATGGAAAAATCAAAGAAGTTTGTGTAGTAGCTCAGCGAACGCATCACCGGGCGGCACAAACGATTGAAACACACTTCGTCCAGCAGCAGCATGGCCTCGCCCGGAGCAAGGCGCATGGCGGAGCGGATGGCATCGTCGCCGCAGCTTGCCTTCAGGTGGGCGACGTTGGAGGAGATCTGCTGGTGGCACTCCCGTTCCAGAATATCGAACACGCCGCCGGTCAGGTCGATGCGGGTGTAGTCTCTGGCACCGAACAGTGCTCTGGGCAGGTAGTCGATGGAGTAGATCACCGGGGTGGTATCGGCCAGAATGCGCTTTTTAATGCAGATCACGTCGTCGCCCGGCTCAATTTCCAGATCGCGGGCCAGCTCTTCACCGGCACGGATGGGAAATACCTGAATGCCATCGGCGTGGGGGTAGCTGCCAAAGCTGCGGATCAGCGGGTAGTATTCCAGCTTCTGGTCCAGCCGGCTGCGCAGGCTCAGCACAGCGCGGTTCACCACCGTGCCAATGCCGCGCACGCGTTCCACATAGCCTGCGCGCTCCATCTCGCTCAAAGCATCGCGGATGACGGTGCGGCTCACGCCCAGCTCAGCGGCAAGATCTACCTCGGCGGGCAGACGGTCGGCCCGGGCATAGCGCCCGGTGCGCAGCTCTTCCAGCAGACTGGCAACGATGCGGTCGCTGATCACAGCACCGCCCAATCGGTTGGAAGAGGTAAGTGCAGATTCCTTCATGGTTCGGTTCCTCCGTTCACGGGCAGGGGATGCGCCCCGCCGGGACTTGAAGCCTGCGCCGCACGGCACCTTTGTGACCACGCCATACGCCGCAGACCCCTTTATACTTTATTATAACATAAATTGACATTTATAAAAGCGGCATTTATACTGGAAACAGCGAAAAAGTATGATTTTATTTTGGAGGGAAACGCAAGATGGAAGTTTTTCTGCACAAGATCTGCGGCCAGCCGGTGCAGCCGCCGGTGTCCATGCAGCTGCGCCGCTGCACGCCGGAGCAGGCCCCGGCGGTGTACGCCTTGCAAAACGAGGTGCGCGCCGCCATGCCGGACCCGGAGCAGTTCGTGCCGGACACGCTGGAAAACATCACGGCCTATGTCCGCAAGGACCTGTGCATCGGCGCATGGCAGGGCAGCCGCCTTGGCGGGTATCTCATCGTGCGCTTCTGCGGGCGCAGCGCACACAACTATGCGGCCTTCATGGATGTGCCGCGCACCGAGTGGGAGCACTGGGCCAATGCGGACAGCGCCATCGTCCACGCAGACTTTCGCGGCAACGGCCTGCAGCGGCTCATGCTGGAAGCAGCGCTGCCGCTTTTCCCGAAAAAGATCACCCACATCGGTGCTACCGTCAGCCCGCAGAACCAGTACAGCCTGCACAACGCCCTTGCGTCCGGTTTTGCCATCGTCTCCCGGCGGGAAATGTACGGCGGCCACGACCGCTACCTGCTGGCAAAGGAGCTGTAAAAAGTTGTAATTCGTCAAAAAGTATGTTAAACTAAAAACGCCACCCCGAAGGATGGCGTTAAGGTGCTATCTGCAAGCGCAGGTGGTCATGCTTCCTGCCCGTTATCGCTGCTCTTTCTACATAGAACGAAGCAGAGGTTCCGGGAGTGGAACTTTTTTGCAAAATGAAACTTCCCGGAGCCTTGAAGGCGAAGGGAGGGATATCCGGTGACTCTGTTGGAAACCCTCGCACTGCTCACCTTCATTCTCACACTGTTGGGTCTGATCGTGGACGTGATCCGTCTGGCCGTTGAGGTCATGACAATGTTTTCCAAGCACAAAGCCGATGATAGCAAAAAAGACTGACCGCCCAGCTACCAACTCGTGCGGTCAATCTTTTCTTGACTAAACGGGCAAGGAGCTGACCATTGCGGACAGCGCCTTTTCTGTTTGTAGTATAGTGCTTTTTTCAGGGATTGTCAAGGGCGCAGGGCTTCTCTTTACGCCGCCTGTAGTGTCTGACCTCTCTGGCGCATCTTGTGCCGCACCACCAGCAGGCAGGCCAGGTGCACGGCGGCGGTCAGCACCCAGCTGATGGGGTAGCTGATGTACAGCATGAACGGTGTGCGGTTCAGCTGGAAGATGGTGGCGATCCACACCAGCCGCAGCAGGCAGCTGCCCACAAGGCTCACCACCATGGGCAGCACGCTGTAGCCAAGGCCGCGCAGGCTGCTGGCCAGCGTATCCATGATGCCGCACAGCAGGTAGGTGCCGCAGATCACCCGCAGGCGCTCGTATCCGGCAGCGATCACCGCCGCATCCGAGGAGTAGAAGTGCAGCAGCTGGGTGCCTGCCAGCACCGCACCGCCGCCCAGCACCACGCCGGTCACGATGGCGCACAGCAGGCAGTTGAGGACAACGCGGTTCAGGTTCTGGTACTTGCGCGCGCCCATGTTCTGGCTGGTAAAGGTGACGGCAGCCTGCGAAAAGGCGTTCATGGCGGTATAGACGAAGCCCTCCAGATTGGCGGAGGCCGAACTGCCTGCCACCACCGTGGAACCAAAGGAGTTGATGGCCGACTGGATGACCACGTTGGACAGGCTGAACACGGTGCTCTGCAGACCGGCAGGCAGGCCGATGAGCAAAATCTGCTTCAGGGCACCCATGTGGAAGCCCAGATGATGCAGATCCAGATGCAGCGCGCCCTCCTCCTTCATCAGCATCCGCGTCACCATGCAGGCGGAAACGGTCTGACTGATGATGGTAGCCAGCGCCACGCCTGCCACGCTCATGGAAAAGCCAATGACGAACACAAGGTTCAGCACCACGTTGATGAGACCGGCTGCTGCCAGACAGTACAGCGGGCGCTTGGTGTCGCCCACGGCACGCAGCAGCGCACTGCTGAAGTTGTACAGCATGGTCATAGGCATCCCGATGAAATAAATTTTAAGGTACAGCGCAGAGAGGTCGATCACATCCTCCGGGCAGCTCATCAGCTCCAGCAGCCCCCGGGCTGCAAAGAACCCCACCACAGCCAGCAGCACGCCGCTGACAAGGCCCAGCGTCACCGAGGTCTGCACCGTGTCCTGCACGCCGTGGTCATCTTTTGCACCAAAGCAGCGGGCCGCCACCACGTTTGCACCCAGCGAAAGCCCTACGAACAGGTTCACCAGCAGGTTGATGAGGGAGCCGTTGGAGCCCACTGCCGCCAGTGCGGTGCTGCCCGCAAAGCGGCCCACGACCACTACGTCCGCAGCGTTGAACAGCAGCTGCAGAATGCTGGAAGCTGCCAGCGGGATGGAGAACAGGATGATCTTTTGGAGCATCGGGCCGCTGGTCAGGTCAGCGGAGCGGCTTGTCTGAGCCATGAGAAGAGTACCTCCTTTTTATCGTTTACGCGGAGAAGCCGTTTTCCGAAGCATTGCACACTGCTTAGGAGGACAGCATCTGAAATGTAAATTTTTCGTAAATAAAGGGAACCGAAGGCATATTATAACGCGCGGCGCAGAAAAATACAAGTGGCACCGCCGAAAAAAGACAGTTTTTTCCGGCAATGCCACAGGAAAACGGCTTTTCAGTTCAATTCAAGCACCTTCCAGTGCTCCGGTGCGGCAAAATCGCTCGTCTCGCCGTCATCGGTGTACATCCGGCAGCGGGCGCTGCCATTTTCGTCCGGGCAGGCCCACAGGGTCAGGCTGGTCTCGTCCAGCTGGGCGGTGCAGCTGGCGGGTCTTGCCACCGGTACCGCATGGCCCGGGCGGATGAACAGCAGCACTTCGTCCAATGCGCAGCGGACGTAGTGGTGCCCGGCGGGCAGAAGCTCGGTGTCGTAGTCGTCCACACTGCGGATGCGGTAGAGCTTCATTGCTTCCGGCAGGTAGACGTGCCGTCCGCTGGCGTTCTGGGTGTAGACAGGCGCTACCATCACACCCTCGCCCAGCAGCAGCTGGTCCTGCACCTCGCGGGCATCCGGGTCAGCAGGGAAATCAAAGCCCAAGGGCCGGAAGTAACTGGTATTTTCCAATGCCGCCTTCATGAAGGTACTATAAAGGTAGGGCAGCAGGGCATACCGCAGCCGGAGCATCTTCCGCAGGGCAGGCAGCATATCCGCAAAGCGGTAGTATTCCTGCATCCGGGAGCCGTCGGTGGCATGGTTGCGCATCAGCGGCGTGAACAGGCCGAACTCCAGCCAGCGCAGAGCCAGATCAGGCGTAGTATCGTAGGAAAAACCGCACAGGTCGGCACCGGTATAAAGAAAGCCGCACAGCTGCACGTTGGGCATCATCTGGATATTGGCCAGAAGCTGTGCCCATGTGGAAGCGTTGTCACCCAGCCAGATGCCGCCGTAGCGGTGGCTGCCGATGAAGCTGGAACGGCTGTAGAGCAGCGTGCGTCTGCCGGGCCGCAGGCGGGCAAAGGCTTCGCCTGCCGCACGGGTCATATTGCCGCCGTAGAGGTTGTGCACCCTGTCATGGCGCACCCGCTGGCCGTCCACATCGTGGTAGAAGCTGGCGTAGTCCTCGGGGGCGTTCATCAGGCCCAGCGCACCGCCCACCACCTTGCCAAAGAACTCATCCTGCACGATGTTGTCCTTCCGGCTCAGTTCGTCCATGCTCTCAAAGAAAGCCTTGAGCCGCTCGGGTGAGTAAAACAGCGCAGGCTCGTTCATATCGTTCCAGAAGCCCTCGATGCCGCAGTCGGTCAGTGCCTTGTACTGCCGGCCGAACCACTCCCGCACCTCCGGGCGCAGGAAGTCCGCAAAGTAAGCCTTGCCGGGCCACACCGCCGCCACAAAGGGGGTGCCGTCGGCTTTGGTGCAGAAGGAACCGTTTGCAAGGCCCTCGGCACAGACGGGGTTTTCCGGGTCGATGCGCACACCCGCATCGATGATGGGCACCAGCCGGATGCCCTGTGCCTTCAGTTCGGCGCTCAGGGCGGCAAGGTCCGGGAAGCGCTGCTTGTTTACGGTAAAATCCGCGTAGTCCTGCATGTAATCGATGTCCATGCAGATCATATCCAGCGGCAGATCGTTCTCTTTGTACTGGCGGGCCACCTCCCGCACGTCCTCAGCGGTCTTGTAGCCAAAGCGGCTCTGTGCCAGACCAAAGGCCCACTTGGGCGGGATATAGCTGCGGCCGATGAGCTGCCGGAACTGGCGGCTGATATCGTTCAGGTCGTCGCCGGTAATGATGTAAAGCTCATGATCCGGCTCTTCGGTGGCAAAGCGCAGGGCATCGTATTCGGTGTAGCCGATATCGTAACGCACTTTGCCCGGGAAATCGATGAACACGCCAAAGCATTCACGGCCTGCGCCGCCATCAATGAGCAGAAAATTGTGCGCACCATAGTAGGAAAGCTTATCCTCGCTGTGGCGGGCTTCATCGGTGTTGTTGGTCACGTAGTGCCAGCCGCGCTTGTTGATGCCGCGGGGCATTTCGCCCAGACCGTACACGATGGCATCCGGAGCCATCCGGTAGGCCCAGCCGTCTTTCTCAGCGGTGAGAAAGGGCACCGGCCCGGCGGAAACTGGGATCTCCTGCACCACACTGTCGGTGGGCAGGGGCAGGCCAAAACGGAAACGCTGGATCATAGGGGACCTCCTTGTAGCATTCTTGCCCTCTCCGTCACGCCTTTCGGCGTGCCACCTCTCTCAAAGTGAGAGGTTTTGCCAAAGGCCTCATCTCCGAGGGGGGCTGTCGAGCGAAAGCGAGACTGGGGGAGTGGACTTCGCATTTTCTTTATCTTACCCCGGGCCACGCTGCAAAACAAGAGACAAAACCGGCACTTTTTTGCCACAAAACCGGCAGAACGCAGCCAAAGCATAAAAATATCGGCGGCAGGCGGCGGATGCAATTGCAAATTCCGGCCCATACTGTTATACTGGAACTGCTACTTTGAATCGGAAAATGGAGGAAACCCATGTATCGCAATGGAATCAAGCGCCTGCTGGCGGTGGTGCTGTCGCTGTGCGGCATGATCTGCCTGTCCTGGCTTTTTCTCATTCTGGCCGTCGCCATCAAGCTGGACTCGCCCGGCCCGGTGTTCTTCAAACAGAAGCGTGTGGGCATTGGCAAAAAGCACTTTTACATTTTAAAGTTCCGCACCATGCGCATCGACACGCCCCACGATATGCCCACCCATCTGCTGCACGACCCGGACCAGTATATCACCCGCATGGGTCATTTCCTGCGCAAGACCAGTCTGGACGAGCTGCCCCAGCTGTGGAATATCTTTGTAGGTGATATGGCGGTCATCGGCCCGCGGCCTGCTTTGTGGAACCAGTATGATCTGCTGGCAGAGCGCGACAAGTACCATGCAAACGATGTGCGCCCGGGCCTGACCGGCTGGGCACAGATCCATGGCCGCGATGAACTGGAGATCGCGGAGAAGGCCAAGCTGGACGGCTGGTATGTGGAGCATCTGAGCTTTGGGCTGGATGTGAAATGCTTCTTCGGCACCATTGCCGCGGTGCTTAAGCACGACGGCGTGGTGGAGGGCGGCACCGGCACTCTGCACGAAGAGAAAAAGTGACTCCTTCTGCCGCCATGCCAAAGCCTCCCTCCTTGAGAAAGACTTCCCCCGGCCGGGGGAAGATGTCGCGCCAGTGACAAAAAGGGGAATGGGTGGCATCGCGCAGCGATGACGGAAGGAGTTCGTTCGCCATATCTCTTGATTTATCCCCGGAAAAGCGTATAATAAAACAGTACACAAGACGTCAAAGGAGGATTCCTGTATTATGGAACGCACCTATATCAACGAGGCTCAAAAGGCCATCGGCGGCACGGTCAAGGTGCAGGGCTTTATCGAGAACCTGCGCAACAGCAAGTATATGGCCTTTATCGTGCTGAAGGATATTACCGGCAAGCTGCAGATCACGGTGGAAAAGGAAGATCACCCCGATCTGGTGGATACCATCGATCAGCTCACCCCGGATTCCGTCATCACCGTCACCGGCAAGGTGGTGGAGAACGACTACGTCAAGATGGGCGGCGTGGAGATGATCCCCGAAAGCATCGAGATCGAGAGCATCGCCAACGCTCTGCCCATCGTCCGCAAGGAGATCGCAGCCACCAAGAAAAAGAAGGCTGTGGAGCGCTCCAGCATCGACCAGCGCATCGACTACCGCTGGATCGACCTGCGCACCGACGAGAACCAGCTGATGTTCAAGGCACAGAGCTGCTTCGTCAATGCCATGCGCAAGTTCCTGCTGGACCGTAACTTCATCGAGATCCACACCCCAAAGCTGATCGCTGCTGCCAGCGAGAGCGGCTCTGAGGTGTTCAAGGTGGACTACTTTGACCGCAACGCCTATCTGGCACAAAGCCCTCAGTTCTACAAGCAGATGGCCATGGCTGCAGGCTTTGAGCGCATCTTCGAGACCGGCCCTGTGTTCCGCGCCGAGAAGAGCTACACCAACAAGCACTCCACCGAGTTCTCCGGCTTCGATCTGGAGTTCAGCTACATCACTTCCTATAAAGACGTGATGAAGATGGAAGAGGAGCTGCTGACTGCCGGTCTGCAGGCTGTCAAGGACAACTATGGCGACCAGATCAAGGAGATGTTCGGGCAGGAAGTGATCGTTCCCACCACTCCGTTCCCGGTGGTCAAGCTGGCAGACCTGTACAAGGGTCTGGAAGAAGAGTTCGGCTACACCGTCGATGAGAGCGAGAAGGGCGACCTGACCACTGAGGCCGAGCGCCTGAGCTATGAGTGGGTGAAGAAGCATTACGGCCACGAGTTCCTCTTTATCACCGATTACTCTGCCGAGAAGCGTGCGTTCTACCACATGCGCGACGAGAACGGCGTGCCCCAGGGCTACGACCTGATCTGGCGTGGTGTTGAGATCACCACCGGTGCCCAGCGTGAGCACCGCTACGAGGTGCTGAAGAAGCAGGCCGAGGAAAAGGGTCTGGCCGATGATGTCAAGTTCTATCTGGAGTTCTTCCAGTACGGCTGCCCGCCCCACGGCGGTTTCGGTCTGGGCATCGACCGCCTGACCATGCTGCTGTGCGGCCTGACCATCAAGGATGCCGAGTTCCTGTTCCGCGGCCCCAACCGTCTGACCCCGTAATTTTATAGAGATCATACTGAGAGCTGCTGTGCATTTTGCACGGCAGCTCTCTTTTTGTTGGACGATTTAAAATGGCTCCGCTTCGCTCTGCCATTCTTAGCGGAAAATAATTTTTAGATTTTGGTCTAGCGGAATGCCTGCGGGCATTCCGCTAGACCATTTTCACAGATGGGGCTGTGACGGAAAACGGCTTTTGCATGGCATCAGTATCGATTGCAATAAGAAGGTGTCCGACTTTGCCAGAGGGAGTTCAGTCGTCCCCTTGGGAGAAGGGAAAGCATCCTCACCCTCTCAGTCAAATCCTTCGGATTTGCCAGCTCCCCCGAAAGGGGGAGCTTCTGACGCATCCGCAAGGCTTGCATTTTATCTGGAAACTGCGCCGTTACTGCAAAAAGCTCCCCCTTCGGGGGAGCTGGCGAACGAATGTGAGCCTGAGAGGGTTCAGCATGCTGAAAGCAAACAGGTAGCCCCTCCACAGCGCCGCGCTTTCGCAGAAAGCGGCGCTGTAAATGCTGTTTTCCTCTACGACCCCATCTGTGAAAAAGCAATTCAGGAAAATCCGCAGATTTTCCTGAATTGCAATTATAAAATAAATTTTCCGCTGAATATGCCCAGAGCAAGGCGGAGGGCATTCAAAATCGTTCCGGCATAATGCCCCGTCCTGTTTCATACGATTACAACAAGCGGACCGGAATCCTGTCCGGTGCACAGCGCAAACGGGAAGGGGAGAGCAATTTGGCAAATCAGGAACAGAAGAGCATCTGCCGCGAGATCGGCGCACGCACCGGCGGAGATATCTACATTGGGGTGGTTGGCCCGGTGCGCAGCGGCAAATCCACCTTTATCAAGCGTTTCATGGAACAGCTGGTGCTGCCCGCCATCGGCCCGGCGGCTGCGCGGGAGCGTGCCCGGGACGAGCTGCCCCAGTCGGCCGCGGGCCGCACCATCATGACCACGGAACCAAAATTCATCCCGGAAGCAGCCGTGCCCCTGCAGTTGGAGGGCGGCGGCGAGTGCCGGGTGCGGCTCATCGACTGCGTGGGTTACATGGTGGAGGGGGCTATGGGCCACGAAGAGAACGACAAGCCCCGCATGGTCAAAAGCCCGTGGTTCGACCACGAGGTGCCCTTCGACCTTGCCGCCGAGACCGGCACCCGCAAGGTGATCTGCGAACATTCCACCATCGGCATCGTGGTCACCACCGACGGCTCTGTGAGCGACATCCCGCGGGAGGGCTATGCCAGAACCGAGAAGCGCATCGTGGAAGAACTGGATGCGCTGGGCAAGCCCTACATCATCCTGCTCAACAGCACCCACCCGGATGCGCCGGAGACGAAGCAGCTGGCCGAGGGCATGGCACGGGACTACGACCACACCGTTCTGCCGGTGAGCTGCGTGGATCTGGACGCGGAGGCACTCGGCAGCATCCTGCGGCAGGTGCTGTACGAGTTCCCGGTGCAGGAGCTGGATTTTGCCCTGCCGCGCTGGGTCACGATGCTGGAAAACGGCCACTGGCTGCAAACGCAGGTGTACGATGCGGCCATGCAGCTGGCGGCAAAGGTCTCCCGCATGAAGGATGTACCCTCCGGAACAGACGCACCTGCGCTGGAATGTGACGCGGTGCAGCGCTCGGCCATCAGCGGCATCGACCTTGCAAACGGCAGTGTGCGCATCACGGTGGAGCTGAAGCCGGAAATTTTCTATCAGGTGCTGAGCGAGCAGACCGGCCTTGCCATTGGCGACGAAGCGGGCCTGATGCCCTGCATCATGGAGCTGGCAAAGGCCAAACGGGAGTACGAGAAGGTGCGCAGCGCCCTTGAGCAGGTGGAAGCTACCGGCTATGGCATCGTGATGCCCACGGTCAGTGAGCTGAAACTGGAACAGCCCCAGATCGTGCGGCAGGGCACGAACTACGGCGTGCGGCTGGAAGCCTGCGCGCCCTCCATCCAGATGATGAAGGCCACCATCCACACCGAGATCAGCCCCATCGTGGGCACCGAAAAGCAGAGCGAGGACCTTGCCCGCAGCCTGCTGGCCGGCTTTGAGGACGACCCGGAAAAGCTGTGGGAATCCAACATCTTTGGCAAGAGCCTGCACGAGCTGGTGAACGAGGGCTTGCAGAACAAGCTGCTGCACATGCCGCAGGAGGCCCGCACCCGCCTGCAGGAAACGCTGGAACGGGTCATCAATGAGGGCTGCACCGGGCTGATCTGCATTCTGATCTGACCGCTACAAAACAGAAGAGGGAAGCGCCGCGCGGGTGCCTCCCTCTTTATTTGTTCACTTTTCTTCTTCGGTCAGCTTATTGATGAGCATTTGGTAGATCTCGTTGCCCTTGAGGATGAACTGCTTTTTTACCAGCTCGGCGGTCAGCCGGTCCGGTGTGCCGAGATCCAGACAGAACAGCTCACTGTCCAGCCCTTTCACCGTGCAGCGGATGGTGCAGTGGCCGTCCTCTTTTTCGGTAATGCTGGCACTGTACTTGGCTTCCTTGCGGGCCCATGTCTGGCAGCGCAGCACAGCGGCCACAGCGCGCTCCCGCACACTGCGGGGCAGGTCGTAGGCAAGCTCCTGCGCCACTTTGCGGCCCTTCTCGGTAATGGTGTAGCTGCCCTTTGTCAGGGTGACGAGCTGCTGCCTGGTGATATCGTCCAGACACGAGCCGATCTCGAAATAGTTCACCAGCGCTTCTTCCATCAGGGCGTTTTCGATCTCCTGCCGGGTAATGGGTCCGGCATTTTTGACCAGATAGCACAGCAGCAGCCGGATCTCGGTGCTGCTGGTCAACCCGCCGGGACGTACACCGGCAGTAAAAGCATCATTGGCGGCCATCGTTCCATACATCCCCCTTGCATTCCTTTTCTTTTATAGTATAAAGGCTTTCACGCCGGATTGCAAGCCGCAGCGGCAAAATCTGTCTCAATGCGCTTGGGGCTTTCCGGCGTGGAGTACACCCAGTGGTCCAGATGGCCCTCGGTGATGAAATACTTCAGCTCGAACCGGTGGCGCTGGCTCAGGGCGTGGTTTACGATCACCAGCTTGATCTTCATTTTTTCCGGCAGGATGTTCTTGATGTAGACGCTCACCGCCTGCCCGGGCACAAGGTCGGTGCAGCTCTCGGCAAGGCCCGCGAGGTTGGGCGCGATCTCGATAAAGGTGCCGTATTCCTCCACACTGCGCACGATGCCCACCACGGTCTCACCCACGGTGAACCCGGCCGCATTTTCCTCCCATGTGCCCAGCAGTTCCCGGATGGTCAGCACAAAGCGGCCCTGTACATCCCGGTTCTTGACGGCGCACAAGATCTGCTGGCCCACGCTCACCCGGTCGGCGGGGGAGGAGATGCGGCTCACCGACATGCAGTCGATGGGCAGCAGGGCACTGATGCCGCAGCCCACATCACAGAACGCGCCAAACGGCTCGATATGGGTCACAGTGCAGGGCAGGATATCGCCGGGCTGCAGGGTGTCCAGATAGTCGGCCTTGCACATCTGCTGCGCCAGCGCGCGGGAGAGCCGGTAGAAGGGCTGACCGTTCTCGTCGGTGTCCAGCGCTTCGATCACAAAGCAGGTGGGGCGGCCCACCCTCGTCAGCACCGCAATGTCCCGCACGGTGCCGTTTGCGGCACCATCGGCGCACTGGGCAAAGGGCATCACGGCCCTCACCCCGCCGATCTCGAACCGCAGCTGGCGCTGGGTATCAAAGGCCAGAGCAGTGGCCTGCAGGATCTCGCGGTTTGCCATGGCGGCGCGCAGCTCAGCGGGGGACAGGCGCGCAGCAGAACGGTAGTTGCCTTCGGTACGGTAAGCTTGCATCATCTTTCATTCCTCTTTCTCTGCTTTTTAGGCCGTGCTTGGAACGGCAGCGGCCTTTCTGTTAAAACTTATGCATCCGCATGGGCGGATATTTGCATTTTGTGCGGCTTTGCATTATACTATATCTGTATGCGCAGCAAACCGGCACGCCGGGCTTTGCGCACACACCGCCTGCTGTTTTGGGCAGGCAGAAGGGAGAAGCAGAGCTATGGACATTGCTGTAGGCGATACCATCCTCACCCGCAAAAAGCACCCCTGCGGAGCGTCCAGCTTCGAGGTGCTGCGCGTCGGCATGGATTTTAAGATCCGGTGTACCGGCTGTGGGCGCGAGGTGATGCTGCCGCGTGCTAAAATTGAAAAGAACATCAAAAAGGTGGTAAAACCCGGGCAGGCCTAGCGCCCGGCGCAGCACGCATCCGGGGCGGAAAGGCCCCGGAGCCGTTCGGCTGCACGAACATGAATCTGAGTTTGTAAGGAGAACTGCCGGAATTATGCCGAACATGTTTACCCAGATGGATGCTGTCTGCCACCGCTTTGAAGAGCTTTCCATCCGCCTGAACCAGCCGGATACCGCCGCAGACCCTGCGCTTTTCCGCAGGCTGATGCGGGAGTACCACGATGCAGAACCTGTGGTGCAGGCCTACCGCGCGTGGCAGACCGCACAGGATCATCTGGCACAGGCCAAAGCTCTGCTGGAAGAACCGGGCGCACTTGACCCGGACTTCAAGCAGATGATACAGCAGGAAATCAGCGAAAAAAGTCAAGATGTGGAAAAGCTGGAAAATAATCTCAAAATTTTGCTGCTGCCCAAGGATGTGAACGATGGCAAAAATGTCATTGTGGAGATCCGCGGCGGCGCAGGAGGGGAGGAAGCTGCCCTGTTTGCCCACAGCCTGCTGCGCATGTACACCATGTATGTGCAAAGCAGGGGCTGGCAGCTGGAAATGCTCAACCTCAACGAGACGGAGCTTGGCGGCGTGAAGGAGGCCATCTTTTCGGTGGACGGTGCCGGGGCCTACAACCGCCTCAAGTATGAGAGCGGTGTGCACCGTGTGCAGCGTGTGCCGGAGACCGAGACGCAGGGCCGCATCCACACCTCCACGGCCACGGTGGCTGTGATGCCGCAGGCCGAAGAGGTGGACTTTGCGCTGGACATGAAGGACCTGCGCATCGACACCTTCCGCTCTTCGGGTGCGGGCGGCCAGCACATCAACAAGACGTCCAGCGCCATCCGCGTTACCCACATCCCCACCGGGACCGTGGTGGAGTGCCAGAACGAGCGCAGCCAGTTCCAGAACAAGGACAAGGCTCTGGAGATCCTGCGCAGCCGCCTGCTGGCCCAGAAGCAGAAGGAGCAGCAGGACGCCATCAACGCCGACCGCGCCGGTCAGGTGGGAACAGGGGACCGCAGCGAGAAGATACGTACCTATAACTTCCCGCAGGACCGCTGCACCGACCACCGCATCGGCCTGACGGTGCACAACCTCGATAAGATCATGGACGGCAATCTGGACGAGATCATCGACGCCCTCGCCACCCGTGAGCAGGCCGAGAGACTGCAAAAGCTAAACGCATAAACTTGCGCAGAATGCGCACGAAAAGCTGTAAAGAATGATTACTTTACAGAAGAAAAGAGCGATGATTCGTATGAGTATCAATACTGAAGTCCGCCCGGCTGACGCAGAGGGCATTGCCCGCGCAGCCGAGCTTCTGCGGCAGGGCGAGCTGGTAGCCCTGCCCACCGAGACGGTCTACGGCATCGCGGCCGACGCCCGCAACGGCGAGGCCGTGAGCAAGATCTTTGTGGCGAAGGGACGTCCGCAGGACAATCCCCTCATCGTCCACGTCACCGGCCCTGAGATGCTGCACGGCCTCGTCAGCGAAGTGCCGGAACGCGCCCAGCTGCTGATGGCGGCGTTCTGTCCCGGCCCGCTGACCATCATCATGCCCCGCGGCCCCGAGGTGGCGGCGGAGTGCTGTGCCGGTCTGGACACCGTGGGCATCCGGATGCCCAGCCACCCGGTGGCCCGCGCCGTCATTGAAAAGAGCGGCTGCGCCTTTGCTGCCCCCAGCGCCAATCTTTCCGGCAAGCCCAGCCCCACCAACGCGCAGGATGTGTTCACCGATATGGACGGCCGCCTGCCGCTGATTTTGGACGGCGGCGAGTGCGACGTGGGCGTAGAAAGCACTGTGGTGTCGGTGGTGGGCGAAAAGCCCACCCTGTTCCGCCCGGGCCACATCACGCTGGAAGACCTCGAGCGTGCCCTCGGCGAAGAGGTGGAAGTGTCCAAAGCCATCCTCGAAAAGCTGCCGGAGGGTGCTGTGGTGCGCAGCCCCGGCATGAAGTACAAGCACTACGCACCCAAGGCGGATGTGACCTTGCTGGACGGCACCTTTGAGCAGTTCAAAGCCTATGTGGATGCCCACGCCGAGCAGAATCCCAGCTGCCTGTGCTTTACCGGCGAGGCGGAAAAGCTGGGTGTGCCCTGCGTGGAGTATGGCCGCGAGGGCGACGGTGCCGATCAGGCAAAGCACATCTTCCGCTGCCTGCGCGCGCTGGATGAGCAGGGCGATGCCGTGGTCTACGCCCGCTGCCCGCAGAAGGACGGCCTTTCCATGGCGGTGTACAACCGCCTGATCCGCGCTGCGGCCTTCCGGGTGATCAAGCTATGATCGCGCTTGGCATCACGGGCCGCAGCGGCTGCGGCAAATCCACGGTCACGGCGGTGTTTTCGGCCCACGGTGTGCCGCTGGCCGATGCCGACCAGATCAGCCGCGAGATTTTACTGCCCGGTTCGCCGCTGCTGCCCCGGCTGGCCCAGCGGTTCGGCGCAGACATTTTAAAAGCAGACGGCACATTGGACCGCCGCCTGCTGGCTGACCGCGCCTTTGCCACCCCGGAAGGCAAGGCGGCGCTGGACAGCCTGACCCACCCGGAGATCGTGCGCCGCATCCGTGCGGCAAAGCAGGCAGCACAGGATGCCGGTGCACCGCTGTTCGTGCTGGATGGCGCGGTCATCGTGGGGACTGCGGCACAGGCCGAGTGTGACCGCCTGTGCGTGGTCACGGCACCGTTTGAGACCAGTGTGGCCCGCATCGTGGCCCGGGACGGCATCTCGGCCGAGATGGCCGCCCGCCGCCTGAACGCCCAGACACCGGAAAGCACCCTCACCGCGCAGGCAGACTATGTGCTGCGCAACGATTCCAGCCTTGCACATCTGCAGGCTGCGGCAGAGCAGCTCTGCACAAAGCTTCTGGCAGAAGGAGGTGCGGGAAAAGAGCTTTGAACAAACGATATAACGAACAAGATCCTGCACCGCAGTACGACCCGGAGACGGCCCGCATCCGCCGCGCTCTCCGCGCCCAGAAGGCACGCCGCCGCAAAAAAATGCGCAGCCGCAGGCTGTTCCTGCTGGGCATGGCGCTGATCCTGCTGTTTGTGCTGGTGCCCAACTTGTGGGGCAGGGCAGAACGGCTTTTATACCCCCGCAAGTACGAAGCGCTGGTGGACCAGTGGGCGGAGACTTACGGCCTTGATCCGCTTCTGGTGGATGCCTTCATCCGCACCGAAAGCGGCTTTGACCCGCAGGCCACCTCCACTGTGGATGCCCGGGGCCTGATGCAGATGACCGAAGAGACCTTTATCTGGCTGCGCAGCAAGATCGCACCGGACGAAGGACTGCTCTTTGCAAATCTCTACGACCCGGAGACCAGCATCCGGTTCGGATGCTATTACCTGCACCTGTGCATGGAGCGCTACAACGGCGATGTTGCCACTGCCGCTGCCGCTTATCACAGCGGGTGGGGCACGGTAGATGCTCTTTTACAGATGGAAGAGCACTCCGCAGACGGCGAAACGCTGCAGGGCTTTCCCTATAACCAGATGAACCACTACGTAAAAAAAATCACTTCCTGCTATGCGCGGTATCAGCGTATCTATGCAGAAAGCTGAGAGGAGATAAGGAACATGAGCGAGAAACTTACCGCAAAGCAGGCTGCCGAACAGCTGCTTTACAAGCCGGAGTACGCCGCCGACAAGAGCGCCGACGTGAAGGAGAAGGCTGCAGCCTTTGCCGAAGGCTACAAAGCCTTCCTGAACGCTGCCAAGACCGAGCGCGAAGCTGCCGCCGCCAGCGAAAAGCTGCTGCTGGAGGCCGGTTACGAAAAGTTTGAGCCGAAAAAGACCTATGCCCCCGGCCAGAAGATCTACTTTGTGCAGGAGCACAAGGCGGTGGTGGCCGCGACCATCGGCCGGAAATCTTTTGAGGAGGGCTTCCGTCTGGTGATCGCCCACATCGACAGCCCCCGTCTGGACCTGCGCCCGAACCCCCTGTATGAGTCCGACCACCTGAGCTACTTCAAGACCCACTACTACGGCGGCATCCGCAAGTATCAGTGGGGCACCATGCCGCTGGCCATCCACGGCGTGTTTACCCGTGCCGACGGCTCCAGCATGTCCTTCAGCGTGGGCGAGGACGAGAACGATCCTGTGTTCTGCATCACCGACCTGCTGCCCCATCTGGGTGCCGAGCAGAACGACCGCAAGCTCAGTGAGGGCATCAAGGCCGAGGAGCTGAACGTGCTCATCGGCTCCGACGCTGTGGAGGATGCCGACATCAAGGAGGCCGTCAAGCTGAACACCCTGATGCTGCTGCACGAAAAGTACGGCATCACCGAGCGGGACTTCACCCGCGCTGAGATCGAGGTGGTGCCCGCCCATAAGGCCCGGGACGTGGGCTTTGACCGCTCCATGGTGGGCGGCTACGGTCACGATGACCGTGTGGACGCATACCCCGCCCTTATGGCCGAGATCGAGACGAAAGATCCTGTGCACACCACCGTCTGCGTGCTGACCGATAAGGAAGAGATCGGCTCCGACGGTGTGACCGGCATGCAGAGCATGTATGTGTTCCACTTTATGCAGCTGCTGTGCCGCGCCGCCGGTCAGGACGACATCCTTGCCTTCCAGAACAGCGTGTGTCTCTCTGCCGATGTGACCGCCGCCTACGACCCCTCCTGGGCAAATGCCTTCGAGCCGCAGAACGGTACTTACGCAGGCCGCGGCGTGGCCTTCTTCAAGTACACCGGCAGCCGCGGCAAGAGCTCTGCCAGCGATGCTTCCGCTGAGCTGGTAGGGGACATCACCCGCCTGCTGGATGCCAACGGCGTGGCATGGCAGATCGGTGAGCTGGGCCGTCTGGATCTGGGCGGCGGCGGCACCATTGCCAAGTACGTGGCCAACCGGGGCATCCCGGTGCTGGACATCGGCGTGCCGGTGCTGTCCATGCACTCGCCCTTCGAGGTCATCCACAAGACCGACCTGTACATGGCCTACCGCACCTTCTCGCTGTTCTGCCAGGCTGAGCAGTAAGTTCTGTGCCTGAAAAAATATCCGCAGCGCTTCCCGGTTTGCAAAAACCAGCGGAAATACTGCGGATATTTTATTTTTGGCGCAAAAAGCTTGACCTTCAACCGTCTTTAAGGTGTAATGTAAGGGCGGAGGTGAAGCAAATGAACATCAAACAGGCTTCGAAACAGAGCGGGGTGTCTGCCCCCAATATCCGCTTCTATGAAAAAGAAGGACTTCTGAATCCCGCCCGGCTGCCTGGCAACGACTACCGTGATTACACGGAACAGGACATCCGCACTCTCCGGTTCATCCGGATGCTGCGGATGCTGGATGTGCCGCTTCCGGTCATCCGATCCGTGCTTGCAGGCGATGCATCGCTGGGGAGTGTCCTGCGGGAGCAAAAGACCGCACTGGAACAGCGCGCAAAGCAGCTGGAAGGGGCGGCGCGTTTTTGTGCAGAACTGGCCCGGCAGGACCCGTCTGTGGCATCACTGGATGTGGACGCCTGCCTGTCCCGGATGGAGGACCCTGCGCAGCCGCAGAACTTTTTCTGCGGCTGGGTGCAGGATTACCGCACGCTGGCGCAGGTGCAGCATCAGAAACACTTTTTCTTTATCCCGCAGGGCAGCATCAACACGCCGCAGGAGTTTGCCGCGGCCTTGCAGGCGTATGCAGAGGAACACGGGATGCAGCTCAGCCTGACAAAAGAAGGAATGTACCCGGAATTTTCGCTGGATGGGATCCTATACAAAGCCTACCGCAACCCGGGCAAGTACCGCGATGAGATCTGCTGTGATGCTGCATCTCCGGAACAGCTGAACACCGGGCTGCCGTCCCGGCGGGAGCGACAGCTGCAGGTCCTGCGCATCCTTCTGCCCGCAGCGTTCACCTTTGCCGCCATTCTGGCGGCAGGCTGGGTGGCGACCGGCGGAGCGGACTGGCTCTGGCTGGCAGCACTGGCAGCGGCAGGGGTCCTGCTTGGCCGCGGCTTTGAACACCGGCTGTAACTGGGCCAGTCTGCTCAGCTTAGCGGCAGAGCTTCGGCCACCGTCAGAAAGGTGTAGCCGTTGTCTGCATACCACCGGATGATGTCGGGCAGCGCCTCGGCGGTGGTGCGGGTGGTGGCGGAATCGTGCATCAGAACGATGCAGTTCGTCTGCTGCCCGGTCTCCCGCACCACATTGCGGTAAATGGTGTCCGCGCTTGGGTGCCCGCCCACGGCATCCTCGGCGCACACGTTCCAGTCCACCCACTGCCAGCCTTTTTGCTCTACTTCGGCTTTCAACTGTTTCATCAGGCCTTTGCCGCCGTAGCGCCGACTGACGGTGTTGGTGCTGCCGCCCGGAAACCGTAGATACCGGATGCTCTCGGCATCCACATAGGGCGCAATGCGCTCCTTTAAAAGGGCAATGTCCTCCCAATAAGCATCGCTGCTGCGGTAGATATCGCTGTACTCGTGGGAAGCAGAGTGCAGCGCGATCTGGTGCCCGGCGCTGACCGCTTCGGTGAGCAGGGGCAGATACTTCTCGTTGTAACCGGTAGCCACCACAAAAAATGTGGCGTGCACTCCGGCTGCGTTCAGCGCGCTGAGCACATCCGGTGTGGTCTTGCTGGGGCCGTCGTCAAAGGTCAGGCAGACCCACTTTTCCGGCAGCGGCTGGGCAGCAGGCTCCTGCTGCTCCTGTGCCAGAGCCGAAACGGCGGGGGAGAGCATCGAAGTGTCCGGTGCCGGGGTAAGATCCTGCGCCTGACATCCGGTGACGACCGGCGGCGCAGGCGTTGGAAATGGCGGCGATGATTATGAGCATCCCGTTCTGAAGGATGCCACCGTCGTTGACCCCAAGAGCATTCCTGTGGACAAGATCCCGCAGGGCTATGAGCTGGCCGACACTACTCCGGTCGAGATCATTGACAATGGTAACACGCTTTTGGCTATCGTTAAGGTGAAAAAGACGGTCGATACTTCGATCAATGTCAGAGTTACTTTGCAGCTCATCAACGGTACTGCTGCTGACAACCAGCGCGAGCTGGTTGTTAAGATGCCCGGTGACGCAGCATATATTTCTACGGACGACATCACTCTGCCTGAGGATTTGATTTGGGCACCCGGTATGGAAGGCGAAAAGCGTCCGATTGGCAGAGCTATCTTCCTGGTTCAGAAGGTTTGATTTCCAAATTTGCATCTCATAGAGCAACGAAAATTCCTTCAATAATTCCCGATACATGCAGAGAGGCTTCCCCTTCGAGGGGAGGCCTTTTTGCGTCCCGCGAGTTATGATTCACAAACCGTTCATTGTGTTTTGGCGGGCAGGATGATACAATAGAGAAAAATCCAGAAAACGCA
>OLPC01000715.1_pt1 | contig 31568 bp, 23 predicted proteins | sample 1672341 | NCBI WGS metagenome assembly OLPC01 (sample SAMEA3136673, study PRJEB25190) | human gut metagenome | reverse complement strand
CTTATAAGTATGTCGACCGCAGTCGTATCTATACCATCCGTGAGCTTACCGCCGATATGCCCTTCGTCCAGATAAAGGGCAAGGTGCTCAGCTATGAGGAGTTCGATATGTCGGCGCGTAAGAAGCGAGTGGTCGGTCACTTCAGCGACGGCACGGGTGTAGCCGACCTCGTTTGGTTCAGCGGGGCACAATATATATATAAGAACTATAAGGTAGGGCAGGAGTTTGTAGTCTTCGGTCGCCCAACCGTCTATCAGGGACGTTTCCAGTTTGCTCATCCCGAGATGGAGCGAGCCTCCGACCTTCAGCTCTCCGAAATGGGCATGCAGCCTTACTACACCACCACGGAGCGCATGAAGAAGATGGGCATCACGTCGAGAGTGATAGAGAAGACGGTCAAGAACATGCTTCTCAAACTGAAGGACCCGCTCCCCGAAACCCTCCCTACCTTCATCACCAAACCGCTTCACCTCGTCTCGCGCGATGAGGCGCTGCGCTGCGTACATTATCCCAAGACGCCGCAGCAGATGAAGGCTGCGCGTGACCGTCTGAAGTTTGAAGAGCTGTTCTACGTTCAGCTCAATATCCTGCGTTATGCCTCAGACCATCGTCGCAAGTATCGCGGCTATGTTTTCCAGCATGTAGGCAAGTTGTTTAACGACTTCTATTCGCAGAACCTCACCTTCAGCCTTACCGGTGCGCAGAAGCGAGTGATGCACGAGATACGTGACGACATGCGTTCCGGACGACAGATGAACCGCCTTCTGCAAGGCGACGTAGGCTCCGGCAAGACCCTTGTGGCGCTGATGACAATGCTCATCGCCCTCGACAACGGTTATCAGGCGTGCATCATGGCGCCCACCGAAATCCTCGCCGAGCAGCACTTCACCACCATAACGGAGTTTCTTCGTGGTCTCGGCATCCGGGTGGAACTCCTCACGGGCATCGTGAAAGGAAAGAAGCGTCGCGAGGTGCTTGAGGGTCTTATCTCCGGCGAGGTGCAGATACTCGTCGGCACGCATGCCGTATTGGAGGATCCGGTCAAGTTTCAGCGACTTGGTGTGGCTGTTATCGACGAGCAACACCGCTTCGGAGTGGAGCAAAGGTCGCGTCTTTGGGCGAAGAGCGAGAATCCTCCCCACATCCTCGTGATGACCGCCACCCCCATCCCGCGCACCCTCGCCATGACCATATACGGCGACCTTGATGTGAGTGTCATCGACGAGTTGCCGCCGGGACGCAAGCCCATACAGACCATACATAAGTATGACAAGCAACTTACGTCGCTCTATAACGGCATCCGCAAGCAGATAAACCTCGGTCGTCAGGTCTATATCGTCTTTCCTCTAATCTCGGAGAGCGAGAAGATGGACCTGAAGAACCTTGAGGAAGGCTATGCTTCGCTGTGTCAGATATTCCCTGAATTCAATATCAGCAAGGTGCATGGCAAGATGAAGTCGGCGGAGAAAGACGCTGAAATGCAGAAGTTCGTGAGTGGCGAGACGCAGATTCTTGTTGCCACCACCGTCATCGAGGTGGGTGTGAATGTCCCCAATGCCTCCGTAATGGTTATCCTCGACGCTCAACGCTTCGGTCTTTCCCAGCTCCATCAGCTCCGCGGTCGTGTTGGAAGAGGTGCCGAGCAGAGCTATTGCATCCTCGTCACAGGTTATGAGCTTTCCGCCGTTACCCGCAAGCGCATAGACATCATGTGCGACACGAACGACGGCTTTCGCATTGCCGAGGCAGACCTCAAGCTTCGCGGTCCCGGCGATCTCGAAGGCACGCAGCAGAGCGGCATCGCCTTCGATCTTAAGATTGCGGACATCGCCCGCGACGGACAGTTTGTGGCGCTTGCCCGACGGGAGGCACAGAAGATAATAGACGCTGACCCCACCTGCACCTCCAAGGAATATGCCATGCTATGGCGACGACTAAGAGAACTGCGCGATACCAACATCAACTGGGCTGCCATTTCGTGAGAGAGCGGGTTATTTCTGCGAAAACGATTTTGAACGTTGGATTTACATCTTAAAGAACATGAGTACTTTTGAAAGAATGCCGTTCCAGGCGCGCAATGCTGTATTCAAGAAGCTCTCCGAGATAACAGACATCGCCGCCTTAAGCAAGGACGAGCGAGAAAAATATGATGAGAGCTTAAAGGTGATGCGCGACTATCACGCCACGCTTGAAGGGGCTGCACTCTTAGGAAGACGTGAGGGTCTTGAGGAGGGTCTTGCTGAGGGTCGTGAGAAAGGCCTTGCTGAGGGTCGTGAGAAAGGCCTTGCTGAGGGTCGTGCTGAGGGTCGTGAGAAAGGTCTTGCTGAGGGTCGTGCTGAAACAGCAAAGATGATGCTTGAGGATGGTGAGCCAATATCAAAGATAATGCGTTATACCGGACTTACAGAAGAAGAGATTGAAAAATTGAGATAAGTAATTGCCACGCTATGGGAGCCATGCTGCCGAAGTGTGGCAATTTTGTATATATACGCCTTTATTCAACTTATATCACTAATTTATTGTTTTTCTGCAAAATCTTTTATACTTTTGCGTTATTAAGTGATATTTGAGCAGAAATTCAGTAATCAGATAAAATCTTAGCATTATGAAAAAAGATTTACCCCTTACTGCCCTTGTCAGGTCCTTTGTGACAATGGCATTTCTTACCTCGTCGTCATTAGGAGTGATGGCGGACAAACCTCGTAAAGCTGCTACGAACCTGCAGTTTTACACTTATGTGTCGGAGAGTGAAACTCGCGATGCTGGTTTCTACACTTTCAATTCTTCCAACCCCACAGTGTTCACCCCCGTCGGTAACGGCGTGAAATGTTATGGCGGCGCCACTTATGCACAGGGAAAGTTCTGGTCGTCGTACTATGAGGAGAACGAGGACAACTCGAAGATTACGTTCCCAATCCATCTTTATGGCTACAACACAGCCGACTGGACAATCGGCGAGGAACGTCAGGGTTTCGCTTTTACGGATATCTCCTCCGACCTTGCTTTCGACCCAGAGACACAGGCCATCTATGGCATTTTTTCTGATGCCGACTATTCCGGCAAGTATCTCACACTCGGAAGGCTTACTTACACCACAAAGGACGATTATCCCTTTGTGATTTATTCCTGCCAGCCCATCGCTCAGATGCCAGAGCGCATGGTGGCGCTAACCTTCAATCGCGATGGACAACTATATACGATTTCTAAGACAGGCAAACTCTACACCGTGGATAAATACACCGGTAAGGCTACTGTTGTGGGCAACACCGGATTCAGTATCCTGCCCTTCTTCCAGAGTGCCACGTGCGATTATGCCACCGGCGACATCTATTGGGCTGCCTATTCCGACGTGGATTGGGCTACGCACGTCCTTAAGGTGAATCCTGCTACTGCTAACGTCACGGAGATTGTGAATTACGGCTTCAATGAGGACACATGGCAAGGCGAGCAGACCTACGACCAACTCTCCACCATCTTCCTCAAGCAGGACCTCGACCTCGCCACTCTTCCCAAGCCAGTCAGCTCGCTGAGCGTTTCGATGACATCGCTCTCCGGCGGTAGCGTGGCGTTCACGATGCCGACGCTCGACGTCGATGGCAAGAGTCTTCCTGCCGACCTCGCTTATACTGTACGTATCAATGGTGAGGCAGTGGCACACGCCAAGGCAGCGCCCGGTGCTGCTGTCACCGCTCCCTTCACAGCCACAAAAAGTGGCAACAGCGTATTCAGCGTGACTGCGGAGATACCTGCTACCACCGCTCGCCCGGCTGCTGTCAGCGAGCAGACCACAGACACCAAGTGGGTGGGCTATGACGTGCCCATGCCGCCTACGGCTGTGAAGGTGAAGGCGAAGGGCAACGATGTGACGCTGACATGGAAAGCGCCGGAGGCATCCGTCAACGGAGGCTACTTCGATAAGGACAACCTCCGCTATGCCATCTCGCGCTTCAAGATGGGCGAGACTGCCGACTCCGTGATTGTCGCCACTGACTGTGCCGCCACTACATACATAGATCACGTGGAGTCCACCGACATGACGTGGTATTACTATAAGGTGACAGCTCTGAATGGCGACCTGAAGAGCCAGCCTGCCACGTCCGTGGAGGTAAGCGTTGGCTCCAGTCTCTCATTGCCTTATCATAACGGTCTGAGCACCAGTGCTTCAATGGAAGACTTCACCATCGTTGATGCCAATGATGACGGTTCGACATGGAGTTTTGATGGCAACTATAATATGGTTGCATACACCGCCAACAGCTCTAATGCTGCTGACGACTGGTTTATCACGCCGCCCATAAACATGCAGAAGGGAGCTGCTTATAAGTTCTCATTCGATGCCGTCAACGACTATCCCACGGAGCGTGTGGCTGCAGCTGTCGGAACTGACGCCACCGCTGAGGCTATGACCGACATCGTCATCGAACCTACGGAGGTTACTTATCAGCCTCGCCGCCGCACTCTCTCCGGCACCTTCCGTGCTACGGAGGACGGCATGCGCTATTTCGGCATCCATGCCATCTCAGACGCTGACTGCAATCATCTTTATGTGGACAATCTTAATATTACAGAGGTGTCGGCTTCAGCTCCAGATTCACCTACTGACCTTGTGGTAACACCGGGCGAGAAGGGCGCCACTACTGCTGCTCTTAGCTTCACAGCTCCGACGCGCATGTTAGGCGGTGCGGCGCTGACCGACAAGATGGACATCGTCATCTCGCGCAACGGCGAGTCGCTCACTACGCTCACATCTGTAACGCCCGGTCAGAAATGTTCATACAACGACCCGAGCGTGCCCTCCGGTTCGTGCGTTTATGCCGTGCATGCAGTTGACGCTTCCGGCAACGAAGGACTTGAGACCACAGCCAAGGTGTTCGTCGGCATTGACGAGCCGGGCGCGGTGAAGAACCTTAGGGCTTACGAGGATGCCGAAACGGAAGGTCTGATACATGTGGTTTGGGACCAGCCGGAGGGCGTGCATGGAGGCTACATAGATCCTAACGACCTTACATATTATATATCAGTGGGCACCGACCCTAACGACATCAATCTTGGTAGCAAGACATCGTACGATGATCAGCTGACAATTAAGGCTGGTCGTCAGGCATACAACGGTTACAGCGTATATGCCGTGAGCAGCACGGGTGGCGGTCGCAGCAACTGGAAGACCTGCATGGCAATCGGCGGTCCAACCATCAAGGCACCGATGATTGAGTCGTTCAAGAACGTGACGATGAAGAGCGGACCGTGGATTACTAACGTGACCAAGGGCGAGGTAGGAGAGGCTTACTGTTACGCCATGACCAGCAGCGCGTCAGCACAGGCGCAGGACGCGGACGGCGGTATGCAGTCGTTCTCTGCCGACAAGACAGGCAAGGCGGTGCGCAGCGAGTCGCCGAAGGTGGACATCAGCGAGATGGCGAAGCCTACGCTCAACTTCTGGGCTTACTGCACTGGCAAGGGCGACAAGCTTACCGTCAGCGTGCAGAAGGATTATGCCGACTTTGTGCCGGTGAAGGAGATTCTTTCTGATCAGTACGCCGTGGGTTGGCAGCGCTTCAGCATTGACCTCACTCCTTACAAGGACTGCCGTTATGTGCGTATCGGCTTTGAGGGCGAGGCTGTCAATACCACTACGGAGTTCTTCGCTTACGATAATGTTGCCATCGTAGATGCCGCCGATAACGACATCATGGCTGTGGATCTAACCGCTGCCGAAGAGGTGGAGGCTGGCGACATGGCTGACCTGCAGCTCACAGTGCGCAACAATACAGCCAATGAGGTGGCTGCCGGCGATTACACCATCGTAGTATATAAGAACGGTGAGGAGTTCAGTCGCTTCACGGGCGACCCGCTTTCAGCTGATCGTGCCAAGACCATTGGTCTGAACGGTAAGGTTACGGTTGTGGATGATGACAAGGTGGAGTTCAATGCTGTTGTTGACTACGCTGCCGACCAGATAGAAGATAACAATACGTCGAACACCGTTAGCGTACGTGTGAAGAAGAATGACTATCCTACACCTTCCGGTCTTGAGGCTTCGTCACGCCAGAGCAATGTGGGTCTATCATGGCAGGCTCCCGACCTTAACAGTCTCGGACTGAAGCGTACCACCGAAACCTTCGATGACTACAAGGCATTTGCCATCAGCGACTTCGGCGACTGGACCACATACGACAGCGACTTGCAGAATACCATTCAGATAACACTCAGCGAGTCGTTCGGACCGTTGCAGTACGAGAATTCCGGTGAGCCGATGGCATTCCAGGTGTTCAATTCGCTCCAGGCTGGCATTCCGTTCACCTCGTGGGAAGCCCATTCCGGCGAACAGATGCTCGTAAGCTTCAGTTGCGCATCGCCCGACGGCGGCTTCACAAAGAAGCAGAACGACGATTGGCTTGTGTCGCCTGAGCTTTGCGGTGAGGCGCAGACTGTAAGGTTCTTCGCCAAGGCAGGCATCGCAAGTGCAGTGCCCGAGCAGATGGAGGTGCTCTATTCTGTTTCGGACAAGACCATCGACAGCTTCAAGAAGATAGGCGAGACCATCGACGTTAGCAACGTGAAGGGTTGGGACGAGTATAAGGTTGAACTGCCGCAGGGTGCGAAGTACTTCGCCATCCGCTGCGTCTCTAACAACAAGTTCGCCCTCCTCATCGACGATATCTCGTACATTGCTAAGGGTGCGGAGAAGGAGAATCTTACGTTCGTGGGATATAACGTCTATCGCGACCGCCAGAAGCTCAATGTCAAGCCTATCGACCTGCGCTATTACATCGACGATGACGTTCGACAGTCGGACCGCTATGCTTATCAGGTGACGGCTGCATACGAAGAGGGCGAGTCGAAACCGTCGAACACCGCCACCATCACATACCTCTCAGCCATCAACGATGCCTCGACAGCTGCTGTTGTGGTAAACGGCGGAAAGAGCTGTGTGGAGATAAGCGGCGCAGAAGGCAGAATGGTGAAGATGTTCACCGTGGACGGTCGTCTCGTACGTACCTTTGCCGGTGAAGCTCATATCACCGTAGAGGCAGAACCGGGCGTATATGTTGTCATGGTGGACGGCAGTGCGTTTAAGGTTTCGGTAAGAAAGTAATGTCAATAAAATGAAAAGCATGATGAAGAATTCTTTGTTTCTGACACTTGCCATCGCATCGGCTTGCGGTTCTGCCTTCGCGCAGACGCAGCCGACCATATATGGCAGTGTGATCTTTGGACATGGTTGGGAAGATATGGGCAGCGAGGCGCCGTTCGGCATCTATTCGCTCCCTGCCAACGATGCCACGCAGATGAAGAGTGTGAAGCTGGACGACAATCTGTCGGCTTTTGGTGGCGGCGTATACGTAGACGGTCGCTATTACATGGTCGACTATTCGCCGTACGACTATGACGGTACGGTCAGTTTCCGCGTGTACGACGTGGATGCAGGGTGGCGACTCATAGAGGAACGCCATCTTGCCACCTATTCGAGCGTGGCTTCCGACCTTGCCTACGACCCTACGACGGACTGTGTGTACGGATGTTTCCGCGAGAGTGCCAACACTAACGGCTACTTCTTCGGTACGCTTAACACCATCACAGGATTCTCCTCGAAGATAGCCGACCTTAAGCAGGAGCTTATAGCCTTGGCTGCTACGAAGGACGGACGGCTTTACGGCATCAGCATCTACGGCATGCTCTACAGCGTGGACAAGACCACCGGCGCTCTGACCGAGATTGGTCAGACGGGCAAGACGGTGAAGTATGCGCAGAGTGCCACGTTCGATTATCCTTCGGGACGTATGCTTTGGGCGATGACGCCTCACTATACGCATGAGAGTCCGGAGATATGCGAGGTGAATCTTACTGACGGAACAGTTACGACGCTGACCACCATACCTGACAGATATGAGTTTACGGGTATTTATACCACCGGTTCGTATGCCGACGACAATGCCCCGGCACGTCCCGCGTCGTTGAAGGCTTCGCTCACAGGAACGTCGCTGACAGGCAAGGCGCTCATCGCTATGCCGGACCGTACGGCTGGTGGCGGCAATCTCGCCTCGTCTCTGGGCTATAAGCTTTGGATGGACGGCAGTCTGCTTAAGGAAGGACAGTCGCAGGCAGGAGCCAATGTTGAGGCTGCGCTGACGCTCACACGTGGCATGCACCACATGAAAGCGGTGGCTACCAACAGCGCGGGACGCAGCCAATTCGCCTATTGCGACTTCTGGGCGGGCAGCGATGTGGTGAATGCCGTATCGCCGAAGGCTGTAATGAAGGACGCACAGACGGTAAGCGTGTCGTGGACAGCTCCGCAGCGAGGCAATCATGACGGCTATTTCGATCCGTCGCTCGTCACTTACACCGTTACGCGTCAGCCCGATGCCAAGGTGGTGTACGATGGCAGCGCCACATCCTTCGATGACAAGGAAGTGGCAGACTTGCAGATGGGATATTATTATTATGAGGTGGCTGCGAAGGTGGCTGGAGAGTACGGCGACAAGGTTCGCACCAATGTGGTGCAGGTGGGTTCGGCTCTGAAGCTACCGTACGACCAGCCGTTCAATGACGAAGTGGCTGCCAAGACCATGACCGTCATTGATGCCAATGAAGACGACGAGACTTGGCAGTTCTTCGGCGACTGCTTTATCTGCGGTGTAAGCCAGGAAGGACTCGACGATGACGACTGGCTCGTTACGCCGGCGTTTAATCTTAGCAAGGATTCGGTTTATCAGGTGTCGATGGACGTGAAGGCGGAGGAAGGCTATTGTGAGACGGTGGCTGTGGCTGCCGGACAGAAGGCGGAGGCGGCAAGCCTGACGCAGACGGTTCTTGCCCCAACGAAGGTGGATAATGTCAATTACAGCACGCTGTCGGCTGTCTTCGCACCGAAGCATGACGGTGCCTGCCACATCGGTGTGCATGCCTTGAGTCTGTATGCCGAGGGTAGTTATCTGTATCTGGACAACCTCAAGGTGAAGTGCATCGGTTCGGTGAAGTGTCCGGGTGCAGTGACGGAGGCAAAGGCAGAGCCGGTTGGATCAAGTACGGACCGCAAGGTGGAGATTTCGTTCAAGGCTCCCGTGGTGAATATGGGTGGCGAGACGCTGACCGCCAACCTGAAGCATATCACCGTGAAGCGACTCACGGACAATAAGGTGGTGGAGACATTCTCGAACATCATCCCCGGCGACCTTTGCGAGTTGACCGACAATCCATCAGCTGACGGAACTGTCAGCTATGAGATAACGGCAGAGAACGCCGTAGGCAAAGGCGAGACGGTCACCGTCTCAACGTATGTGGGACTGGACCAGCCAGGCGCTGTCGAAAACCTTAGAATCAGCAGCACAGACGACGGACAGGTGACAGCCTCTTGGGATGCCCCTTCAAAAGGCAAGCATGGAGGCTTGATAGACAAGGCTTCGCTGAAGTATAACATCGCCAATGTGGATGGCAGCTCGCTTAAGAGCACCACGGTCAGCGAACCTTCGTTCTCGGAGCAGATGACAATGAAGGGCGACGAGCAGCGACTGGCATGGTATGTCATCACGCCGCGCACGCAGCAGGGCAAGGGCATCGCCGCATCCACGGACACCATTTTCGTGGGCAAGCCTTACGCTGTGCCTTATGCCGAATCGTTTGCAAAGCGCAGCATGCAGCGTGGTCCTTGGTACGGCTCGATGAGTGCACTTGCAGAATGGAACATCATGCAGTACGGCACATACGCCGATGCTGCCGATCTTGACAACGGCTTCATAGCCTTCTCTACGGTTACCACAGGCGCCAGCTCTGACTTTATCGGACCGAAGATAACGCTGAAGGACACGCATAATCCGCGCCTCTCGTTCTATGTATGGAACATGAAGCGTTCCATCCATCATCTGCGTGTGGCTCTGCGCACTCCTGACGGCAAGCTACATCAGCTTGACGACATTCTGCCTAACGATTTCGACGGTGAAGACAACGACGGCCGCTGGCTGAAATATAGTTACAGCCTTTCTGACCTTCGTTCGTACGAATACGTGCAGCTCATCTTCACAGGTGTAGGCGGCAATACCGAAGACCTTACGTCCATCGTGCCGCTTTATGTAGACCAGATAAACGTGGACGACCCGCTGTCCTTTAATCTTACGATGGGCGACGTAAGCGCCATGATTGACAAGGTTAGCGTAGGCGACGACGTTACGGTGTTTGCCAATATCAGCAACACGGGCGACAAGGACGCTGCCGACTTCGACATTTGTCTCTATCGTGGCGAGACGCTTGTCGGCAAGACGCACGTTGACGAACTTGCCGCAGGGCAGAACACAGACGTGGAACTGAAGGACGCGCCCAACTCTGACGCAGCTCTCTCCAGTCTGTATCATGCTGAGATTGCGTGGAATTCGGATGAGGAAGCTTCGGACAATGTGTCGAAGAATGTTGTCGTCACAGTCCTTCCCGGTCGTCCGTTCGTGAAGGACGCCAAGGCTGAGGCTGCTGACGATATGCAGTCGGTGGCGCTTTCTTGGAGTGAGCCGGAGGGCATCAGCAATGGTACTGAGGCTGAGGAAGTGGTGGAAGACTTCGAGTCGTACGTGCCCTTCACCATCAGCCATTTCGGTGAGTGGACATTGATGGACAACGACGGGGCGTCCACGCTCGGCATTCAGGACGGTTCGGGCGACTTCGTGCAGTACGACAATGTGGAGGCTCCGATGGCGTTCCAGGTGTTCAATCCCTCTGCCGTCAGTCTTAGTCCGTTGTATTTCCCGACGCATTCTGGCAAACAGGTGGCAGCCGCATTCAGTGCCGGACGCTATACCGCCAACGACGACTGGCTTATCTCGCCGGAGGTGGACGGAGCGCAGACCATCACCTTCTGGGCGTGCAGCCCCAACAACAACTATTACGGCACGCAGGAAGAGATGGAGGTGCTGTGTTCTGTGGAAGGAAAGTCCATAGGTTCGTTCAAGAAGGTTGGATCCACGATTACCGTTCCGGGACAGTGGACGCAGTATTCTGCCGACCTGCCGGAGGGAGCACGCTATTTCGCTCTCCGCTGCACGTCGAAGGACCAGTACATTCTCTTCGTGGACGACATAAAGTATCGTAAAGCAGGAACAGGCCTGAAGCTTTTGGGCTATAATGTCTATCGTGACGGCACGCGTCTTAACGTATCGCCCATAACAGCAACGAAGTATACCGATAACCGATCAGTCGACACCGACGTTACGTATAGCGTCAAGGCTGTCTATAACACAGGTGAAAGTCGTGCTGCCAATGCCGTATGGGACTCTGCGTCAGGCATTGATGGAGTAGGGGTAGGCAATGCTGTTAAGCATGTCCGTATTTACGACATCAGTGGCCGCCAGATACCTCTTGGCAGTTCTCTTAAGACGGGAGTATATATCGTGTGGGAGAACGGAAAAGCTCATAAAATATGCATTAAATAGCGCAAATTGTTTAAAATGAGCAACTTTAATTGTTAAAGATATTACAAAATCTGTTAATGGGGTACGTAAAACTACCTTATTGACAGATTTTTTTTGTAACTTTGCAACGCAAATGCAAAATGCAATGTGAATATTGCAAACTTGGGGTTGAACACTTTTTTTGTTCAACGATTACCTTTTGAAGGAACGATAAACTCGTTCCAATCTAAAATAACGAGTCCTAAAGAAAATGAATTTGAAGAAAACGCTGAAAAAAATTACAATATCGATGCTGCTTGCCGTAGCGTCCATACCGGTGCATGGTCAGGATCTTCTTGCCCGCCAAGCTCCAGTAGACCGTAAGATGGCAGCAGTCGATACCATTATGTTGCGAAATATCGCAGCGAGAGAAGAGGCGGAGTCGCCCGCGACAGACCTCTACGCAGGATGGGACAACCGCTATGCACACCGTGCCACAGAACTCCCTGAACATTACAAGATTGACCTTCGTCATTTCTGCATGCCCACCACGAGCCGCGTCATAACCAGTAATTTTGGTTCGCGCTGGGGACGCCAGCACAAGGGTCTTGACATCAAGGTGTATATCGGCGATACCATCCGTGCGGCATTCTCAGGAAAAGTCAGAATTGTAAGATACGAGGGTGGAGGATACGGTAAGTATATCGTCATCCGACATAACAATGGTCTGGAGACCATCTACGGACACCTCTCGAAGCAGCTCGTAGATGAGAACCAGGAGGTTCGTGCAGGAGATGTCATCGGTCTTGGTGGTAACACTGGACGAAGCACGGGTTCGCACCTTCACTTCGAGACACGTCTCTGCGGCGTGGCTCTCAATCCCGCTCTTATGTTCGACTTCCGTGAGCAGGACGTAACAGGCGACTATTATGCTTTCGACCGCTCGACGTATGACAGCGAGTCGGCAGCTGCTACAAGAGCACGCGGAAAGAAGGACGGCTCTTCTTACGCATCCAACTCGCGCAACGACTATGCCACCAACGACCGCGCTACGTCTGGTCTTACCGATCAGGTGCAGTATCACAAGGTTACGAAGGGTGAGACGCTCGCGTCCATCTCTAAGAAGCTTGGTGTTTCAATAGACAAGATTTGTAAGCTGAACCACATCTCGAAGACCATGCGTCTCCGTCCCGGTCAGATCTTGCGCTATTCATAATAATCGGACATTACCATAATATTTATATTAGAATAATTACGCCAGATAAGGCCGGTGAGGTCTATTGTCTGGCGTTTTTCTTTTTTTGTAACATCATAAAGAGACATACATTATATATATGCTGCTCAAATTTTTCCTTACCTGCAACAAGATAGGTGCGTTCACGCTCGGAGGCGGTTATGCCATGATACCGATCATGGAGCGCGAGTTCGTGGATAACAACAAGTGGATGGACCGGCAGGAATTTATGGACATCATGGTGGTGGCGCAGTCCACGCCGGGTATTTTCGCCATCGACATGGCGTCACATATCGGATATAAGCTGAAAGGAGTATGGGGAGGCATCGTCGGAGCCGTCGGCATAGCCCTCCCGTCCATCATTGCCATCATCATCATAGCCATGTTCTTCCATAACTTCAAGGACAATCCATGGGTGGAGAAATTCTTCAAGGGAGTGCGTCCCGCAGTAGTGGCGCTCATCGCCGCTCCGTGCTTCAAGATGGCAAAGACCGCCAATATCTCATGGCGCAATGCCTGGATACCCATAGTCTGCTGTCTGTTGATAGCGTTGTTCGGCGTTTCGCCGATATATATCATTATCGCAGCCGGTATTTCGGGATATCTCTATGGCAGATGGAAAAGACAAAGAACAGAATAAAATGGCTCAACGGTCAGGAGATTGTACAGTCATGTCTGTTTTAGTAACCTTCCTGCCCACTATGCAAATATTGTCTAAACGGTAAAAACTTGTTACAAAATAAAATTTCATTCTAGAGTTCAGGTTGGCTGTTTTTTCGGTGTTTTGCTTTGCAAACAGCACCCGTGCCATACGATATAGCCTCTTTTACACTCTGATAGTGCCACTATTGGAGCGTAAAAGAGGCTTTGTTGTATGACAAAAGTGGCAGTATTGGAGTGTAAAGGTGGCTCTATTGCATCAAAAAACGGCTCTTTTGCGAGCCTGATTTCATAACGCTTCGTCAGAAAATAGCATAACCTACTGTGCGCGAACGTATTAGCTCAAACTGCTCAAAACTCGAGAATTTCGCACCAAAGATTTTGTCGTGCGCTGAGCTCATAGTATTGAGCATTAGAAATGCAAATATTGTGTCGGACGGCAAGGCGTCCGAATTTTGAATTATGAGTTTTCTCTCCCAACCCCTAAACTCTCAACTCCCAATTCTCAACTCTCAACTATATATAATTAATGTGTTGCTGTTTCCGAACACAACTTTTAGTTGAGATAGTTTCTAACTCTATTGATGAATTTAAGTTAGGTCATGGTAATAAAATTGATATTACTCTTATAAATGAAGATACTATATCTGTAAGAGATTATGGACAAGGTATATTGGTTAATTCTTTAAGAGAAGATGGAAAAACAGTATTAGAAGCAGTATTTAGTGTATTGAATACTTCTGGTAAATATAGAGAGGATGGTACTTATGAAGGAACTTCTCTTGGTAACTTTGGTATAGGTTCAAAGCTTCCTACATTTTTATCTCATAATCTTACTGTAACTTCTTATAGAGATGGAGAATATGAAACTATTGAATTTATAGAAGGCGTTTTTGATAGAAGAGAAGTTGGAAAAACAAAAGAAGAATCAGGAATTTATGTAGCTTGGCAGCCAAGTGAAGAATTTTTTACTCATACTAATGTAGAATTAAATAAGGTAAAAGATTATTTAAAAACATTATCTTGTTTATGTCCTGGATTAAATATTTCCTTGACTGATAAGAAAACTGATAAAGTGATTAATTATTATAGTGATAATGGTATAAATGATTTAGTTACTGATTTAGTTAAAGATAAAGAAATTATAAATAATAGATTATGTATTAAAGATAAAGATGGCAAAAATGATATTGATTTAGTTTTAACATATACTTCAAATTATTCTTCCACTATTGTTCCTTATGTAAATACAGGTTTAACAGAAAGCGGAAATCATATTTCTCAAATTAAAACTATTATAACTAGAGAATTTAATAAATTCTTTAGAGAGAAAAAATGGTTAAAAGATAAGGATGATAATTTAAGCGGAGAAGATATTCAAGAAGGGATGTTTCTTGTATTTAATTTAACTGCTCCTAATGTTAAATATGATGCACAGGTAAAGAGTAGAATTACAAGCATTGATATGAAACCATTTAATTCAATTATTTCTGCAAATATTCAAACATGGTTATCTATTAATGAAAAAGAAATAAAGGAAATTGCGGATAAAACTATTAATGCTAAAAAAGCAAGAGATGCAGCTAAAAAAGCAAGAGAATCTATCAGAGCAAAAGAGAAAAAAAGAAAAGAAAAAGTTTTAAAATTTGATACAAAACTAGCGGATTGCAATTCAAAAGATAGAAGTAAATGTGAAGTATATATAACTGAGGGCGACAGTGCTAGTGGTAACTTAAAGACGGCAAGAGACAGGAAAACTCAGGCTATTATGCCTATTAGGGGTAAGATTTTAAATGTAAGAAAAGCAACTTTAGAAAAAATACAAAAAAATCAAGAAATTATGACAATGATTGACGCTTTTGGTTTAACTGTTGATATGAAAACAATGAAATTAACATATGACCCAGCTGATTTAAGATATGACAAGATTATTATTATGTCAGATGCCGATGTAGATGGTGCTCACATCAAGAACCTTTTCTATACTTTTATTTGGACATTCTGCCCTGAGTTAGTATTAGATGGACATATTTATGCGGGAGTGCCACCACTTTATAAGGTAACTGAAGGAAAAGATACATATATTTATCTTAAAGATGATGAAGAATTAGAAAAATATAGAGCAAAAGCTACAAAGAAATATCAGGTTAAACATTTAAAAGGACTCGGAGAAATGTCCGCTGATGAAACTGAAATTTTGGTAGACCCAGAACAAAGAATTATTAGACAGATTACTGTAGATGATATTATGAAAACAGATGATTTATTTGATGATTTAATGGGAACTAAAATTGTCCCAAGAAAAGAGTTTATTCAAACTCATAGTCATGAAGCACAATATATATAAAAATTGATTTTTTATAAATAATAAGATATAATATATATAGAAAATAAAAAAGGAGAGTTTTAAATGCACAATTTATCGAGAGAACTTGAACAAAACTTTATAGAATATGCAGTTGCGGTTAACTCAGATAGAGCTCTCCCTGATTCTAAATCTGGTTTAAAACCAGTTGCAAGAAGAATTTTATGGGGAGCATATGACAGTGGTTATACATCATCAAAGGAACACGTTAAATGTGCAAGAATAGTTGGAGATGTCATGGGTAAATGGCATCCCCATGGCGATTCTAGTATATATGGAGCGTTAGTACGTTTATCTCAACCTTGGATAATGCGTTACCCTTTAATTGATTTCCACGGAAACATGGGTAATATTAGTGGAGATGGTCCCGCTGCTTATAGATATACAAACGCAAGATTGGCAAAAATTACAGAAGATGGTTTATTAAATGGATTAAAGAAAAAGAATGTTGACTTTATTCCTAATTATGATGAAAATGCAAATGAACCAATTACACTTCCCGCAATTTTTCCTAACCTCTTGTGTAATCCAAATAGCGGAATTGGCGTAGCTATGGCTTGTTCATGGGCACCGCACAATTTAAAAGAAGTTGCACAAGCAATATATGATGTAATGGATGGAAAAGAACCTACATTACCAGGTCCTGATTTTCCAACAGGTGGTTTGATTATAAATAAAAATGATATTCCGCAAATTATGGCAACAGGCAGAGGTACTGTAAAAGTAAGAGGACAGTATAAAATAGAAAAAAATAATATCGTTTTCTATGAAATCCCTTATGGAGTAAGTACAGAAGCGATATTAAATTCAATAGGCAAAGCTTGTGATGAAAAAGAGATTGAAGGAATTTCTGAAGTAGTTGATGAAAGTAGCAAAAAAGAAATTAGAATTGTTATCTCTTGTAAAAAAGATGTAAATGTTGAAGGGATAGTTAAAAAATTATTTGCAAAAACAAATTTGCAATCGTCTTTTTCATATAATCAAGTTGGATTAGTAGGTAAAACGCCTACAGAATTAAATTTAAAAGATTGCATCAGTATTTATATAAAACATAATATTGATTGTTTGAAAAAAGAATTAAAATTTGATTTATATAAAGCAAAAGCAAGATTACATATTGTAGAAGGACTTTTAATTGCTCTTGAAGATATTGATAATGTTATTGCTTTAATTAAGCAATCAGCAAATTCAACAAAAGCAAAAGAAAGTTTGATAGCTAAATATAATTTTTCTGAATCTCAAGCAAAAGCAATTTTAGCAATGAGATTATCAAGTTTGGCTCATTTAGAAAAAGTTGAAATTGAAAACGAGAAAAAAGAATTAGTGTCTAAAATTGCCGATATTAATGATATTTTAACTAATCAAGATAGACAATTATCTGCAATAAGAGAAAAACTTCAAACTATTGTTAAAAAATATGGTGATGATAGAAGAACTGAATTAGCACAGATTGAAGTACCAAAAGATGATAAAGAAATTGAAGCCGTTATTCCAGAAGATGTGGTAGTAATTACAACTCAAACTGGTTATATCAAACGAGTTCCAAAAAAGAGTTTTAAAGTACAACGTAAAAAAGGTAAAGGTGTAAAATCTGCAGATTCTGTTATATTAGATGCTTTTTCTACTAATACTATTGATACTTTAATGGTATTTACTTCAAAAGGTAAAATGTATAAAATATTAGTAGATAATATTCCTACTGGAACAAATGTATCTAAAGGTGTACCTTTAACAACTTTAATTAATTGTGGAAATGATGAATCTATTGTTGCAGTTACCTCTCTTAATAGAAAAACAGATGCAGAATATGTAGTATTTATAACTAAAAAAGGATTAGTTAAAAAGACAGAATTAGAAGAATATACAAAAATAAAAAGAAGTACAGGTATCGCTGCCATAAAAATAAAAGATGGTGATGATATAGCAAATGTAACTTTTTTAAAGGATGAAGATTTAATTTTAATAACAAAGAAAGGTCAATCAATTCATTTTATTACTACAGATATTAAACCTATTGGTAGAACAACTTCTGGAGTAAAAGGTATTAAGATGGATGAAGATGATGAAATTGTTATTGGGTTACCTATCCATAATGAGAAAGATAAAGTTGCAGTATTTACTTCAAAAGGTTTAATGACCCAAACAGAGTTAGACGAATTTCCTTGCCAAGGTAGAGGTGGAAAAGGCTTAATGATTTATAAACCAAAAGAAAACACAGGTAATATTATTGGAGCTTTAATGTTAAGTGAAGAAGATAATATTTTAGCTATTGGTAGACCAAACTCTATTTGCATATCTGCACGAGAAGTTCCAACTATAAAAAGAGGCGGAGCTGGTAATCTAATGATTAAAGATAGCATAATAACATCAGTAGTGAAGTTATAAAATAAGAGGGTATATAAACCCTCTTATTGATTTTTAATAAAAATTATTATATAATATTTATATAAGATATGAAAAGGAGTTGTAATTTTATGATAAAAACATTGTATCCGATTTTTCAGAAGTGGTCAGAAAAAGGTTCAATATATTTTGTATCAGATACACATTTTGAAGATGCAGACTGTAAGTTTATGGACCCAGATTGGATTACTCCAGAAAAACATATAGCCAATTTAAAAAAATTAGTCCATAAAAATGATACATTAATTCATTTAGGTGATGTAGGCAATCCCGCATATATGGATGAATTAAAATGTTATAAGGTATTAATCACAGGTAATCACGATGTAAGAAGTAAAATGGCTGGTCATTTTGATGAAATTTACACAGGTCCGCTATTTATAGCAGATAGAATTTTATTAAGCCATGAACCAATTAGTGGATTAGGAGAAATGTGTTTAAATATACATGGACACGTTCACAATGGTACTTTTTATGATGGTGAAGGATTAAACTTTGCATCAGATGTAATAGGATGGAATGAAAATAATACTATTATAAGTTTAAAAGATATTTTAGAAGCTGGATATTTAAAAGATGTTAAAAATTATCATAGAATAACAATTGATGAAGCGATAAAAAAGAAAGGTGTAATTAATGAATAATTTTTTTAAGATAAAAAGAATGAAACAATTAATTCAATTATTAAATGATTGGACTAATAAATATGACGCAGGTTATCCAGTAGTTTCAGATATTGAGTGGGATAAAAATTATTTTGAATTAAAAGCACTAGAAGAAGAAACGGGAATATGCTTAATGGGTTCTCCAACTCAAAATATTCATTATGAATTTAAGACAAGTCTAACAAAAGTAAAACATAATCATCCTATGTTATCTCTTGATAAAACAAAAGATTGGCAAGAGTTTATAGAATATTTTGAAAATAAAGATGTTGTAGGTATGCCAAAATTAGATGGATTAACTGTATCTCTTGTATATGAAAATGGTAAAATTATTTCTGCTGAAACAAGAGGTGATGGAGAAATAGGGGAAGATGTTACTCATAACATTTTAACTGTTCAAGGAGTTCCTTATATTATCCCATATAAAGAAAGATTAATTATTGATGGCGAAATAATTTGTACAGATAAAGATTTTGAACCTTTTAAAGAAGAATATAAAAATAATAGAAATTTTGCAAGTGGCTCTATTAGATTATTAAATGCTAATGAGTGCAGAAAAAGAAAATTAACATTTGTAGTATGGAATGTAGTAGAGGGTTTAGAATCTACAGTTATAAAAAATTTTACTACATTAAGAAAATTAGGCTTTACTGTACCACCTTGGACTTCTAGTTTTGATTGGGATGCTAGAGATTTTCTTGTAAATTCTTGTAAAGAATTAGGCTATCCTATTGATGGATTAGTAGGTAGATTTAATGATATAGAATATGGAACTTCATTGGGGTCAACTAGTCATCATGCAAGAGCAGCTTATGCTTTTAAATTTAGTGATACAGAGGTAGATACTGAATTATTAGATATTGAATGGATGATGGGTAGAACTGGAGTTTTAACCCCAGTAGCTATATTTAAACCTGTGGAACTGGAAGAAACAACTGTGTCAAGAGCAAATCTACATAATATTAGTGTTATGGAAGAATTGAGCGGAGGTTTTGAAAGAAGAGGAGATATTCTCCATATTTATAAGGCTAATATGATTATACCTCAAGTTAAATCATGGGAGCATATAGGAGATTATTCTAAAGAAAAGCATATCAATATTCCTAATACTTGTCCCGTTTGCGGACACCCTACAAAGATTTCCATTTCAGCTTCTGGCGTGAAAAATTTAGTTTGTGAAAATCCACAATGTGAAGGCAAGCTTATCAATAAACTAGACCACTTTTGTGGTAAAAAAGGTATGGATATAAAAGGTTTATCTAAAGCAACTCTTGAAAAATTAATTAACTGGGGTTGGGTAAATAAAATTACTGATATTTATAGTTTAAATAAATATAAAAAAGAGTGGATAGATAAAGAAGGTTTTGGTGAAAAATCAGTTACTAATATTCTTCAAGCTATTGAAAATAGTAAAATATGCAAATTAGAAAATTTTATTTCTGCATTAGGTATTCCACTTATAGGAAAAACAGTTGCAAAAGAAATTGTAAAATATTTTGCAACTTGGGATGATTTTATTAGTGCTGTGGGAGATGGACAATGGTCTGCATTAGATGGATTTGGTCCTGAAATGGAAAAAGCATTAAACTCTTTTGATTTTTCAATAGCGAAAGAAGTTGAACCATATTTAACTTTTGAAAAAATAGTTATAAAAAATGAAGATATTACATTAAAAGGATTAACTTTTTGTGTAACAGGAAAATTAAAAGAATTTAAAAATAGAGATGCTATAAAAAGTTATATCGAAGATTTAGGTGGAAAAGTTACTGGCTCTGTAAGCGGAAATACAAATTATTTAATTAATAATGATATTAATTCTACAAGTGCAAAGAATAAAACTGCACAAAAATTAGGTATTCCGATTATTACAGAAGAACAATTGAAGAAGATGATTGACAATTAAAAAATTTTTAGGTATAATATAAATATGAAAAATAAAGGAAATTTAAAAAGTATCGCACATAAGTTAGTTAAAACTGAAAAAAGATTGGCTTTAGCTCAAAAAAATAATGATGCTGAGCAGATAAAGCATTATCAGTCAGAAATTATAAAGCTAAGTGCGGAACTAAATTTTGAAGAAATTATGTATATTGATGAATTTATATTAAAACAAAAATTTCTTGACAATTGAAAATTTTTGTGATATAATATTCATATAAAGATACAAAGTATCTAATATAAAAAATATTTTAAATTAAAGGAGAAAAATTAAAAATGGCAGTATTAAAAGAAAATTCAAGAAAAGTATTTGATTATGTTAAGAGTGTAAACGGAGAAAACATTACAGCAGCTGATATTGCAACAGCTACAGGTCTTGAAGTAAGACAGGTTAATGGTATTGTTACTTCAGCTTTCCAGAGAAAAGGTCTTATGGAAAGAATTCCAGCAGAGATTGAATTAGAAGATGGAACACATAAACCAGTTAAGTTTATTAAACTTACAGAAGCTGGGGCTGCATTTGACCCAGATGCTGAAGCTACAGCTGAATAATTTTAATTTCAAATAAAAAATAGGGTTGAATTATTATTCAACTCTATTTTTATACCAAAAAATGAGGAACTATGGAATATATAATATTAGTTATTAGTATTCTTATTTTGATTTTTGTTTTTTATAAAGGTAGTAAAATTCAAAAAATAAATGAAGATATTAAAAATCAAAATAAAGAATTTGAAATAAAAAATAAGTTATTAAAACAAGAGAATGAAGATTTAATTCTTAAAAGAAATAATGAAATAGATAATTTAACTAAAATTACAAATCAATTAGAAGAAGAAAAAGAAAAGCGTATATCAATCGCAGAGAAAGAATATCAAAACAATATTGCTAGTATTAAACAAAAGTATGAAGATGAAAAGATAGATTGGGAAGATAGTAAAAAATTATTACAAAAATCTTATTCTGATTTTCAAATGGAAACTTTAAAAAAGATGGATGATGAACATAAAGAGCTAGACACAATTCGTCAAACTCGCATCGCCGCACAAAAGGCAATAACAAGAGAAAAAGAAATTAAAGAACAAAAAGATTTTTATTGTTTACCTTGTTCTGTTGCTGATAGGAATGATATTCAAACTCTTGAAAGAGTAAAGAAAGATTTAAACAAGCCAAGAATATTAAGTATGTTAATTTGGTCAACTTTCTTTCAAAAACCTATGACTTCTTTATGCAATAATGTTTTAGGTGTTTCTACTGTTACAGGTATATATAAAATTACCAATCAAATAAGCGGAGAGAGCTACATTGGTCAAGCAGTAGATGTAGCTAAAAGATGGAAAGACCATGCTAAGTGCGGATTAGGGATAGACGCTCCCGCAAATAATAAACTTTATAAAGCAATGCAAGAATATGGTATTTGGAATTTCTCTTGGGAATTAATTGAACAATGTCCAAGAGAACAATTAAATGAAAAAGAAAAGTATTATATAGATTTATATATGACAAATGATTTTGGTTATAATAGCAATAAAGGAGTGAGAAAATAATGAAATTTAATAATACAAGAGTAATGAATTTTGAAGGTGCCCTAAGAGGTATGAGAAATCCTAAAGAAAGTTATCACTTAAGTGATAGTTTTTTTGGACTAATTGATTATGAATATACAGAAGCTGATTATGATATGGCTAGTATATGGGCTGAAAATGAAAAACCTGAATATTATGATAGTTTGGGAGATTATGAAGAAGAAAGAATAGCATTGGAAAATAAATATGATGAATGGTTATTAAACAATGGAGTTTTATATAGAAATAATGATGACATGATTGCAGAAGTTGCTTTTATAGGACCAAAAGATTTGGAATTAGCACAACGTCTTATTAAAGCTGGTCCAGAACACCGTAAGTTTATGCGTCAGATTATTGTTTCTGTTGATATTACAGCTCCACTATACTGGTAGAATTCTTTCTGCCAATGAAATACTTTTCCTAGTTATCGCTAGGGGTCGCATAATATGTGGCTAACGGGGAACTTACCCATTGGAATCCCGTGGCAAACTTTTATTTTTCATATCTTCTTTATTAAAAAGGAGATGATTAAAATATTTTGTGTTTATAAAATTACAAATTTAATAAATCATAAATTATATATAGGAATAACAAAAAGAAATCCAAAAATCAGATTTAATGAACACTTTTCTAATAAAAATGAATTATTATATAAAGCAAAAGAAAAATATGGTAAAGAAAATTTCTCATTAGAAATAATTGAAAAAAATATTCCGGAAGATAATATTGACGAAAAAGAAAGATATTATATTAAATTATATAATTCCTTGACTCCAAATGGATATAATCTTTCTATTGGTGGAATATCTAATAAGAGCATTTCAGATGAAGGAAAACAAAAATTAAAAGAATGTAATTTAGGTATAAATAATCCAAAATGTAATAAATATATTTTAATGATAAGCAAAGATACAAATGAGATTTTAAATAGATTTGGAAGTGCAAGAGAGGCTGCAAGATTTCTAGGTAATGAAAATAAATATAGAAGTATTGCATATTGCCTGTCAGGTAAATTAAAATCTTCTCAAGGATATTTTTGGAGATATGAAGAATAATTGAAGCTGTAGAGACTATTCCCTATGCCTTCTGGGCGGGGAAGTAGGGCTACTATTGATACGTAGTCTAGTTTTAGGAAACGAAGCTAGTTAAATGCCGAAATGGTATCCTCTCATTAGAGAGTAAAAGATAGTCCATAAATGGGAAAGAATTTGATACTTATAAAGTTGGAACAGTAGCTAATTCAACTTCTACAATGCATAAGATTACAAGTAAACCTATTACATTAGATTGTTTTGAAATTGATGATTTATGTAAAGATGATTTGCATGTTGTAAATGAAAAACCTTTATCAGATACTTCATTAAAAAATTTTTATATGGATATTATTGATTATCTTGAAGTTCTTCGTTTAAAATATCTTGAAACCAAAGATGAAAGATATTGGAAAGAACTTATTCGTTGGTTACCAGAATCATGGCTTCAAACTAGAACCGTTACAATGTCATATGAAAATCTTTTTGCTATGTGTAGTAAAGGACAAAGAAGATTCCATAAATTAAATGAATGGAGTGGAATCCATACTAAAGTAGATGAATTTTTTATTCAATGGGCAAGAACATTGCCTTATGCAGGAGAATTATTATTTTTAGATGAATTAATAGATAAAAATAATAATTAATACTTTTAGAAGTGAATAAGCATAATTTTGACAAGATAAAAATTTTTTGTTATAATATAAATATGAAATAAATAAGATAAAAGAAAAATTAAGGAGAAAAAATAATTATGAAAAGAATGATTAACACAGAAACTATTGAAGGAAGAGTTTTTCAACATGATTTAAAAATAAAGACAGTTCAAAATTCACAGTCTCCAAATTTTGGAAAAGCTTTTATTCAAGGTAATCTTGAAATTGCAACTGATGAAGCTGGTTTGAATGTTGTTAAAGTTCATTATACTTATGTATCTGAGTCAACAAAACAGGGCGGAAAGAATAGCACTTTTACAAATTTAAAGAGTATTATTGAAGAAGGAAAGACTTGGATTGCAGATGGCAAAGATAATGCTACTTTAGTTCAGGTAACTCCATCAATTGCTTTAAATGACTTTTTTATAAATGACAATGGAGAAGACCAGTTAGTATCAGAAAAGAGAAATGAAGGCGGATTTGTAAACTTCATTACTTTAAATCAGCTTAACGAAGATGAAACTGCAAGAACAAAATTCAATACAGATATGCTTATTACTAACATTGCTCATATTGAAGCTAATCCAGATAGAAATATCAAAAAAGATTATGTTGTTGTTAGAGGAGCAATCTTCAATTTTAGAGGTGATATTTTACCAATGGAATTTTCTGTTAGAACAGAAGATGGAATGAAATATTTTGAAAGTTTAGATGTAACAGAAGCACAGCCTTTATTTACACAGGTATGGGGACAGGTACGTAATTTCACTCAGGAATATACATATACTCAGGCTTCAGCATTTGGCGAAAATGCAGTAAGAACTTCAAAGAGAACAACAAAAGAATATCTTATTACAGGAGCTAGTCCAGTTCCTTATGATTTCGGAGATGAAAAGATTTTAACAGCTGAAGATGTAACAAAAGCAAATCAGAACAGACAGGTTTATCTTGCTAATGTTAAAAAGCAGCGTGACGAATATATGGCACAGAAAGCAGCTAATAATACTCCTTCTCCTGCAACACCAGTTGGTGCAGTAGCTGCTGGCAATTTTAGTTTCTAATAAATAGAAACAAAAGTAACAACAATGAACAATAAGAGGGAAACCTCTTATTGTTTAGTTTTAAAATATAATAAGAAGGAGATTTAAAATGAGTGATATAAATTTAGCAGCAATACAACCTCATCAGGTTAGTAGAGATTTACGTGGATATAGTGTATTCTTTTATGGAGAACCAAAGAGCGGAAAAACCACAACCGCCACAAAATTCCCAAATCATTTATTATTTGCTTTTGAAAAAGGTTATAGTGCAATTCCGGGAGCAATGGCTTTACCTATTAATTCATGGGCAGATTTTAGAAAGGCTTTAAGACAATTAAAGGATGAAGAAATTAAAAAGAAATTTGAAACTATCATTATTGATACTGTTGATATAGCTTATGACTTATGCGAAAAATATATTTGTGATAATGCGAAGAGACCAGACGGCGGTTTTGGAGTAGACTCAATTGGGGATATTGCTTTTGGTAAGGGTTATACTTTAGTAGCTAAAGAATTTGATGAATGTCTTCGTTCTATTGTTCAATTAGACTACGGTCTTGTTTTAATTAGTCATTCTGTTGATAAGACTTTTAAGGATGAGCAAGGACATGAATATAATCAGATAGTGCCAACTTTAGGAAGTAAACCAAGAAATATTGTTTCAAGAATGTGTGATATTATTGGATATTCAAGAGCAGTTCAAGATGAAAAAGGTGAAGTTTCTACAAAGTTATTTATGAGAGGCACTCCAAGATATGTAGCGGGAAGTAGATTTAAGTATACTCCAGATTATATTGATTTTAGCTATCAAAATTTAGTTAAAGCAATTGGAGAAGCAATAGATAAGCAAGCAGCGGAAGACGGTTCTGAATACTTTACTGATGAAAAAGTTAATTTATACAATGGTAAGACTGAATTAGATTTTGATGAATTAATAAATGAATTTAATACAATGGTTAATCATCTAATTGAAGTAACTCCTGAAGATATTTTTGAAAAAGAAATATCTCCAAAGATTAGTCAAATTACTGACAGATATTTGGGTAGAGGACAGAAAGTAAATCAATGTTCAAGAGAACAAACTGAAGCATTAGATTTAATTGTTACTGATATGAAAGATTTAATGGCAACAATTTAATTTTATACAATATAGATATTAAAGTTCTTAGTTGAAAAACTAAGAACTTTTTGATTTTTATAAAAAAATATGATATAATATTTATAGGAAGAAGAATACTTAGTAAAGGAGATATAACTTTGCATAAAGTAAAATGTAAATTTTGTTGTGAATATTTTGATAGAGATAAAGAGCCAACAGTAAAAATATCTGAAAGAAGATATGCTCATAAAGCCTGTGCTGAAAAACAAGAGGCTCTAAAAACGCAAGATGAAAAAGACTTAGAAGAATTAGAAAATTATATAAAAGAGTTATTAAAAATTAATACTATAAGTGCAAAGATTAGAAAACAAATACATACATTTCATAAAGACTATAATTATAGTTATAGCGGTATGAAAAAAACTTTGCATTGGTTTTTTGAAATTAAAGGAAACCCAATAGAAAAAGCAAATGGTGGTATAGGTATTATTCCATATGTTTATGATGAAGCATGTCAATATTATTATGCTTTATATTTAGCTCAATTAGTAAATCAAGAGAAAAACATAGAAGAATATAAACCAACAGAGAGGATAATATCAATTTTTTCTCCAAGAACCTATATAAAAAAAAGAAAATTATTTAATCTTGATGAGGAGGAGAATTAATGGCACAAAGATATGTAGATATACCATCTATTATGCAAGTTATTGGCGGTATTTATACCAATCCAAATTTATTAGATATGGAAGATAAATACTTTTTTTGTGAAGAAGATTTCACAGAAGAATTTCATAGAATTATTTTTGGTTCTATTTATAATTTACATATGTTAGGGGCAAAAGAAATTACAATTAATGCTATTGAAGATTATTTAGAGCAAAGACCAAAAAAATTAGCAGTTTATAAAGTTAATAAAGGTCAAGATTATTTGATAAAACTATCTAATTCCACTCAAGTTGCCGCATTTGATTATTATTACAATAGAATGAAAAAAATGACTTTATTAAGAATGTATAATGAAAAATGCGGAATGGATTTATCTTGGCTTTATGATATAGATAATATTTTAGATGTTAAGAAAAAACAAGCTCAAGAAGATTGGTTAGATAATTCTTCATTAGATACAATAGCAGATTTAATTAATGATAAAATTACAGATATAAGATTAAAATATGTAGACGATTCAAATGATAGTGCAGTTCAGGCGGGAGATGGAGCATTAGAACTTCTTTCCAGATTAAAAGAAACTCCAGAAATAGGTTATCCACTTTTTGGTTCTTTAGTTAATACTATTACAAGAGGAGCAAGATTAAAAAAGTTTTATTTACGTTCTGCTGCGACAGGTGTAGGAAAGACAAGAGCAATGATAGCAGATGCTTGCACTATCGCTTGTTCAGAAATTTATAATCCTTATTCTCAAAATTGGGAAATTAATGGAACAAAAGAACCAACTTTATTTATAGCAACAGAGCAAGATAAAGAAGAAGTGCAAACAATGATGTTAGCTTTTTTATCTAATGTAAATGAAGAACATATTATAGATGGAAATTATTATGCAGGCGAATGGGAGCGTGTAGTAAAGGCAGCAACAGTTCTTAAAGACAGCCCTTTATATATTGAACAATTGCCTGATTTCTCTTTAAAAGATATTGAAACAACTATTAAAAGAGGAATTAGAGATTATGATGTTCGTTATGTCTTTTTTGATTATATACATACTTCAATGAAAATCTTAAGTGAAGTAACTTCAAAGACGGGTATTAAAGGATTAAGGGAAGATAATGTATTATTTATGATGTCTATTAAATTAAAAGATATGTGTAATCAATATGGCATTTTTATTATGTCTGCCACCCAGTTAAATGCAGAATATAAAACTGCAAGTCAATATGACCAAAACTTATTAAGAGGTGCAAAATCTATTGCAGATAAAATTGACTGTGGTATGATTATGTTGCAGACAAGTCAAGAAGATATGACTGCTCTTGAAAAGGTTTTAAGAGAAGGCGGATACCCTAATCCGACAATAAAAATTTCAGTTTATAAAAACAGAAGAGGTCGTTATAAAGATATATTATTGTGGTGTAAAGACGACAGAGGGACTTGTAAAATTGAACCAATGTTCGCAACAAATTATCAGTATGAGTTAATTAATATTGAAGATTTAAAGATAGAAGTAAAACCAAGACAAGAAGAACAACAAAGTGCTTTTTAGGAGAGAATATAAATGCATGAATATTATGATAAAGATGAAATAAAAAATTCTTTAACAATAGACGAAGTTTTTAATTTAGTTGCGGAGTTTGGCGGTGAACCTATTATGAAAGGTGAAAGTTTGTTCACTGCCAAAACAATTTGTCATAATAATTTTGGAGAAGGTTCTCATAAGTTATATTATTATGATAATACAAAATTATTTAAATGCTACACTGATTGTGGAACTTCTTTTGATATTTTTGAATTAGTTGCTAAAATTAAAAATCATAATAATGAAGTTATTTTCTTTCAAACAAGGGAAGGACTTGCCGCAAGAGCGTGGGAATTATATGATGCTGTTGATTATGTAGCTAAATATTTTAATAAAACACCAAAAAATGAAAATTTTTCAAATTTACAACCAAAACTTAATGATTGGAAAATTTTTGAAAAATATGAGCAAATAGATATAAAAAATGATAATAAAAAAAGAGTAGAATTAAAAAAGTATGATAATACTTTTTTAAAACATCTTCCTCAACCAAGAATAATTCCTTGGGAAAAGGAAGGCATAACAGATGAGGTAATGAAACAACATAATATCGCTTTTAATCCTTCATCTAATGGAATTGTTATTCCGCATTATGATATAGACAATAATCTAGTTGGAATTAGAGAAAGAACATTAATTAAGGACAATGAAAGATATGGAAAATATAGACCATCTATTTTGAATGGAGTAATGTTTAATCATCCATTAGGTTTTAATCTTTATAATTTAAACAATAGTAAGGATAATATTAAAAAATTAGAAAAAGTTTTTGTTTTTGAAGGCGAGAAGTCGCCGCTTCTTTACGCTTCTTATTTTGGAGCTGATAATGATATTTCTGTTGCTACTTGTGGTTTTAATTTATTAAGTTATCAAGTAGAATTATTAATATCCTGCGGAGCAAAAGAAATTATCATTGCTTTTGATAAACAATTTCAAGAGCAAGGAGATGCAGAATGGGAAAAGCTTGTTAAGAAATTATATAATATTCACGATAAGTATGGCTCATATGTTCAAATTTCTTATTTGTTTGATAAACAAAATTTATTAGATTATAAAGATAGTCCAATAGATAAAGGAAAAGATATATTTTTACAATTATTTAAAGAAAGGGTAATTATATGACATGGTTAAAAAATTATAAATTTAAAAAAAGATATGCTTATAAAAAAATTTATATATATGGCTCTACTTTAATTTCATCAATTAATATGATGAATTTTATTGCTTTATATGTAGAAAAAATTAAAAAATTAAAAATAGTTGAAAGAACAAAAACTCGAATAGTATTTGAAAATGAAATGACACTTAATGCAGTAAAATGCAATGATAGTGTAAGAGGTATTAGGTGGGATGAATGTTTTATAGATAATCTCATTCCAATAACAGATAGAAAATCATTAATTTTTCCAAAAGCTACACGTATTTCTAGGAAAGGTGAAATATTACCTAACTATACAGAAAGAATACATTATTTTTAAGGAGTTAAATAAATGAATTTTAAATTAATTACAACCCCCACTGAAAATTGGGGAGCTATTGTCCAAATTTTAGTCAATAGAGGAATAGAAAAAGAAAATATTGAACATTATTTACATACTTCTGATGAAGATGTAAATTCTTTTGAAAGTCTTGGTGTAAATAACTTAAAGGCGGCAGCCGCGGCATTAATTCATGCAATTCAAAACAATTTAAAAGTTATAATCATAGTGGACTCAGATTGTGATGGATTTACATCTTCTGCATTACTTATTAATTATTTACACGATTTATTTCCTTATTGGGTTGAAAATTGTTTAGATTATTCTTTCCACGAAGGAAAACAACATGGATTAGCAGACCATATAGAAACTTTACTGGAATGTAATTATTCTCTTGTTATATGTCCAGATAGTTCCAGTAATGATTATGTAGAACATAAAAAACTTGCAGAAAATGCTACTCAAGTAATTGTTTTAGACCACCACGAAGCTGAAAGAATTAGTGAAAATGCTATTGTTATCAATAATCAATTATCAGATTATCCTAATAAAGATTTATCAGGAGTTGGTGTAACATGGCAATTTTGCAGATATATAGATAGCATTATGAAAACTTCTTATGCTGATAAATATTTAGATTTAGTTGCTCTTGGCAATTTAGCTGATATGATGAGTTTAAAATCATATGAAACAAAATATTTGATTAATAAGGGATTTAAAAATATAAAAAATCCATTTATTTATTATATGGCTCAAAAAAATGCTTTTAAATTAGGTACGGAAATAACCCCAATGGGCGCAGCCTTTTATATTGCTCCTTTTGTTAATGCTATGAATAGGAGTGGAACTATGATAGAGAAAAAATTATTATTTGAATCAATGTTAAATTATAAAGCCTTTCAAATGGTGCCTTCAACCAAGAGAGGACATAAATTAGGAGAACAGGAAAAATTAGTTGAACAAGCAATTAGAACAGCAACAAATGTTAAAAATAGACAAACAAGAGAAGAAAATAAAGGTCTTGAAACTCTTGAAGGATTAATTGAAAAAAATAATATGTTAGAAAATAAAATTCTTCTTTTTCTATTACAACCAGGTCAGATTGATACAAACATCGCGGGATTAATTGCAAATAAATTTATGGCTAAATATCAAAGACCTTGTTGTATCTTGACAAGAGTTGAAGAAGAAGATGAAGAAGGCCTTGTTCATATGTATTATAGAGGTTCAGCAAGAGGATATGAAAAATCAGGCGTCACTAATTTTAAAGATATATGCGAAGCAGGACCTAATGTAGAGTTTGCACAAGGACATCAAAATGCTTTTGGTTTGAGTATAGAGTTTACTTATCAAGGCGAGAAGGCTATTACTGAATTTTTAGAATATATAAATCAATATTTTAAAAATATAAGTTCAGAACCTGTTTATAACGTTGACTATATATATGAAGGTAATAATGTAAATCCTCAAAATATTTTAGCTATAGGTGCATTAGATTATTTATGGGGACAAGATGTTGATGAACCATATGTTGCTATTAAAAATTTAAAAATAACTAAAGATATGATTACTATATATGCTAAATCAACAAATACATTAAAAATAACTTTGCCTAGTAAAGTTAGCTTAATGAAATTTAACGTTTCAGAAGAAGAATGTAATAAATTTCAGACAGATGGTTTTATTGAATTAAATGTTGTAGGACGCTGTAACGTAAATGAATATAATGGTTGGATTAATGCTCAAATAATGATTGAAGATTATGAAATTATAGATTCAGCAAAATATTTTTTTTAATGAGTGGA